>JAAUYD010119329.1_pt1 | contig 15165 bp, 15 predicted proteins | sample 7278101 | NCBI WGS metagenome assembly JAAUYD01 (sample SAMN14350128, study PRJNA611818) | marine sediment metagenome | isolation source: surface marine sediment (0.6m) | place: French Polynesia: Moorea | collected 2018-08 | reverse complement strand
TCTCACAAATCAATCAGCGGCTCGACTCGCCGCAGAGCCTTTTACGTGCGGTCAATGCCTCCAGTATCAATAGCTGAGAGGGAAAAAATCCCGGCGTACTCACGAGGGCACAGTGATACAGGCTAGTCAAAAAAATCCCGGCGTACTCACGAGGGCAAAGTTTTGGGGCCCTGGAAAAAAACACCGTACTAACGAGCGCGGGGAGTTCCGGACTGCGCGGTACTCAAAAGTTGGCCGTACTAACGAGGGCACGGCAATCCGGGCTGGCAAAAAAAATCCCGGCAGTAGCCGGGAGAGTCAGGGGGAATCCAGAGCAGATCAAATTCGATCTGTGGTCTGTACGCCAGAAGAATTAATGCAGTCGCGACCAGCTGACGAGCTTTACTGCGCTGCGCTGCAGGTCGAAATTCCTAGCGAGTACCGCCTCGATGTCCTTGCTGTCCGACTGCTTGTCCATCGGCTGGCTGAGTTCGACGACGCCGCTGAACTCGTTACCGCCGTGATACTGGGCGTCAGTCAGAATGAACTGTGTGTAGTACTTCGCAGACATGTTCCACAGCCTACCGAGAGTCCCGGAGCCCGACTGTGAGGCATCGCACAAAACGGAGATCGGACATAATCCGCGGCACGAAAACGGAAATATTGATCTTTCGGATGTAACTGCTGGTCAAACCTGAAAAAGTTTGAGCGAAGTCCGGAAATTCACGGAATTTTCCGATATTCGTGTGTTGTGTTAAATAAACCGGCAGAAAAGCGCACAATGCGCCATCTGGCGGTCGATCCAGGATCTGACCGCTTCCGCTGCCCGTACCCAGGAACTGATTGAAATGTCTGACTTTCTTCGCCGCGTTACCACCACGCTTGTCTTTATCGGCCTTTCGGGCGCTGTCTACGCACAACAAGAACTGCGCTCGACCTTCTTTAAGGAGGCAGACGCCGCCCGCGCCGCCGCCGAAGCCGCCAATGCCTCGTTGCTGGCCCCTCGCAGCTGGTCTCGTGGCGTACGGGAGTACGAGCAGGCGGAGCAGGCGCTTAATCGAGGTCGCAGCATCGAGAGCGTTCGCTCGAATGCCGCCGACGCCGCTGGCTACTTCAATACGGCCGCCGAGGCCGCCACGCTGGCGACGACCGCGCTGGCGCAGGTTCTCAAGAGCCGCCAGGACGCGGCCAACGCGCTGGCGCCGAAACTCGCGCCGGATATCTGGGAGCGTGCGCAAAGAAGTTTTGGCGACGCCATCCGTCTCCTGGAGCGGGGAGACCTGAAGGGAGCGCAGAGAGAAGACATCGAAGCAACGACGCTGTACCGGGATGCTGAACTCGTCGCGATAAAGTCGCAGTACCTGAGCGAGACGCGACGCCTGCTGTCCGATGCCGACCGCGCGCGAGTCGGCCGTTACGCGCCGATCACGCTCGCCAAGGCGAAGGAGCTGCTGGCAAATGCCGAGAAAGAACTCAACGAGAATCGCTACGACACGGATTTGCCGCGCAACCTCGCGAAGCAGGCGAACTACGAAGCCAAGCACGCGATCTATCTCTCGGAGATTGCACGCAAGATCAGGGACAAGTCACTGACGCCGGAACAGCTGGTCTTGAGCTGGGAAGCGTCTCTGCGCTCGATCTCGGATGCGGCCGACATCCTGCCAAACATGGTTGACGGTCCGGACCGCCTCGCTGGCGAGCTGGTCAGTCACATCGAATCGCAACAGGACGCTATCCAGCGCCTCGAGCAGGAACAGGGCGAAAACGCGATCCGAATCGCCGATATGGAAGATGAGCTGAGGGCGCTCGACGAACGGCTCGGCGGCGCTACGGCCGAGCGCGCCGCGTTGGTCCAGCGTCTCGAAGCCCAGGCGCGCGTCAAGGAGCAGTTCGAGCGCGTCGAGAAGATGTTCTCGGACAGCGAGGCTCGCGTCTTCCGTCAGGGCAATACGGTCATCCTGCGTCTCGTCGGCCTCAACTTCGCCAGCGGCGACTCGAAGATCCGGCCTGAGAGCTTCGACCTGCTGGCCAAGGTTGAGAAAGCCATTGACGTCTTCCCGCGCAGCGAGCTGATCATCGAAGGCCACACGGACGCCTACGGCGGTGATGACTTCAACCAGCAGCTGTCACAGGACAGGGCCGAGTCGGTCAAGCAGTACATGATCAACGCGATGCGCATCCAGGACTTCCGGCTCATTGCGACCGGCTACGGTGAAACGCGACCGCTGGCCAGCAATGAAACCGAGTCCGGCCGCACGAAGAACCGGCGTATCGACATCGTTATCAAGCCGAACCTCGAAGCGACCAGCTAGTAGCCCGACGTTCGCACCGATTGCGCGGGCTCTCGCTAGCCCATTGTCTGCACAAGACCTTTTCCTCAATCGGAAATACACTCGGGTATTCCGCTCAATCGGAAAAGCCCTTGTGCGGACAACGGTCTGACCGATCTTACCCACGAATCGGTGCGAGCGTCGGGCTCGACTATCTCACCGATTTCGTGGTCTGGACGTTCACGGCCGATCGCCACCACGCAGCGACAAACTTCGCCGTGACCGGGTTCGCCAGGTAACCGTATTCGGCGTGGACGTTCAGCGTTCCGTCTAGCCGGAACCAGTTCAAGATCTCCTCATCGTCGAAAGTCTCGACGAGATCCAGCGTGCGCATCTGGCCGAAGTCATTGCTTAGTTTTGGGTCGACCGACGTCAGGTCGCCGCGCGCCGACAGGTTCTTCCAGTTGACGATATTCGACGGATACCGGGCGTGCCCCACCCTGCCATGACCCAGCAGATGCCGTTGGATGAAGCGTTGCCCGAGCGGGCTGCCCATCGTCAACAAAGTATCGAGCCGCACGTGGTCGTTGTCTTCATGCGACATTTGCCACAGCGTGTCGAATGCAATCACCGAACCCATGCTGTGCGCGATCAATAGTGTGGGCCGCCCGGATTGAGCGGCGGCGCGCAACGGAAGTTTCAGCATCTCACGCACATGTTGCGCGATTCCGTTAGCGTCCTTGGCGTAGCGCCTGAGATCGCGGATGTGCATCTCGACACGCTCGTCGGCCAGGTAGGGAATCAGGAAGGGGAAAAAGTCACCGAGCAGGTAGAACCACCGAAGCAATCGGCGAGTAAACGCACTCGCTTCGTCGACGGCGCTGTCGGGCGCCTCGGCATGTTCGAGCATCGCATCGATGGACGGTTGATCCAGTGCGATATCCCGGTGCTCGCCGTAGAAGTCGTAGGTCCAGCTGACCAGGTCAAAGGCCTGGTGATCCGCGTCGATGCGCTCCGCGACATCCGGGGCATGCGCCGTGAGTCCATGCATCAACGACCGATACAGGGCATCCCGGTGCATTGCGGGTTCGGGCTTGGGCAGCAGACCGGGAATGTAGATGATCAGCGGCGACGTCATGAACGCTCCCAGTGGGCCAGGAGTTCATCCAGCTCCTCCAGGTTCGCGACCGTCGCGTCGGGCGCGGACAGGTCTTCGGGATAGCCGGCACCGTTGCGATTAACCCAGACCGACTTCAGGCCTGCCTGCTTGGCTCCATGCACATCGTGCTCCGGGTGGTCGCCGACGTGCAGCGTCGCCTCGGCCGTATGCCCACCGGCGAGCAGTGCAGCTTCGAACATGGACGCGTGCGGTTTGGCGCGGCCGACGTCCCTGGCTGCGACACAGCCGGCGAACCATTGATCGATGCCCACCTGGTCTAGCCGGGCATTGCCGTTCGTCACAGCAACCAGGGTGTAGCGACGCGATAACGATTCCAGGCTGCCGGTGACCTCGGGAAACAGTTCGACGTTATTGCGCTCGATGTCGAATGCCCGGAAGGCGTCTGCGACGAACGCGTCGCCTACGCCGGCCGCCCGACCCATGCGCCGCAGAACTTCGCAGCGAATGAAGGTCAGATCGTGCAGCATGTCAGCATGATCGTTGATGACCTCGCGCCGGATTCCCGACACCCGCTCGGGCGGATGCGAGTCGATCACTTCCGGCACATTGTCAGACAACCACTGGCGCAGCGCGGCCTCGGCACGACGAATGACGGGCGCGATGTCCCACAGCGTGTCGTCCAGATCGATGGTGATTGCCCGAATGCCTTGCACGTCTTGCTCGCAGCCTCACTATGACCGAACATTGTCGCCACATTGACTCATTAAATCGACCCGCGCGCCGTGACGTCGCGCGCATTCGCGAGAGGACAACATGAAATACCTTCACACCATGGTCCGCGTTACGGATATCGACGCGTCGCTGGACTTCTATTGCGACAAGTTGGGCCTCGTCGAACTGAAGCGATACGACAGCGAAAAGGGTCGCTTCACGCTGGTCTTCCTTGCCGCCCCGGGCGACGAGGCTGCGCAGGTCGAGCTGACCCATAACTGGGATCCCGAGGAGTACGGGGAAGGTCGCAACTTCGGGCACCTCGCTTATCGCGTCGACAACATCTACGAGACCTGCCAGCGCCTCCTGGACGGGGGCGTCACAATCAATCGTCCCCCTCGCGACGGGCACATGGCCTTCGTCCGTTCGCCGGACAATATCTCGATCGAATTGTTGCAGGCCGGCGACGCGCTGCCGCCGCAGGAGCCGTGGGCATCGATGGAGAACAGCGGCCGCTGGTAGGCCGGCCGACCCAGCGTCAGGTCTGGGGCATCAGCGGCGGAAGTGTATCGGCACCGGCCTCCTTGCCAGCCTCGGGCAGCAACGAGAATGACCGGATCGCCTTGGCTATCGCGTCTCCGTCCCATGCCGGTTCGCCGGGTCCGTAGCTGCTGCGAGACAGCAGCTTCAACTCATCCGCCAGTGGCGACGACACACGCCCGGCGAGCTCACCGATACTGCGCGGCGGCCGGTCCGGCCACTGCAGTGCGGCCCATTCAATCATCGCTGTTCTCAGTCCGGAGGCGTCGCCTGCCAGCGCGGCTTTGCGCGCCTGCTTCAACAACCTGGCCTGCTGCTTGTAAACCGGGAGTTGCGGCGGCTCGCGTTCTTCGCGACTCGGCCTCGACGACCACCACCAGGCGATGAGCGTCAGCACCCAGAGTGCGCCGAGCAGTTCAGCGGTGCGGCGCCAGAACGGCGACTGCACGGCGACGACCGCCGCCGCATCCGATTCGGGCGTCACGGCAACCTCCGCCGGCGGTGCGACCAGCACGTCCGGCGGCAGTATGCTGACATCGCGTTCGGGCAACCTGGCGACCTGCCACTCATTGGTCTCGACGTTATACCAGGGCAGCTCGAGTGCCGGCAGTCGAACGTCACCGCCGGTGACGGCGATGATCGCGTACTGTTCCTTGCGTATGCCTCGAATGCCGTCAGTCTCACTGCGGCGATTCAGCTCCGGCTGATCGGGGTAGACGTTGACGCCCGCCGCGCTCGGCGGTTCGATGACCGGAATCTGGGTCTCGAGCTGACCCAGTGCGCTAATCGTCACGTTGCGCGTCACAGGCTCGCCGGCCACCAGTTGTTCAATATCCTCAGACCACTCCTCCGACAACGTGACATCCCTCGCGGGTAGCCAGGCGGCGCCCTGGAATTCGGCAGGCGCGGGCGGAATAGGCTTGACGTCAACGGTTTGTGACTCGGACGTAAAGACCTTGCGTCCCGTGATGCGGCCGTCGCGTAGCACGCGCGCTTCGAATCGTGCCGGCGAAATCTCTATCTGTCCGCTTTCCTGCGGAAAGACCGCATACACGCGCTCGTTGACCGCGTAGGCCTTGCCGCCGAGGATCGACTCGTAGTTGCGCTCGTCGCCGGCGACTTCAATCACCACCTCGGCGCCGGTGAAGATCGGCTCCCTCAGCGTTGGCTGCCGCGTTGCTACAGCTCTGTAGACTTTGATCCGGTATAGCACCTGCGCCTGCACGTAGGTCTCCGTCGTATCGACTTCGGTCGTGATGAAGACGTCTGCTTCACCTGGTGGCTCATAGGTCGGTTCAATGACCCGGATCGACTGCGGCTGGCTCAGTTCGCCGTCTACGCTGATCGGCGGAATTGTAAGGTCACCGGCGCGTCTGGCCATCATGCTGTAAGACCAGCTTCGGCTGCGCTTGATCTGGCCGTTGACGATCGTCGTGTTGGACAGGTCGCGACGCTGGCCGATGATGAAGTCCACCTCCAGCGCGCTGATATCGGGGTCCGATGTCGTATTCGAATCGACAGATATCTCCAGCGTGAACGACTCGTTCAGTTCGACGCGGTTGCGATCGACGGTCACAACCACTTCAGCCTGCGCTGTAGCGCCAAACAACATCAATACGATCAAACGCCTCACCACGGTTGCACCTCGTTGTCCGGCCGTACAGAACGAAATTGCCAAATCACCACGGCTGTACCTCATTGTTGGGCCGCCCTGGACGGAAGTGTCCCATCATCAGATCTGCACCTTTTCATTAGAACGCAGGGAACGAAAATACCCAATCACCACGGCTGCACCTCATTGTCGGGCCACAAATTGTTCCCGTCCTGATCCTGTCCCTCGCGCTGATACTGATAGCGGAACTTCCGCCGCAGCAAGCCGCCAGGGTCGTTCGGGATTCTACGCAGCCATTGCTCCATCGCCTGCTCCTGCTCCTGCGCGTATCGAAGCTTAGTCAGCTCAGCCTCCGACAGTTGCTGTTCGGACTGCTGCTGCTCTTCGGCGGCCCGCTGCAGCTCCTCCTGCAACGCCTCCAGGTCTTCCTCGTTCGGGTCCTGCTGCTCGGCATCGGAGTTCTGCGACTCACCGTCGGACTGACCGTCTGACTGCTCGCCTTCCTGCTCGCTCTGTTGGGAATTCTCGCTGTCCGATTCTTCGCCGTCGCCTTCGCCCTGCTCGGACTGTTGTTGCTCCTGTTGCTCCTGCTGGTTCATCAACTCCTGCACCAGGTCGCGGTTGTAGGCGGCGTCCTCGTCAGCCGGGTCCATTTCCAGTACCTGCTCGTAGGCATCCAGCGCGGATTCGAATTCGCCGAGCTTTGCCATTGAGTTCCCCAGGTTGTAGAGATTGCGCGCATCGCCAGACTCGGCGAAGCGGGCGGCTGCCTCTTTGAAGTCGCCATTGCGATACAGCGCGACGTTTTGCCAATCCGGGTCCTCGAATAGCTCAGCTGCTCGCTCCGGATCGCCATCAGCTAACGCAGCACGACCCTTTTGATCGTTGTTCTGGAACAACGCCTTGAAATCATCAAATACCGAGGCTTGCGCAGGCATGACTGGAAGTACGAACACGAGCAACAGCAGAACCCAGCCGCGCCTGAACGCAAGGGCCGCGAGCGGCAGTATCAACAGTACGAGCCACGGACCTTCCTCGCGCCACTGGTCTGTCGACAATGACTCATCCGCTGCACGGCCCTCAGCACCCACATCGCCGGTGACTTCGCCCGACAACAGGTAGTCCAGGTCCTGGCTATCCGCAGACAGCGTCGCGTACCGGCCGCCACCCGCGCTTGCCAGCTTGCGCAGGTCAGATTCCTCGAGCCTGGGCACGGCGATATTGCCCGAACCATCAGTGACGAAACCGCCGTTCTGCCGTGGTATCGGCGCGCCTTCGCGAGTTCCGACACCGAGAATCGACAGGGTATATCCGGACTCTAGCAGCTCCCTTGCGTAACGCTCTGCGGCCGGCGATGTGCCGCCGTCGGTGATCAATAGTACCTCGCCATACGACACGCCGGCCTGTTCCAGCAATCGCTGCCCCTTTTCGATGGCAGCCACCGGGTAGCTGCCGCGACTCGGCATGATGTCGGTGCCAAGACTGTTGACGAGTGCGGCGATCGTGTCAGTGTCGTCCGTCAGCGGCGTTACCGTGAAGGCATTGGCCGAATAGACAACCAAGGCAGTCTGGCCCGTTGCACGGCGTTCGAGCAGGTCGAGGATCTTCAGCCTCGACCGCAGAAGTCGACTGGGCGCGACGTCCTGTGCATCCATCGACCGGGACAGGTCCAGCGCTACGACCATGGCCTGGTCGGACCGGTACACCGGTTGCTGCACGCGCTCCCAGGTAGGTCCGGCGAGCGCGACGAAAGCGAGTGACCCGGTGATTCCCAGCAACCACCACGGCAGGGACGACGACTGGTGCTGCGTGCCGGACAGGACGTGCGGTGCCAGGCGCTCGTCGATCACGTCCATCCAGCTGCCCGCCGCCAGGTGGCGCCGCGCGAGCAGGAAGGCGGTGACAATCACAACGGGGATGCCCCACAAGAGCTCCGGTCTGATGAAGTTCAGGTCAGACAGCATCGCGCGCAGCCTCCCGAATTCGACGCACTCGAAGCGAGCGCAGCAGGTTGGTCAGGCAGAGCAGGCCCGCCAACGCCATCGCGGCGCCCAGCGGCCAGAAATACAGGGATTTGACGGGCCGGAATCCGGCCTCCGGTTCTTCGACCGGCTCGAGCTCGTCGACCAGGCGATAGATGTCCTGCAGCGTCGCCGTATCGGTTGCCCGAAAATAGCGGCCACCGGTCAGCTCTGCTATCTGAGTCAGCGTTTCCTCGTCGAGGTCAGCCGACGGGTTGATACGTCGCCGACCGCCGATCAGCGAGTTCACCTCGAGCTGCTCCGCGCCGATGCCGATCGTGTAGATCCGCAAGCCGATCTGGCTGGCCAGTTCGGCAGCCTTTAGCGGCTGGACCTCTCCAGCCGTGTTGGCGCCATCGGTCAGCAACACGAGTACCTGCTCGCCGGCATCGGCCTGCTGGTCATAGACGCGCTTGACGGCCAGCGTGATGGCATCGCCGATAGCGGTCTTCTCGCCGGCCAGCCCGATAAACGCCTCCATCAAGAGGACGTTGACTGTCTCACGGTCCAGCGTCAGCGGAACCTGGAGGTAGGCGCGCTCGCCGAACAGGATCAGGCCAATGCGGTCGCCTTCACGACGACGAATAAAGTCGCTCGCGACAGCCTTGGTCGCTGTCAGTCGATCGACGCGCCGGTTGCGGAGTTCGAAGTCTTTCTGGTCCATGCTGCCCGACAGGTCGACCGCGAGCATCAGGTTGCGGCCGGATACGGGTACGTCGAGCTCATCGCCAATGCGCTCGGGCCGCGCCGCAGCGAGCACCAGCAGTATCCACGCCAGCACAGCCACCCATACGCGCCAGTTCAGGAACTGCTCAGCCTTGCTGCGTCCCCTGAGCATCGAGAACTGGGCGAGCGACGGGACGCGAAGGCCTGCCTCGTCGGTCACGTTGGACTCGGACATCAGCTTCCAGACAAAAAAAGGCAGCGGCAACGCCAGCAACGCCCATGGCCAGGCCAACGAGATCATCAGCTTACGCTCCGGATCGGCGTACGAATGCGCTGGCGCACAGCCCCGATCAACTCGTCGACGTTCACATCGCTGAAGTCGCCCTCTGGGTTGCGGTACGGCAAGCGACTGAGTTCGCTGCCGGACCCCTGCGTGAACAGCGGCTGGTCGAGGCCGGTATCGAGCCAGGCTTCCCAGTCGCGGCCGGTCAGGCCGGCGACATCCTTGCGAGGCGCATACGCGAGCATCGTGCGGCGCAGCAGTTCCGACAGCCTTGCGGCGAGCTTCACAATATTCTGATCCTGCGCATAGTCCGCCCGGGCCTGCTCGACCTGCTTGAGCGCAACGCGACGCGCGCTGTTCGCCGCGATATGGCGTAACGCAACGCGGAGCAAAACGAGTAGTAGCACGATGATGATCGCGATCACGCCCCACCAGCCCGGCGCCAGCGGCCACCACCCGATCTCGGCGGGCAGGTGCAAGTCTCTGATCGGGATCTGCGACGGATCCATCAATGCGTCCTCCGGCCCAACGCGGTCTGCAGCGCGGTCACGGGGTCGTCCTGGGTCGACAACGGCAGGAGGTGCACACCGTAACGCTGGCAAAACGCGTCCAATTCCTTCGTGCGGGCCTCGTAAGCCTGCTCGTAGTCGCGTCGCGCAGCGGGAGCGACGGTATCTATCGCCAGTTCGTCGTCGCCTTCCAGCAATCGATATCGGCCGGGCGGCGGCAGTTCCCGTTCGAGCGGGTCGCTGACGTTGACGGCGAGCACTTCATTGTGGCGAGCGATGCCGGAAATATAGGATTGCGCCTGCCGACTCAAGCCGATGAAGTCGCTGAAAATAACGACGAGGCTGCCCGGCCTGACGACTCGGCGCAATGCCGCCATCGCCGACGAGAGCGCCTGTTGTGGATCGCCGGACGGTTCTTCGGACGTTTTCCAGGCCGGGTGCTCGACCAGCTCGTGCAGGAAGTGCAGCGCGGCCTGGCGACCGAGTCGCGGTTTCAATTCACGGTGCACGTTGTCGCCGAAGATCAGGCCTCCCAGCCGGTCGCCACGATGATGCGCCGCCCAGGCGATCAGCGATGCGCCGCGACAGGCATTGACCGACTTGAAACAACCTCGTGTCGCAAAGTGCATCGACGATCGCAGATCGACAACCACGAATACCGGCCGCTCGCGTTCTTCGCGGAACAACTTGGTATACGCCTCGGTGCTCCGGGCCGTCACGCGCCAGTCGATGCTGCGCGGGTCGTCGCCCGGCTGGTAGGGCCGGGACTCGTCAAATTCCATGCCGCGGCCGCGGAAATGCGACACGTAGGCGCCGGTCTGCAGTGAGCTTACCCGCAATACGTCCAGCGCGATCGCGCGCGCAGGACCATTGAGCCGGATCAGCCCGCTCTGGCTGATGCTGACCGGTGATGCGTCCTCCGGCATGTGATCGAGCCGCGTCACTACGGTACTCCGACTCCGTCGAGGATGCGTTCGATAACGGAGTTGGCTTCCACGCCATCGGCCTCGGCCTCGAAGCTTAGGACAAGCCGGTGTCGTAGCACGTCGAAAGCGACAGCCTGGATGTCCTCGGGCCCGACGTAGTCACGGCCGGCCAGCCAGGCGTGAGCTCGCGCGGCACGGTCGATGCCGATGCTCGCACGCGGGCTGGCACCGTACTGGATCTGGCCCGCCAGCGTTTCGTCAATGCTGCCTGCGTTTCGCGTCGCGATGACGATATTGACGATGTAGGTCTCCAGCTCGTCCGCGAGATGCAGGTTCAGGATCTGCTGGCGGGCGTCCATAACGGAGTCGACGGACAGCAATTCCGGCGGCTGGAACGCATCTCGCTCCGACGACTTCGCCTCATCGCGATTCAGCACCAGGATCTTGCGTTCGTCTTCAGGCGTCGGGTAGCCAACTTGCACATGCAGAAGGAACCGGTCCAGCTGCGCCTCAGGCAGCGGGTACGTGCCTTCCTGCTCAATCGGGTTCTGCGTCGCCATGACGAGGAAGAGATCGTCCAGTGGATAGGATTTCTCACCTACGGTGATCTGCCGCTCCTCCATCGCCTCGAGCAGCGCCGACTGCACCTTGGCGGGCGCGCGGTTGATTTCGTCGGCCAGTATCAGGTTGTGAAACAATGGGCCTTTGCGAAACTCGAACGTACCTTCCTGCGGTCGGTAGATATCCGTGCCGGTCAGATCAGCCGGCAAAAGGTCCGGCGTGAACTGCAGGCGATGGAACTCGCCCTCGATACTCTCCGACAAGACCTTGATTGCGCGGGTCTTGGCCAACCCGGGCGCACCCTCGACCAGCAGGTGACCGTCACATAAGAGCGCAATCAGCATCCGGTTGATCAGGTGCGACTGGCCGACAATCAGACTGCTCGCATGCGCCTCGAGTTGTTGGAATTTTTCTACGACGCTCATTGGGTACTCCGTGTTGCAAGGGCGTGCCATTCTAGTGATGATGCGCCGACTGTCCAACTCGTCGCCGGATAGTGGCGCCAGCGGACCGTCGTTGCTGTACTCAGATCTCAACTGTGACCACGCGGAAGTCGATAGATTGCATCGAATTACCGGAAAATACCCGTTTCTTCGCCGCATAGGGCGTTTCCAGCCGATCTTGCTTGCCTCGCTCGCCTCGGGCTGCGGCGCAGCATCGGCGCCCGAGCCGGAGTCCGTCTCGCCGGAATCCGTCGAGGAGGTGGTTGTGGCGGGCTGCGTCGACGGCGGCCGGCTCGAGACGACACTGTATGGCGCTGTCGAAGGCGACATAAAGTGGCGCTCGTCGGACATGGCCTGCGAGGGCATGCCGCGGCCCGACGGCGAAGGGGCGCGCCTGCGGTTCTCCGGGCCGCACCCTGCCGGCACCGGACAGCTGGTCCTTATTGCCGCGATTCCGGACCTCGAGCGCGACAGCGACGGGAGCGAGCTGCCAACACGCCTGACCGTCATCGAAGAGGGCCAGGGGCGTTTCTTCACATCGCCCGACTTCGATATCTGCTGGGCCGACATTCAGCAGAACGAAGCCGCAGGCGAACACGGTGACTCCGTGGCCGGCCGGATTTACTGCATTACGCCGATTAACGAAGTAAATGGCAGTGCAACGATGAGCGTCAGCGATATCGTCTTCGCCGGACGCATTGACTGGAGTGCGTCTTGAGAAGGCTGCTGTTGCTCTTCCTGCTGTTTCCTTATGCCTCGGTGGCGGAGGAAGGCGCTTCGCTCGACGAGTATTTCGGCAAGACGAACGTCATCATCGTCGCAACGGCCCCGGCTTGCTACAACATCGTGGTCTACGTCGCCGCCAACTTTGACCAGCGCCGCCGCGGCCTGATGTTCGTGCGCGACCTGCCGAGCATGACCGGCATGCTCTTCATTTATGACAGCGACGATTACCTGTCGATGTGGATGAAGAACACATTCATTCCCTTGGACATGCTGTTCATCAGAAGCGACGGCACGATCGCCAATATCGAGACTGACACGGAGCCGCAGTCATTGAAGTCTGTCGCAGCCGTAGAGCCAGTCCGCTTCGTGCTCGAGCTCAATGCCGGCGAGACCGAAACGCTGGGTATCGATACGGACAGTTACCTGCTGCTCTGAGCCTTAAAGCACCGCGGCGATCGATGACGCGAGGTACTCCACGTTGCCTGCGGTAATGCCTGCGACATTGATACGGCTCGAGTTCACCATGTAGACGCCGTGCTCTTTCTTGAGCTTTTCAACCTGCTCGGCCGTGATGCCTAAGAAACAGAACATGCCCTTCGCGACGGCGAGATGTGAAAAATTATGGTCCGGGGCTTTGTCGCGCAAGGTATCGACCAGAAGCGTCCGCATATCGAAGATACGCTCGCGCATCTCGTCGACCTCTTCGACCCACTGCGCGCGCAGCGCCTCGTCGTGGAGAATGATCGAAACGACCGCGGCGCCGTGATCAGGCGGCATGGAGTACATGGTCCGCACGACATTGTTCGCCTGAGACTGCACGATGTCGCGCGTTTTCGAATTCGCTGTCAGGAAGGACAGCGCGCCGACGCGGTCGCGGTACAGGCCGAAGTTCTTCGAGCAGCTGTTGCAGACGATCATCTCCTCAACGCGCCCCGCCAGGTGACGAATCATGAAGGCGTCGGTGTCCAGGTCGCTGCCGAAGCCCTGGTAGGCCATGTCGATGAATGGCACCAGCTCGCGCTCCACAATGACGTCTGCGATGGCCCGCCACTGCTCCTCGGTAGGGTCGATGCCGGACGGGTTGTGGCAGCACGCGTGCAGCAACACCATGTCTCCCCTGGGCGCGTTGCTGAGTGCCTCGAGCATGTCGGCCTCGCGGAGCTTATGCGTGTTCGAGTCGTAGTAAGCGTGCATCTTCAGCTCGAGGCCTGCGCCGCCGAGCAGCGGGATGTGATTCGCCCAGGTGGGCTCACCGACCCAGACGGTGCTGCTGGCACCGCAGCGCTGGATCAGGCCAGCAGCGACGCGAAGCGAGCCCGAGCCGCCCGGTGTTTGCAGTGACGCCACGCGGTCGGCGTCCAGCGTATCCGCATAGGTCAGCTCGCTCATCGCAACATTGAAGTCCTGCGCACCCGCCGAGCCGATGTAGGCCTTGGACGACTGGCCCTTCAACAAGCGCTTCTCGGCCTCCTTGACCGCCTCGAGCACCGGCGTTTCTCCGGTGGCCGTCTTGAATACGCCGACGCCCAGGTCGATCTTTTCGGGGCGCGGGTCGTTCTTGTACTCGACGATCAGGCTCAGGATAGCGTCGGCCGGTGCCGCTTGGAGCTCTTGAAACATTGTCATTCCCAGGATTCAGGCGGGCGCCCCTCGCGCCCGGCACTGCCCGATTATCACCACTTGGCTGGCTTTTGGAAACAGTTGCAGCGGCCACGGTTAACCCAAAAAAAAACGCCGGCACATGGCCGGCGTTCTTTCTGGCGGTTACGGTTGAGCTACGCTTTTGGCGCCCAGACCGAGCACCAACCGGCGGCTGCGACAGCCTTGCCCGGGAAGATCGGGCACGGACGCCATTCATCACCATCGGCACCCTGGATCAGCGCGCAATTCGCGCAGTTCTGCTCAGGGGCCGGGTTCGTACGGCTGGCCGGATCGACCTTGCTCGCGTCATGCACGTACTTCATGGCCACCGCAGTCGGATCGTCCTCGGCAAGCTTCGGCATATCACCTGCCAGGGCCTCGCGAGACGGTTGCAGCATGCAGCCGGCAGCAGCAGCGGCGGACAATTTCATAAACTGGCGACGTGTACTCAAGGGATTCTCCTCTTCATTATCTTGTCATACGGGTCAGAAGACCCGTGTTTACATAGGAATCTGGACGAGCTGGGCGCGATCATAAACTGTCGAAGCTGAACGGTAAATGACTGAAATCATTAACAAATAATGTTGATAATCATTATCATTTGGACGCTGTGTTTTTTGCCGGCTTACGCGGCCGCCGAGACCATGCACGAATACACGGTGCGGATCGACCCCGAGCTCGCGTCGATTGATGTAGAGGCGCGCTTCAGCGAGCCAGTACGGCGAATAAGCGCCCGGGACCGGAACGCGTCACGCTACCTGCTCGACGCTTCAGACTGCGAAGCAGGGCGTTCCCTGAACAGGAGTCAGTGGGGAATGACCCTGTCCGGTCGCGGCACTCGTTGCCTGCGTTACCGCGTCGACCTTCGGCGCGCGGCGCAGGACGACAGGCGCAACGCCCAGCTCTCGAAAACCAACGTCCTTGTCTCTGCGTCACTGTGGTTGTGGCGTCCGCGGGGCGGTCCCGACCTGGACATCCGCTTCGACGTCGAAGACGGTGAGCGAGTCTCGGTGCCTTGGCAGCCGGTCGGGACGGGTCGCTACCGCCTGAGCGAGTCACCCGGCAGCGGGCGCGCGGTGACAGCATTTGGGGACTTCTACTCCGCGGAGCCGGAAGTTGCCGACACCCGCCTGCGAATCGCAATCATGAAACCACGG
>JAAUYD010215543.1_pt1 | contig 15179 bp, 12 predicted proteins | sample 7278101 | NCBI WGS metagenome assembly JAAUYD01 (sample SAMN14350128, study PRJNA611818) | marine sediment metagenome | isolation source: surface marine sediment (0.6m) | place: French Polynesia: Moorea | collected 2018-08 | reverse complement strand
GGATGCGTTTCCCGTGCGTGGACCTCTCCAGGAGCAGGTAGTACAGGGCGAGAATCGAGACTGCGATGATGATCTCAGTGGGTATGCCGAAGACCGAACCGACTGCAAGACTTCTGTACTCGTCGGGCATCTCCCTGAAGGCGACCTGGCCGCCGCCACTGGTATAGATCCTCTGGATACTCCCGCCGATGAAGAACGTGCCGAGCGTCGCCAGGAATGGGCTGACCTTCAGCTTCACGATCAGGAAAGCGTTGAGCAGGCCGACGATGCCGCCGCCGATCACCGCAAAGAGAATTGCCGACTCCCATGTGTAGTTGTAGTCCTTCATCGAAATGACCGCGAACCACGCACCGAAGTCAACCGCAATCCCGACCGACAGGTCGATGCCGCCGGAAGCAACGACCAAAGTCATCGCCACCGCAACGATCAACAGGATGGCGTTGCCCTCGAGGACATTCCCGAGGTTGCTCACGCTGAGGAAGGCATCGGCCTGGACTGAGAAGAAGACGATGAAGAGGCCAAGCACGACCACCATCGCGTACCGGCTGAGGATCCCCCGCCAGTCCAACGTCGCTCGTCCTTCTGTTTGCTTAGTGGTCATCAGCGCCCCTCCTCGCTGCCCCAAGAGGCGGTAGCAACAACGAACAGGATGAGCACTCCTTTGATCAGACCGACCTTGAAGATGTCGACATTGAGAAGCTGGAAGCCGATCGACAGGGCCTTGACCAGGACGGCGCCCAGCAATGCGCCTGGAACCGTGACGACCCGACGGGCAGAAAAGGCGGCGCCGACGAAGGTGGCAAGGACCATGTCGAGGAGAAGAGCCTCCTCGATTCCCGGGGACATCCCAGAGCCTCGGGCGATGAGCACCACAGCGGCGACCACACCAGCGAGCGATGCGATCACGAACGAGGCCGCGACGTAGAAGCGTGTATTGAGACCAGAGACCTCTGCGGCGCTCCGCGAACCGCCGACGGCCTGAAGCCTCATGCCGAACTTCGTCCTGTGCATTGCGAACCCGAGCACCGCAAACGTGCCGACCATGATCAGCGCAGGTATCGGAACACCGAGCACGCTGCCATCACGAATGGTGCTCACAACGTCGTTGTCGACCGTGATCCGGCGGTTGTCGGTGACCCAGCGGGTGATGCCGGTGACGGCAACCGATGAAGCAAGCGTCGCCAACAGCGGGGTGAGCCCGACGTACTCGACGAGGAGCGCGTTGGCGAAGCCCACGAGGACGATTGCGATGACGGCGACGGCGAAGGCAAAGAGAATCGAGGCCTCGTTGGTGACCAGTTGGTCGGCGGCAATCGCGACTCCGAGTACCGCTGCGGCTGGAATCGAAATGTCGATCCCGCCAACGACGACATCGTCGCCGCCGGCCATGACCACGACGGCAAGACCCATGGCCAGGATTGCATCGGGGGCGCTCTGTCGCAGAATGCTTGCGATGTTGTTCCACTGCAGGAAGAACTCCGAGCCAATGGCCATGTAGATCAGCAGTGCGGCAAAGACCAGTATCGGTCCTCGTGTTACGAGGAACCTCGTGGCTCGAACCCGCATCGGCTGCACCGTCGTGCTGGCGATAGCCATCAGGCCTCCCCTCCGTTGCGCTGGGCGTTCGTCCCGCTCGCCGTGGTGAGACCGATGAGCTCATCGAGCGTGATATCGGCAACCTGTTTGCGGGCAACTACCTCGCCACGAACCATGACGAGGACTCTGTCGCACAATCCCATCAACTCCGAGAGGTCGTTTGAGGCGACCAAGACCCCGGTGCCGCCGGCGGCGAGATCGGCGATCAACCGATAGATCTCCACTTTGGCGCCGACGTCCACGCCGACCGTCGGCTCGTCCATGATGAAGACGCTCGACTCGGTGGCGAGCCATCTGGCCAGTACCGTCTTCTGCTGGTTGCCGCCGCTGAGGAACTGTGCGATACGGCTCGGGTCACGTGGCCGAACGTCCATCTTGTCCATCGCGTCCGAGGCACGGCGCTGTGCGGCCCTTCGCTTCACCCAGCCATTGCTCGCGATGTCACTGAGGCTGGGCAAGTTGATGTTGTCACCGACGGAGAAGCCCAGCACCAGACCATGGTTCCTGCGATCGCGGGGAACTAGTACCAAGCCCTCGTTCACCGCCTTCGCAGTCTTGCCTGCCGCAAGAGTCTTCCCATTGATAGTGACGGTGCCACCGGAGAACCGGCGTAGCCCGTAGATGGCGTCAACCAGCTCCTCTCGACCGCTTCCCACCAACCCAGCTAGGCCGACGATCTCGCCGGCATTGACCGTGAACCCGACGTTGCGGAATGCCCGATCGTCCGATAGATCAGCGACCTCGAGGATGGGCGCACCGACGTCGGCGTCGCGCTCTGGATAGATCTCGCCGAGTTCGCGCCCGACCATGAGTTGGATCATCTCGCCTGGACCCGCTTCGGCGATATCGTCGACGACACCTACGTCCTTGCCGTTGCGGAAGACGGTGACACGATCGCAGATCTCAGCGATCTCGCCGAGGTAGTGGGACACGTAGATCATTGCGATGCCACGAGCTTTGAGCCGCCGGATCGACTCGAAGACTGTTTGCACGTCGCCGGCGGGGAGAACCGCGGTGGGCTCGTCGAAAACGACCAGCTTGGCCTTCTCGTCGACCAACGCGCGTGCGATTTGGACGAGCTTGCGCTGAGCGACGGTGAGGTCGCGGATGAGGGCGCCGCCGTCGATATCGACGTGCAGGGCATCACGGAGAAATGCCTCGGCGCGGGCCTTCATGGCTCGCTTGTCGACACCGAGGCGGCCCCCAAGCTCCTGGCCCATGAAGACGGACTCGGCAACGTTGAAGTGGGGAACGAGATTCAGCTCTTGGTGGATGAATCGAACACCCATGTCGTGGACAGCCTGCGGCGTGACCGGATCGACAACCTCGCCGCCGACGACCACATCGCCTTCATCATGTCGGTACACGCCCGCCAGCACCTTGATGATGGTGGACTTGCCTGCACCGTTCTCGCCAACCAGACCGTGGACTTCACCGGCCTCGACTTCTAGGTTCGCTCCGTCGCAAGCCCTGACTCCCGGAAACAACTTCACGATGTCGGTCATGCGCAAAGCTGCGGTCGCTGGGTCTTGCTCCAACCTATCTGCGCTCACTCGCTTCTCGCCTTTTGTCGTATTTCAGATGGTGCCGGATCGCATCCGATCCGGCACCATTTCAGTCATGTGTGTCGCTAGGCCCTAGTACCCGAGTTGTTCGAATACGGAGGCTGCTTGTTCTGGGCCGCTGACGGGTAGGACGTCGACGTAGCTCTGCGGGAGCAGGACTTCACCGGCGAGATGCCGGGCTGCGTTCTGCGCCGCGATCGTTGCGATCTGACGTGGCTGCTGCGCAACGTTCACACCGAACGGGCTGCCAGCTTCCATCATGATGGCAAGAGTGTCAGGACCAGCATCGATAGCCGAAACGACGATCTCAGTGCGGCCGGCCTCTTGCAGAGCCTCGACAACACCAATCGCCGGCTGATCCCAGCACGCCACGTGAATGGCGTCCAACTCACCAACGTCATACTGCTCCAACAGATCAAGCGTCTGCTGACGAGCATTCTCCGGAGCATTGGCGAACTCTTCAGCCAACTCCGGCTGGATGATCTCAACACCCGGATACGCACTCTCGAGCACATACTTCCAAGTCTCGTAACGATCACCACAGAACGACAGAGCCTCAGAGAAAGCGTTGAAGACAGCAACCCTGCCCTCACCACCAATGGCATCTGCCATCAAACGACCAGCGGAAGAACCCGCATAGAAGTTGTCAGAACCAGTGTTGTTGACAATGAACGGCGACGCATGGTCGACACCAAACACCGGAATGCCAGCTGCCTGCAAAGCCTCGAGCTTCGGCTCGACAGCAGCATCACCAAGAATCGTGATAACCGCATCAACCTCTTGTGTCAGGAAGGTGTCATGGTTCTCAGCATGCACCGCATTGTCCCGGCCACCATCGACCGCAACAACAGTGCCACCAAGACGCTCAACCTCAGCCACAGCACCCTCAAACGCCTCACGATCCCAGAAGTGCTGCGTACCAACAACAGCAACACCAACGGTCTTACCTTCGAGGGTCAAGCCCTCAACCATGGCGCCACCGTCGGAACCGTCTTCGGAGCCGGACCCCGTCTCCCCCGCTGCAGTGGTGGCTGTGCTCCCCGAGTCTGCGGTGGTCTCTGTAGGTTCATCGGACTCGGTGCAGGCGGCGAGAATCACGACAAACGCGATGAGCAACGCCCATAGACGTGTCGCCTTATTGGATCTCATCTATTTCTCCTCCTAGCAACAGTAGGTACAGCCTAGAGCTTGCACCTTGTACAACCGATCTTATGACTGTACATTTGTTCATGATACTCTACACTGCGAACATCTGATATGTCAACCGGTCAGATGTTCATTGTGAAGTCGTACGAGGAGGAAACGCAATGACGCCAACGCCAGACGTCGCTACGACCGGAATCCACATCGTCGACATCCTGGGGAGGCCGGTACCAGCCGTGCCCGATGGGCAGGGCGTTGCTCTGCTCGACGAGATTCGGATGACCGTCGCCGGCACTGCAGCGGGAACCGCCGTCGACCTAGCCCGGCTCGGGATGAACGTGGCCACGTTCGGAGTCGTTGGCGACGACGAGCTCGGTGTCTGGTTGACCGAGAAGATGCGACGCGAAGGAATCGACACGTCCGGCCTCACCATCGACGACCGTGCGCCAACATCAGCGACGATGCTCCCCATCCGCCCGAACGGCGAGCGGCCAGCCCTCCATGTGATCGGGGCGAACGCCTTGCTCTCGATCGAGCACATGCGATTCGAGGTGATCACAAAGGCCAAGGCGTTCCATGTCGGCGGTACGTTCCTCATGGAGTCCTTCGACGGGCTGCCCACCCGTGACGCGCTGCGCCGTGCGAAGGAGGCCGGCGTGACAACCACACTCGACATAATCGGCATGCCCGGCGCTGATGTGTCACGGATCCTCGAGCCGTGTCTCCCCTACCTCGACTACTTCCTCCCGAACGACGAGGACGCCCTGTGGATCTCCGGCGCCGACACGTTGCGAGACGCTGCGCGCTGGTTTGCCGACAAGGGAGTGGGCGGAACGCTCATCACCATGGGCGGAGACGGAGTCTGTGTGGCTCTCGATGGGAAGGTCGAGGCGATGGTCCCCGCCTATGTCGTCGACGTGGTCGACACAACGGGATGTGGCGACGCGTTCAGCGCCGGCTTCATCACCGGTCTCGTCGAGGGGAAGGATCCCGTCGCCGCCGCGGAGATGGGAGCGGCGGCAGGGAGCTTGGTTGCGACCGGTCTCGGATCCGATGCCGGCCTGACCGACCGCAACGGGCTCGACGCGTTCATGGACGCAGCGACTAAGGGCGCAACGGCCCCCGTGCCCGGATAGCATCGCCGGGGTGAACCCTCTCACTCTCACCCACTGGGGCGCCTACCGGGTTGCCGCAACCGCGTCGGGAATCGTGGCGGAGCCATTCGAGCACGATCCGGATCCGTCGCCAATTGGCAAGTCTCTTGCGGCAATCCGGGAAGCAAGAGTCGAGTCGCCGTGCGTGCGGCGCAGTTGGCTGGAGCAGGGTCCCGGCGCTCGAACCGACCTTCGTGGTCGCGAGCCATTCGTCGAGGTCGATTGGCCAGTGGCTCTCGACCTGGCCGCAAACGAAATCGAGCGGGTTCGCTCGCGCTTCGGGAACGAGGCCATCTACGGCGGATCCTATGGATGGTCCAGCGCAGGGCGATTCCATCACGCCCAGTCGCTCCTCCGGAGGTTCCTCACGCTCGCCGGCGGGTTTACGGGCAAGGTGAACACTTATAGCCATGCTGCCGGAGAGGTTCTGATCCCTCACGTTCTTGGGATGAGCTACGACCGGCTGCGACGCAACCTCACACCCCTGTCCCGGATCGCACAGCACACGGATCTCGTAATCGCATTCGGCGGGATACCCCGTCGCACATCGCAGATACAAAGTGGCGGTATCGGCGCACACACGACGCAGCGAGAGTTGGAGAGGGCAGCAGAGAGCGGCACTCGCTTCGTCAACATATCGCCGCTCCGGTCCGATCTCGACCCGGGTCCGCACGTTGAGTGGGTCCAATGCCGTCCTGGCTCGGACACTGCCACGATCCTGGGCATGGTCCACACATTGCTCGTGGAAGAGCTGGTCGATCGGGAGTTCCTCGACAGGTACACGAGCGGCTGGGACCGGTTCGAAGCCTATGTGCTCGGTTCGGCCGACAGGGTGCCGAAGACCGCAGAATGGGCCTCGGCCATATCCGGAATCCCATGTGACCGGATCGTGGGGCTGGCACGAGAAGCAGCCAAGGGCCGCACGATGATCACGGCGGCGCTGGCACTCCAGAGGGCCGAACATGGTGAGCAGCCCTGGTGGGCCGTTATCGCCCTGGCCGCAGCCCTCGGGCAGATCGGCCTCCCCGGAGGCGGGTTTGGGCTGGGCTACGGTGCGTTTGCGACCATCGGCAATGGGCTCGCCCGCACCCCACTGCCGTCCCTGCCATCGGTCGGGTCCAATCCCGTGGATGTGCGAGTTCCGGTTGCGCGAATCACGGACATGCTCCTGAATCCGGGTGAGGAGTATGAGTACGACGGCGGCCGCCACACCTACCCCGACATTCACCTCATCTGGTGGGCTGGCGGCAATCCGTTTCACCACCAGCAGGACCTCGGTCGACTCGATAGGGCCTGGGCGAAGCCGGACACCGTGATCGTCAACGAACCGTTCTGGACCGCAACTGCGCGCCGCGCAGACATCGTCTTCCCAACGACCACACCTCTGGAGCGCAACGACATTGGCGGGTCACCGGGTGACGCATACCTCTTCTATATGAAGCGGGCGATCGAGCCTGTCGCCAAGACCCGCGACGACTACGAGATCTTCGCCGAGCTAGCGAGACGGCTCGGCTTCGAGCGGCACTTCACTCAAGAGCGTTCGGCAGACGAGTGGATCGAGCACCTATATGAGCAGTACCGCAGCTCTGATAGAGGGCGCCCTTCATTCCCCGACTTCATGCGAGAAGGCTATGTCCGACACGACACCGCGGCGCGGGATGACGACTTCCTGTCCGACTACCGCAATGACCCGACCAGCCACGCCCTCGGCACACCGTCCGGCAGGATCGAAGTGTTCAGCGAGCGGATTGCGAGCTTCGGCTACGACGACTGCCCGGGTCATCCGGCGTGGCTGACGCCCACTGAGTGGTCGGCCGGATACCCTCTTCACATCATCTCCAACCAGCCACAAGGGAGGTTGCACTCCCAGCTTGATCACGGCGAAGCGTCCACCGACCTCCACACCGCCGGTCGGGAGACGATCCTGATATCCGAGCAGGACGCCGGAGACCGCAGTCTCGAGACAGGTGACCTGGTCCGCGTCTACAACGAGCGGGGTGCATGTGTAGCTGGGGTCGTCGTTTCCGAGGACGTGACCCCCGGAGTTGGGGTGATCTCGACAGGAGCGTGGTTCGACCCCGACCCAGACGGCATGTGCAGACGCGGCAACGTCAACGTTCTTACCCCCGACACCGGGACGTCGCGGCTCGCCCAGGGCTCGTCTGCCCAGACCTGCCTCGCCGAGGTAGAGCGTCTAGCGGCCGCACCGGAGCCAGGGCCACGGATACCGGAGATAGTCGTCGCCTAAGTAAGTGGTTCGCCAGCAGGAAGACGCAGCTCGAATCTTGCGCCACCGAGAGGAGAGTCCGCGACGCAGGCTGATCCATTGTGAGCCTTGGCCACGGCGGCAACCACTGCCAACCCAAGCCCGGCACCGCCGCGTTCACGATGTCGCGACTCGTCAAGACGCACAAACCTGTCGAACACCACGGAACGACTGCCATCGGGCACACCGGGACCGTCGTCATCAACAGCCAAGACTGCATCGTCCTGCTCTCGACGCAAGGACACCACGATTCGGGCTTCAGCGTGTCGGATCGCGTTCTCGAGCAGGTTGCGGATCGCATGTGTCAGCTGCGTTCGATTGCCGACAACCTGCGTCGGTTCGACCTCCCCGACCTCGATCGGCGAGTGACCGATGCGCGCCATCTCGGCGAACAGAACGTCATCGATATCGACGCCCTCAGCAGCACCCCGCCCCGACTCGTCGAGACGTGCGAGTTGGAGCAGGCTGTCCACCAGCTCCTCGAGACGTTCCTGTTCTTCGAGCACAGCGACCGCAGTCTTCTCCCAGTCCCCAGACTCGGGGTGCGCAAGCGCCACCTCCAGCTTCGCCCGGCTAGCGGCGATCGGGTTGCGTAGCTCGTGAGAAGCATCGGAGACGAACTGCTTCTGCCGGCGACTGCTCGATGCAAGCCGCTCGAGCATGGTGTTCATGGTCACCGCAAGCCTCGCAACCTCATCCCGGCTCGACGGCACGGGAACGCGCTCGTCGAGCCTGTCGTCCGTGATCAGACCTACCTGATCGGTGATCGACTCCACCGGTCGAAACGCCCTACCCGTGACAAACCAAGATGTCGCACCTATTCCGCCGGCGAGGAGAGGTACCAGGAGGACCAGCATGTTGCGGAGCGTATCGACGCCAGCACGCACGGGCTCGAGCGAGGACGCAGCGGTCAAGGTGAGCGTCCCACTGGCCAGCTCGACAGGCACGCTCACGTTTGTGAAGTCCCCAACCGGAATCACGTCCACCGCCACGTACGGGCTTGGTGTGAACTCGGCGATGGTCAGATCATGGGCGGACACAGGACCGGCCCACACGACCTCGTTCGGAGTTGCAGCGACAACGCCACCTGTTTCGTCGGACAGGGTGAACGTCGTCCCGCCTTCACCGACCGGCAGCAACCAGCCCGGGTCGAACATCGGGTCAACCATGCTGATCGCTACCAAATCCGCCGCCATCATCTCCAACTCGGCCAGATCCTGAGCTTCGAGATCGTCTATCCATGCAGCCTCGGCTCGATCAAGGAGGAACCAGCTGCCAAACGTCATCAATAGAGCAAACGAGACGGTCACCACAGCCGTGATTCGGCCTCGCACCGAGACCAGCGCTTCGAGAGGACGCCTCATGCGATCAACCTGTATCCGATGCCGCGCACGGTCTGTATGGAGTCTCTTCCAAATGGCCGATCGATCTTCTTACGCAAGTAGCCGACGTAGACCTCGACGATGTTTGGTGGCCCGAAGAAGTCGAGGCCCCAGACCCGATCGATGAGCTCCTGCTTGGTGTGAACCCGATCCGGCTGTGACGCCAGCGCTTCGAGCAGGGCGAACTCGCGTGGGGTGAGAGGTATCTCGCGTCCGGCCCTTCGGCAGCGGCGCGTAGCCGGGTCGACTCGAAGATCTCCGACCTCTAGGGTCGCTGGGCGGATAGCCTGCCCGCGTCGAGCCAGAGCCCGCAGCCGGGCAAGGAGAACGACGAATGAGAACGGCTTCGTCAAGTAGTCATCCGCCCCGGTGTCTAAACCCTCGGCTTCGTCGTACTCACCGTCCTTTGCCGTCAGCATCAGGATCGGTGTCGCTACGCCTTCACCACGAAGCGCAGCACAGACTCGGTAGCCGTTGAGGCCGGGGAGCATTATGTCGAGGATGATGGCGTCGAACTGACCATGACGAGCTCGCCACAACCCGTCGTTTCCGTCGTGAGAAACCTCGACCTCATGGCCCTCAGCGCAAAGTCCCTGCGCGACGGCATCAGCCAGGTTGACCTCGTCCTCAACAACCAGTACTCGCATACGTGCAGTATCGGCTGCCGAAGCTGAGAACTAACTGAGAACACTGAGAGACTTCTCAGCAGCTTTCAGCTTCCTCTCAGCCTTGGTCCAACAGGGTGCGGAGATCGCAACCAATGGAGTTGGACAAGATGAAAGCATTAGCAACATTGCTCGCCGCACTGGCGTTGGCGTGTGCCGGGTGCGGTGGGGCGGGCGACTCCGGCGCCGCACCGACGCTGCCTTCGCTCGACGAGCAGCCCACGGCACAGGAAACGACAACGACCACCACCGAGGCCGTCGATCCCGATGAAGCCTTCGCCGACTACGAAGCGTGCATGGCCGAGCACGGACTCGCGCTGCCAACTATCGACGCGGACGGTGACGAGACAGTCACCATCCAGGCCATAGAAGAGGACATTGATTTCGAGGCGTGGGAGGAAGCGGAGCAGGCATGCGCCCCCATACTCGAAGCGGCGTTTGGCGAGTTTGAGATGAGTCCGGAAGAGGAAGCCGAGTTCATGGATCAACAACTCGAGTTTGCCAAGTGCATGCGGGACAACGGTGTGGACTGGCCCGACCCGACATCCGACGCCAACGCGATCATCGAGCTGCCCGAGGAACTCGATATGGAGACATTGGACGCTGCTCTGCAGACATGTGAGATGGATGTCTTCGGAAACGAGCACGGAGGTGTCATCAGCGGGTCAGCTGACTCCAGCTCGATCATCGGGGAGGGATCGGAGTGAATCTGCCGATCCGCTTCGGCATCACGGCCGCCACGCTGCTGGTCGTCGGAGCTGGGTATCTGCTGGCCACCGGCGACGATACCCTCCCCGCCGAAACAACAGACAACTCGGCCCCACCGGTGGTCACCGACACTGTGCGCAGGCAAACCCTTCAGCAGTCCGAGGAGTTCACCGGTTCGTTGGGATACGGGGACCAGTTCGCTCTGCCGGGAATGGCAACGGGCACGGTCACGTGGGTACCAGAGGAAGAGTCGATTCTCCAGCCGGGCGACCTGCTGTATCGAGTTGACAATCGCCCCACCTACTGGACCCGAGGAGTGATCCCGATGTATCGCGAGCTCTCCTCAGGGACCACGGGCGCCGACGTTGAGCAGCTTCAGCTGTTTCTGCAGTCAGAGGGATTCCTGGACGAGGACTTCGTGATCGACGCCAAGTTCGGCCCGGTCACCCGATCAGCGGTCAAGGAATGGCAGGACGCACGGGGCTTGGAGAAGACCGGGAGGGTCGGCCCCGAACAACTCCTCTTCTTGCCGTACGAGGCCGTCCGAGTCGCCACCGCTCCGCGGGTTGGCGAGCAAGCATCGGGTGGAGTGCTCGACGTGACGAAGTCGGACCTATACGTCAGCACCATCGTCAACGGACGCAAGAAGCGTGTGTTTGAGGGATCCCCAACGATCGAGGTGAGGACTGCAGACGGCAGCCGCTACTCAGCCACCGTGGAGTCGATCGAGGCTCGGCAATCTCAGGACGCCTTCGGTCAACAGGAGTACGCCATTCGGCTCAGCTTCGAGTCGAATGTCGAGCAGAGGGCCGGCGAGGTGAAGGTGGCCGTCATCGACGTTCTTGCGGACAACGCCATCACCGTTCCCGCTCGGGCTTTGGTTGCGCTCGTTGAGGGTGGCTACGCCGTCGAGAAGGTCGGCCCGGACGGGACCGCCGGCTACGTCGCAGTAACGATCGGGGAGTTTGCGGACGGATGGGTCGAGGTCGACGGCGACCTGACGGAGGGCGATGTCGTGGTGGTGCCGGAGTGACTCCCGTACTCGAACTTCAGGACGTCACGAAGGAGTACTCCGGTGCGCCGCCGGTGCGGGCGATCGATGGAGTGTCCACTGTGGTCGGCGCCGGCGAGCTGGTCGCCGTCGTCGGTGCCTCCGGCTCGGGCAAGTCGACACTGATGAACCTCGCTGGCACTCTCGCTCGACCTACGTCTGGTCGCATCCGGCTCGAGGGGCGCGACATCGCCAGCGAGTCGGACCGCTCGCTGGCCGGTTTGCGAGCCTCCCGGATCGGGTTCGTTTTTCAGCAGTTCCACCTCCTCCCTGGACTCTCTGCTGCCGACAATGTCGCAGCTGGGCTGGTCTATCGGGCAGTGAGCCGCCGCAAACGCAGGAACGCCGCAGTAGAGGCACTGACCCGAGTCGGCCTCGAGCACCGGATTGGGCACAGACCCCGCGAGCTTTCTGGAGGCGAAAGACAACGCGTCGCCATCGCCCGCGCCCTGGTCGGTGGGCCAGCCCTGATCCTCGCCGACGAGCCCACAGGCAACCTCGACTCGCATACGAGTGACGAGATCGTCCAGCTGATCCTGGAGCTCAACAGACAAGGAGCCACCATCTTGATCATCACCCACGATCCGACGATCGCCGAACAGATGCATCGCCGGATCGAACTGGTCGACGGGCGCATCATCACAGACGAGCCGGTCGCATGAAGGGCCAAGCCAGGAGCCGTGTTCGAAGCTCCGATCTCTTCGGCAGCGGCAGCCAAGGCCTCCGCACCCGACCAGGCAGGACGGCGCTCACCGCGCTCGGCATAGCAATTGGCATCGCAGCGATGATCGGCGTGCTTGGGATATCGGCATCGTCGAAAGCAGCGTTGCTTCAGCAGATCGACGATCTTGGGACCAATCTGCTTGCGGTTCAAGCGGGTCAGTCGATCTTCGGAGAGGAGTCCAAGCTTCCAGAGGATGCTGCTGCGATGATCCGCCGGATACCTCCGGTCGAGCAGGCCGCGGCCATGACATCCGTGAGCTCGACGGTGCGACGCACCGACTACGTGCCAGCAAGCGAGGGTGGCGGTATCTCGCTCTATGCGAGCGAGCCTGAGATCATCGAGACTCTGCAGGGCTCCACAAGTGCGGGCCGCTTCCTCGATGCGGCTGCTGAGAACACGCCTTCAATCGTTCTGGGGACGGTCGCAGCAGAACGACTTGGGCTGGCAGATCTAGAAGACGGCCCGATGGTCTACCTCAGCGGCCACTGGTTCAACGTCGTCGGCATTCTCGACCCGCTCCCGCTGAATCCCGATCTCGACCGAGCTGCCTTCATCGGCTACCCGGTGGCGGCGAAGCTGTTCGACACGAAGCGCAATGCGTCAACCATCTTCCTGCGGACCCATCCAGACCAGGTCGAAGGAGTCCGCGCCCTGCTTGCCCGCACGGCTAATCCTGAGGGCCCCAACGAGGTCTCGGTGTCTCGACCGTCGGATGCGCTGGAGGCGAAAGCGACAGTCGATCAGAACCTGACACGGTTGCTGCTCGGTCTGGGTGCGGTGGCGCTCGTGGTCGGCGGTGTCGGGATAGCCAACGTAATGGTGATCTCGGTGTTGGAGCGGAGATCCGAGATAGGTCTTCGGCGTGCGCTCGGCGCAAAGCGGATGCACATTGCGGGCCAGTTCGTCACAGAGAGCATCCTGCTGTCACTGCTCGGTGGTGTCGCCGGTGCAGCTCTGGGTGCTGCGGTGACGCAGGGGTATGCAACCCAGCAAGGCTGGACCGTCGACATACCGATCGCCGCCCTAGGTGCAGGTGTCGCGGTCGCCCTCGCGGTCGGTGCCATCGCCGGCCTCTACCCCGCCATCCGGGCAGCAAGAATGGATCCCGCCGAGGCGGTCCATCCCACTGGCTGAGGCTCCGCGTGAGAGAATCGCACAGCGGCGGAAGGACCGGAGTGAGCCAGGGTTAGTGTCGGCCACCCAGGAGGAATCTTTGCGAGACGTCAGAGCACACATGCTCGAGAACCCCGAGGCCTTCGACACTGAGCTGCTCGCAGCCCGCCTCGGTGACAACGTTGTATTGACGGACGGCCCCGAGGTTCCAACCGACACACAGATCCTCATCTCGGGTAGGCCAACACGGGAGCACCTCTCCTCGCCGGCTCTGGAGACCCTGATCATTCCGTGGGTCGGAGTACCCACCAAGACAGGCAAGTTGCTGGCCGACTTCCCGAACATCGCTGTGCACAACCTGCATCACAACGCACCGATCGTCGCCGAGTTCACGATGGCGCTGCTGCTGGCTGCAGCGAAGTTCATCGTTCCGCTCGATCGCGGTCTCCGTGCGGGCGACTGGACGCCCCGGGAGGGATCGCGTCGCAGTGTCATGCTCGCCGGGAAGACATGTCTCATTCTCGGCTACGGGGAGATCGGCCGTCGCGTAGCGACCATGTGTCGCGGCTTCGACATGAAGGTAATTGCGGTTCGATCGCAACAGCAGGAGTCCGACGGCATTGCTCACGAGATCCACACGCTCGACTCGCTGGACACGTTGTTGCCTCGAGCGGAGGTAGTTGTGATCGCCTTGCCGCTCACGCCGGAGACGCGCGGCCTGCTCAGCGAGCAGAGACTCGGCTTGCTCCCCCGGGCCGCTGTTCTGGTCAACGTCGGTCGCGGACCGATCGTCGACGAAGAGGCCCTATACAACGCACTGCACGAGAGGCGCATCGCCGGGGCCGGGATCGACGTTTGGTACACCTACCCGAAGGACGGCGAGGAGGCACCGACGGCACCATCGCAGTTCCCGTTCGGCGATCTCGACAACGTTGTGATGAGCCCTCATCGCGGCGGCGGTGTCGCCGATACGGAGACCCTGCGTGCCGAAGCCCTCGCCGACATGCTCGCCGCTGCGGCCGAGGGTCGTCCGCTGCCCAATCGTGTGGATCTGGCGCGCGGGTCTTGAGTGCGCCGGGAGTTACCCGCAAATCACCTCCGGTTTATGTATCTCGGCGCCTTCTCTGAAACGCTGCCGTCCTACTCCGAGGAGGTATCGATGAGACAGACAATCCGCTTGACGTGCGCGTTGTCGCTTGCCCTGGTCCTGTCAAGCTGCGGTGGCGACGACCCTGCAGTCACGACGGCGAACGTGCCGAGCACGACGGCCGCTGCCGAAGAGACCAGACCACCGCCGCCGACCACTGCCCCACCGACCAGCACGACATTCGAGGCCACCGCCGAGGAGCAGGCCGCTGAACCCGAGGAGGTTCTCATGACGAGCCCGTTTGCTCTCGAACCCCACGAGGCGAACCCGGTAATCGAGCGCCCAACCGAGGAGGGAGGAGCGATGCTCCCTCACGTGGTTGACATCGACGGCACACTCCACATGTGGTTCACCCAGACGGACGACTGGATGAGCATCCCGACAGCCATCTATCACGCAACATCGGTCGACGGAGTGTCATGGGAGGTCGAATCGTCGCCCGCGCTGACGGCCGACGGTGACGGGTTCGACGCGTTCAGCGTGGGTGAGAGCGTCGTTGCGCACGACGGCTCCAAATGGGTGATGTTCTACAACGCACAAGCGCTACCCGGCGCAGGGCCGGGATCGGCGATAGGACGAGCGACGGCTCCAGACCCGGGGGGACCTTGGACCACCGAGCCCGATCCCGTACTGACCGTAGGCCCAGCTGGCTCCTGGGACTCTGG
>JAAUYD010241908.1_pt1 | contig 15185 bp, 11 predicted proteins | sample 7278101 | NCBI WGS metagenome assembly JAAUYD01 (sample SAMN14350128, study PRJNA611818) | marine sediment metagenome | isolation source: surface marine sediment (0.6m) | place: French Polynesia: Moorea | collected 2018-08 | reverse complement strand
CATTCACCTGTTGTTCAACTGCTGCGATATTGAAAATTCCAGGGTTGAGCTGTGGTAAACCTTCTAAAATAATTGGAGTTTCTGCTTGTCCAATTTGACTACTGGATTGATTGAACCAAGGTACTTCCAGGACGATAGCATATTCATCAATATCAAATTTAGACTTGACTCCAAACAGATTTTGCAAATCTTGGATGGAAAAAACTAATCCTAATTCTGTATCTGTGACAAGTTTTTTGGGATCGATACGAGTCACCACACCAGGCGATCGCATTTCTAATTGTCCGTCTGGTAAATTAGTAACTTTTAATTTTAAAACCTTAATTACAGTATCATAAGGCAAAAGCCAATTATCAAAATCAATTGCCTGTAAACCATCCTCTTTACCCCGTATCAATATGCTGGGAATCACATTTCTTTTTCCCACACTTAATCCCACAGGAAATGTACTAAATTCCCCTATATTTTTAGATGATTCAGTCTTGATAGTTGTTTCTAAACTAGAAATTACACGAGTATTTGCCTGAGCTGGGTTGATAATAATTGGGTAAATAATAGCTAGAAAAAGGTAGAATATATAAAAGCTTTTATTATAATTTTTTTGTCTTTTATGAGATAAACTATCTTGCACTCTTGTATCCGCAAAAAATATGCATAATTATAGAGACGTTGGATGAAAACGTCTCTACACACATATAATTCCCAGCAATTAAAGTTAGATTTACAGTATTAACCCGGAAAAATCAATAATTTTTAAAAATGTCTATTTTGTTTGATTCTATTTATTTTCTGATGCTGCAGTTTGAGTGGGAATAGTAATATTGACATTGAAAGGTATTTGATTTTTTTTACTACCTTTATTCCATACCAACTCACCACTGAGTTGATAGTTACCAGCACTCAAGTCTGATTTTTGTGGGTAATTTAATAAAAAATTGCGATCGCTCCCAGCCAATACAGCGTTAGCATCTACTTTGCCAGTTTTGACCACAGTGTCCCCACGGCGTAAAGTCCAATTAACCTTGGGAAGCACCGATGCTTTACCATTATTGCGAACCAGTAACTGAATTTGTTTTTGTTTGGCATTAAAGCTGGCACTATCTACCGTCAACTGTGGCGAAACGTTGCCTTTAGTGACATAAAAAGTTACCCCAATACGAGTTGTTAAAGCAACATTATTACCAGCACCATCTTTAGATTCCCTGAGAGTTTCATTAAATACCACAGCTCGATATTCCCCCTCAGGGAGACTAGGAGCCAAACGGCTAATCAAACGTACTCGCCGAGATTTCCCTGGTTGGATAGTTAACTCACGGGGGGAGAATTGCAGGTATGGGGTTAGATCATTGTCACTGGATTCTAAAATTTGAAAACCCGTATCCCGTTTATAGGTGAAGGGTTGTGCGTAGACACGAACGCGAGAAGGAGCATTAGTAGTATTTGTAATAGTAATCATTCCTTGAGCTTGTCCCCGTTCAGCTTTGCTTTCAATTACCATTGGGGAGACGCTCATTTGTGCTTTAACTGCACTAGGAAACAGAGCCAAGGTGGACAATGCTAAACCAAAAGCAGCTTGAGAAAGCCGATGATTGCAAACCATATTTATTATTGTGGCAAGATAGTAAATTTAACACCGTATCTATAGTTCCCAGCAGGGAGGGGACTTCCTTTATCTACAGAGAAATTTATTACCAGGTTGGTGGTACCCACAGGTAAAGATAAGGGTGAACTATCACCGGAATTTGTCGAACTGCGAAAGGGAGTTTCGACTGTTGCAAAAGAAGATACAGGAGTGAATTTAGGTCCTGAAATTTGAATAGGATGAGATACGGTTAATTGGGTGGGTTGATTACAAGTAAGAGAAACCTGTGTGGGAGAACCACCATTGCTGCTCAAGCTAACTAGCTTTGTCGGTAGGGTTTTGCTCTCACCCACTAATTCTCCATGATTTATTTGAGTCAAGGTACATATATCTGCACTTTCATCTGTACTTTCATCTGTACTTTTGGCATAAGCAGCATCGGGAGCAATACTCAGGGTTAGCATCAAAACAGAGAATACCAAACGAGTCAGTATTTGCAAACCTGCTTGTAGATATAATGTACTTTTGATAAGTTTCATTAGTGAGTAAAAGCGAAATACATGTTGTTTCTAGAGCATCAATTAATTAAGAAGGAGAGGGGAGTGTAGGGAATAAAGGAATGTAGACGCAATAGCAGCTTCGGTGAAGGGTAGGAATGAATATGAGCCAAAACACATCATCCCATCACCCCATCATCTCATCATCCCATCATCCCATCACCTAGGGGCATGGTATATCCTGCCCCAACTTGTATAACTATGGTACAATCGTCAAAGTCACATTGTAATTGTAAATTCCTGCTTGTAGAGGGCTATCATTTTCTACAAACATTCCAACTTCTAAAGGAGTAGGATTACCATCAGCATTAAGAGCCATGGGATTACCACCAGAAGAATCAGTACCACCAGTTGGTGAATTTACAAACCCATTTGATATGACAGGGTTCAAAGTAGGACCCGCAGTTTGTACTGGTTGGGATACTGTCAACCTTGCAGGTTGATTACAGGTAACAGAAACTTGACCCCCGACTCCAGGACTAATAGAAGTTATAGCTGTAGAAGTAGATGAAGCACCATCTGCCACAATCAAAACACCAGAAGTTACTGGACCAAAAGTACAACCACCACCAACTATTCCAGAAAAGGGAACATCAATACTTTCAGCCATTGTTTTGGGAGCCATAGCAACGCTACCCACCAATACCAAAGCAGCAGTTAATAAAGAACGACGAATCATATTTGCAAACCTTTCTAAATTATTTATCAAAAACGAGGATGTTATGGAGTCACTGTTAAAGTGACGACGTAGTTATAATCTCCCGGCGGAAACGGTTCTGGCCTCTCTACCAACATATCCACCTGTACATTGGTGTTACCCGCAGGTAAAGGAGCAGTTCCACCAGCAACATCACTGCGAGCACTAGTTGCACCAAATTCTAAAAATGCAACGTGGGATGTCCCAACTGGATCGGGGGTAGATCCGGATACAAAGCGGGGAGGTGAAACAGTGATTGTGGCGGCTGTGCTGCTTTGTACAGCAATTGTGGCAGAAGTTAGTGATTGGTACTTCGTTGGCATCGCCGTAGAAGTGGGAGAAATTATTGCTTCTGCCGTGCCAGAGGTAGAAGAACTAAAGGTAACTTCGGCTGGAACATATCCGCTAAAGGGAACGTCAACATTTTCAGCTAGTGCAGCTCGATCAAAAGCAATAGCACTTGCTAGTATTAAGCCGGAAATTAATGCTAGACGATGAAGCATTAGTAAGTTTTTGAGTGTGACAGCGTTGTCCTGCTTCAGTCAACGCATGTTTATAATCTAAACTATTAAAAAAAACTAAAACCACCGTTATTCTACCTAAGCAAAATAAATTACTGAATAATGGGTGAATTCAACCAATAAATCAAGTTTTGATAAATTAATATTTACGCAGCTGGCATATTTTTGACATATTTTCTTGTAGAATTTCGGTGTAGGTTGGGGAGCCACTCCGTTGCGGTGAAACACTTGCGGTGGTGAGGTAGTGTGGTCTTGGGGAGCCACTGCGTTGGGCGGGTTCCCCGACTTGAAGCAAGTGGCGTGGTTTCCCCCATGAACAATTACCGAAAGGGTTCCCCGGTATAAGCAAAGTGTTGAACCCGGAGGGAGGTTCCCTCCGTTATAGGAAGTGGCGATTGAGGAACGAAACCCAACTACCAAAAACTTTGGTATTGTTGGGTTTCACTATGTCCTTGCGGACACGCTACGCGAACGTTCTACCCAACCTACATTTATTTGGCGTTGCAGCAATTGAATTATGAATTTATTTAACCTATATGCTTACTGCTATAGCAAGTGTGTTTGTGATTTCTCGCACCTCTTCACCTAGACGTAAATCACTTGTGTTTTTGAGATTGACGGAGAGTATGAGAATTTTTTTAATTATTTGGATAACAGTTCTCTTTGTTGTATTTATTTTTTAAAGTATCTTGCAACTTTATTAGGCAAGATTTTTGATTCTTTTGACTTGAAGAAGGGTTTCTATTGTCCTTTAGAGAATTAAGAACGAATTTTCTTTTCTCTTTTAGGCTATTAGAATTCACTTTTGGGTTATTGTCTAGTTTTTTGATCTCATCAATTAGGAGTTTGGTTGCCTCATAACTTGTATCAATACGCCAACTAACATTTTCTCCCCATTTTTGATCGAATGTTTTTTTATAACTTCTATTAAATGGAGACGTAGGCACTACTATTCTTAATTCTTCACTAATTAGAAAACCATTCTTTTTTAAGGATTGAGTATTATGCAAAGTCCAGTTAGTTAAAAATTTTATGTTATATTTATCTAAGTTGGTTTTTTGATACAGTTCTTCATGGGCGTGAATAACAGACAAAGCGATAGAGAGTGTGTTTGTACTTGGAATTAAAATAGCACATTTTATCCTATTTTTTTCTATTTTATTTTTAATTTCTTTTTTTACATCTTTTTTTAAAAAAGCATTAAGGTCATTGGGAACAATTTCTATTTTATTTTTAGCTTTCTTCTCAAAATTTTCTTTTAAATTTCTACTATACTCAGATTTATCCTCATATAAAACCCAAATGTGATTATTATTTTTTGGATTACATTCTTTAATTGTATATTCATAAAGGTCTTTCGCATATTCTTTATTAGAAGCAACAGTCCGAAAAAAAAACGTCTTTTTATCTAATTCCGTACTACTACTAGTAGGAGAAATCATTGCAATTCCTTTGTTTTCATATACATCAGCAGCAGCCATACTAGAACTACTTGATCTATGTCCAATAATGGCTAAAACTTCTTCCTTTAAAAGTTTGCGAGCAACTTGTCTCGATATTTCTGGATTGTTTTTATCGTTAGCAATAATTATTTCTAATAAAGGTAAATCTAGATTCCTTCTTCCTTTGTTGAATTCGTCTTGTGCAGATGCTACTCCTCTTAACAGATTTCTGGCAGTTTCCTCATGAGTATCAACAGGCACAACAACTGCCAATTTATAGGGTGTGCCTCTAAATAGAGCTTTTGTGTTGTTGTAGTAAATTAGAGGAATTGGATCGTGAGGAGCAGCGTTCTTAGCTTGTTCAAAGTACTTCTGTGCTGATTTAAGTTTTTCTTGTTTTTCTTGATCGAGTTTCCATTTTGGCACCTGTATATCTATACCAAAGAGTTTGAGTGAGAATGAGAAAGCCGAGCTGAATTCTTTAATCCCCTCCTCAAGATATATGTTAGTAGTTCCCACAAACAACTTGCTATCTCCACTAGTAATAATAAATCTAAAACAATCTTGTCCTAATCTAACGTCACAAGAGTTTTTATAAATTTCAGCACCTGTCCCTACAACAAATATTCCCATGAAACTAGTAATACCTATTACTAACCATCGATTTATATTCTGCGTTTGCCGACTCTTTTGAATAAACTTTTTCTGTTCTAAACTGAGTTCCTTTCCACGTTGGTGCAACCACTCCTCTGCTATTTTCAACCTAGTCTTGGACAATAATTCCCCTTTACCGTCTTTCCATTCCTGTATTCTTGTCTTAAGACGTTCTTGCCAAGTCCGAAATTCACGATTTGTATCCATCCATTGCTGTAATTCATCCCAATTACCTATCAGTGCGTCATGAACAACTTCCACGGTTTCCTGTTCCGCAGCATTACGACTAGTAACCACTAATCGCTCATCTGCTAGTTGTTTCACTAATTCCCACCTTTGTTTACCCAATTCTGCTTTAGTTGCCAATCGTCGCGTATCTTCCGTCCCTTCCCCTGGACGCACCAATTGGATGAAAATGCGGCGTACTTCTTCAGGATCAATCTTGCTGGTAATTTCCCTATACTTTTTATCTGCATAGCTGGCTAACGCACCTTGTACTTTCCCAATTTCCTCATAAGCTCCATGAGTTAATTGTTTACTTTTTTGCTGTTTCCACAACTGGGTTAACGCAAACTCCAACAGAGGTAAATTTCCTGGTTCTGAATCCACATCATCCAAAATACGTTCCACCAGCCCCGTTTCAAAACTTACCCCTAACTTGTCAGCAGGCTTGACAATTACTTGGGAAAGTTCATCACGGTTCATTGGTCCTAGCTTGATGTCAGCATTTTGCAATAAATCTGCAAATGGACGATAGGAGAGGACATTTCCCAAAAAATCTGCCCGCATTGTTGCAATTAGTACATGATTATATTGGGATTGAGAAGGGGAAGATTGAAAACAGGCTAATAAAGTGTCTAAAAAACTACGGTGAATTTTCTGTTTACCACACGGGGTATAAAGTTCTTCAAACTGGTCAGCAATTAGCAACACCCGTTCGTTAGGGTGATTGTGTTGGATTTCGGTCAACACATCAGAGAGAGGATAGTCTCTATTGCGAAGAGATTCTGCTATTTTGCGAGTTTCTTTTAACTTGTCATCGCCAAATAATTTAGTCTTTAAAAGGGGGACAAGTGCCAAAGCTAGAGCATGGAAAGGATCGTCACCTTCACCCGGACGAAAATGGGTAAACTTCCAGTGGCCTTCATTTTCCAGTTTAGGCACTAATCCTGCCAACACCACGGAAGATTTACCACTTCCAGATGCCCCCAACACGGGTATAAAATTACGGGTTTGAGTCGCTGCAAATAGTTTTTCTACAAATGCCTCACGTCCAAAGAAATACTCCGCGTCATCAGGACCAAAGTGAAATAAACCACGATAAGGACAGGGAAGATTTTTATCACTGGCAGTAACCGTAGATTCAACAGGTTTTTCCCTGGTATCTTCACTGTAATAGTAATTGGTGATGGTAATAGTAGCAGTGTTGCGATCGCCGGGAATAATGATACTACCGTCGGCATTCTCACCAACTTTGACACTGCGATCTTCCTCTATCATCCTCCCCTCACCTATTGTTACTTACTGTTATTGCTGGTCTCATATATCGCATTAATACTGTGTTGTTATCAGTAAAATCAACACCAGTATCTAAAAGAGTATTTCAGCATCAACAACAGTATTTCCGGTAAAATCGGTTCAATGTGGTAAGGATGTCAAAATATCTGCTAAAATTTCCTCACCAGAACGGGGATTCCAACCCAATTCTTCACGGGCTTTTTTTCCTTCTACCCGCACGCAGCGATCATAAACATAGTGGACTCTTTCCTTAGCAATGGGAGGATTCCAATTAAATACTCTACCTATGGGATCAAGTATATTTCCTATCACCCTCACCACCGGCTCTGGTACTTCTACGGGTACAGGTACACCAGTTTCTTGACTAATAAAGGCAAACATTTCCTTGGTAGGGAGTTCATCGGCGGAGATAATATAGTGTTCTCCAATGTTCCCCTTCTGAGCGGCTAAAATCATCGCCTCCACCAAATCATCCACATGCACAATCCCAGTCATGCGATCGCCACCCACCCATAATTTCAACCAGCCTTTGAGAAATAATCTCAGTGCGGGGGCAAAATGGGGGTCATCAGCACCAAATATACCAGAAGGCATGACGCTAACTACGGGTAGTCCGGCGACGGCAAATTCATCGACTATTTGTTGGGCTTGATATTTAGTGCGATCGTAAGCTGAAGAAAATTCTGTTTGGGTTCTTTGGAAGGTTTCATTTACTACTTGTCCTTGGGTATCCCCATAAACCCCAATGGTGCTGCAATAAACCATTTTGGATACGGCTGTTTCTTTTGCTACCTCCACCACTGCTTTCGTTCCTTCCACATTCACCCGTTCCATTTCTTGGTCATTAACCAACCCCAATTCTACGTAAGCGGCTGTATGGAATACCGTATCCACATCTGCCATAGCTTGCCTTAATGCTTTGCGGTCGGTAATATCTCCATAGAACAATTGCACGGGTATATCTGCAATCCGCGTCAAATTGCTACTAGAACGTACCAAGCCTACCACCGTATTACCACGTTGATGTAGACTTTTAACTAAGTGGGAACCGGTGAAACCATTAGCACCCGTAACTAAAGCTTTCATAGTACTTTTTTGTAAATGCGATAAGTCTTGTAAATTTTACCCCCAGCAGTTTCAATCAGTTTGCGGGAGGGATAATTATCTTCCCACACCCAAGATAATTCCGCCCTTTTGTAAGGCTTACCCTTTTGAATTCCCCCTTGCATGCCCAGATAAATTAAAGCTAAGGGTACCATTTTTCGCCGATATTCTGGTAAAGATGCGATCGCAATTACCCTGCCTTGATCTATTTGACGACGATACCAAAGAAACTTGAGAATACCTAACCAGTTGAGTTTACCATTGACGTGTTTTAAAGCAATATTATAGTCTGGCAAACCCATCCAAAAGCCAATCATTTTACCATTATCTTCCGCGACGGGGAATACATCTGGATCGACCAATTGCTGTAAATCCTTAGCTTCGTCCAGAAACTCCTCTTCTGTACGGGGGGTAGAACTCCAATTATTTGCAAAGGCGGTGGTAAATAGCTGATACAGGCTGCGACAATCCTGCTCAAACCCTTCCCCTTTGGTATGGATAGGACGAAAAGTAATTCCCGATTTACAAGCAATGCGATACCCTTTTTCAAACTTAGCCGACAGGCTACTATCCAAGGGAAAATCATAAGCATAGGCATCCTTAGCCCTTTGCCAACCCGCCTGTTCCATAAACTGGGGATAGTAGGGGGGGTTGTAAGGCATCATCATCATTGGGGGAGAATCAAAGCTATCCACCAAAAAGAAGCAACTATTATGGGTAGATAAATTAATCGGACCTCTGACAGCTATCATGCCGCGATCGCGTAACCATTGACAAGCAGTTTCCAACAATCCTTGGGTAATTTCCAAGTCTTCTACACACTCAAAATAGCCAAACAACCCAATATTCTTAGCTTCCTGTGCAATCAATCGCTGATTAATGGCTGCAACAATTCGTCCCAAAGGTGTTCCTGAATCTGAATCCACAGCTATAAACTGTTGAAACTCTCCATATTCTGTAAAAGGACTATCTGGAACTAGTTGTCTGGCAATACTACTGCGGATTGGGGGAACCCAATTTGGGTAATTTTGATAAACCTTAGTTGGAACATCAAGAAAGCTTTCTAAATCGGAGTCCGTACTAACAGCCTTAATCTTAAATTTGCTAGTTTTGTCCATGATTAAAAAATGGGGAAAGTATTGAAGAGTGAGGAATAAGGAGTGAATAACTCCTAACTCCTAACTCCTAACTCCTAACTCTTACCTCCTAACTCTTAACTTTTTAAGCCGTAGCTACTGTTGCTGGTTTATACAAATCATTCCGTGTTTTTACTAATCCTTCTACCAAAAGATCCATCTCTTCTTTAGTATGTAGAGCATTAGCAGTAATCCGGAGGCGGGGTTTAGCAATAAACCAGATTGCAGATACCCAAACACCATAGTTTTCCATCAGATGACGGGTAAATTGTTTGGGGTTATATTCTGGGGGTAATATTACTGGGATCACATTAGTTTCCCCAATCACCTCAAAATCATGCTCAATCAGCCTTGAGCGCAAGTAACGACTATTGGCCTGTAAAGTCTCTACCAGTTGGGGATTTTGCTTTACCTGACGGATACTTTCTAATGCTGCGCCTGTAATTGGAGGGGGTAGGGAAATCGTACCAATGGAAGTGGGGGAAACATCCAATAAATCAACCATTTCCGGTAAGTGACTGCTAATTGCAGCCCCTGCGGAGGCGGCGAATTTAGAAAAGGTGGTCATAATCAACGGAACCATGCCGCGATCGAGGACTTGTTGGGGAGTAATACCAAAGTGTTCGTATATACCGCCTCCAGTGGCACCAATTGCCCCACTGGCGTGTGCTTCATCCATCACAATCACACTACCGGGATAACCTTCGAGCACATCCAACATCTCTGGTAAAGGAGCAATGTCCGCATCCATAGAGAATACCGCATCGGAAACCACCATAATCCGATCGCCTGGTTTGGCATAGCGGCGTAATTTACGGGCGAAGTCATTGACATCACAGTGGCGATATGCTTTAACTCGCACATTCGGGCTGTGACTAAACATTTTTCCCGAACGATTACCTGCATTCACCACGGCGGAGAGGATACAACCATGATTGAGAACATCTGTCATAATCAGGGTTTCTCTGGTATGGTGAAAACCAGGAATATTAATTGCTAAATGGCAAAAACCATCTACCAGAGCTTGCATGGCCATCCAAGCATTCAGAAATAGATGGGTATGGGGCAAATGTTTAAAAGCAGATATTTCTTGTTCTAATTGCCGATGCAAGTCAATACGACCGCTAAGAACCGAGCAAGAACTATTAGATGTTCCATACTTGACAATAGCATCAATGGCTGATTGTTTTACAGCTTCTGATTGGACTAGACCTAAAACATCATTGGTGCAAAATGTCAGAAGCTTGTACCGTTTGCCACTCCCAGGATCTTCCACATCTACTAAATTACCCTGTTTTCCATGGCAAATGAACTTATCTGGATAGAGGCCACTTTGGTATAGCCTCTGCATATATTCTTCTACAACTTCCACAGTCTACTCCTCTCACCTTGATAAAAGCACATTGGACTCGGTATAAGCAGTTTCAAACTAACCCTCATCGCAGCTAATTGATTCACCCTTTTATGGATTGTCAAAAATTACCTCTGAGGAAATCCCCTCAACTACAGCAGATGATTCCTTCTCCTTATGATTACTATTTGATAGTTTTCTAGATTGTTGCATAAATTCTTCATATTGCCCGACAATCAACCTTTGTAGGGCAATAATTGCCGGATTAATTTCTACATAGCGTCGTTCGGGATTAGCTAGGTAGTTGCGCTGTTCGCTTTCTACCATTTCTACATCCTGGTCAAGAAATTTTTTAAACAAAAAACGCCAAATCATTTGTGATAATTGTGGTTTAATCCGTTTTAACATCCATTTGGGTAAGCCTACTTTGAGAAATAACAGAGAAAATGATTTTGTTTCTGTCATCCCTACCGGTAGTCGCATTAAATAAATGGAGGAAACTCCTTCTAAGTAACTCCGGTAGTGGGGGTAGTCATAATTAATAGAGATGTTGCGAGTGGTCACTTGGTTTCCGTATTCACTTAATCCCAGAAATTTTGTCATCCACCCTTGATAGGAAACCTGGTATTGTGCTTGGACGGATTGTTCATTTTGGCGCAAATTCAACAGTACTGGATCGAACCAACCCTGTAAATTTTTATGTAAAAAACCATGGAACACATCCATGGTGTTTTCATTACATATGGAAAAATGAGCTTGAAAATGTGCGGGGATGGGAACAACTAACCAGTCAGGATGGTCATACTCTGGGATGTCTGGTAAAGGAGTGCTTGGTGCCAATTTACAATCACCAGGAAAAACCCAAATAATATTGTATTTTTCCTGTACTGGATAACTAAGTGCTTGGGCACAGGGTAGTTTTTGTCCCTCAGGTAGGTAAGGAATATGAACGCACTTACCGTTGCGATTAAACTGCCAACCGTGGTAAGGACATACAAGGTTATCACCTTGAACTTCACCTTGATGTAGAGCTACCCCTTTATGGGGACAAGCATCTTCTAAGCCATGGAGTTGACCATTCATATCGCGGTAAACTGCGATCGCCTGTTGCCATATAACTACGGGTACGATTTTACCTGGCTGTAGTTTATCAGCCCAAGCCACGGGATACCAATAATTGGGATTAATGCCCACGGACCGCACCCGATTCTGAATTGTCTGGCTTTTGAGAGTAGGAGCCAGTTCCATTCCATACTCCTGAATGTGCAATTACAATAGAGAGCCAAAGTATAATCCTAGAGGATTTGCTGACAATCTTATAAGAAATTTACAAATTACTCGGCAATTAAGCAAGAATAAATCTGCAAAAATATGTAATAATTTATCCTTTATTCAGACATCTGGTAAATTATGCTCATAGTTTATAACAGAGAATTCACAAGCCAGCTCGAAACTCATAATTGAAAATTTCCTATCCCCTAATCTCAAATAATCAAATGCGAGTTTTACTCCTATATCCCCTGTTTCCCAAATCTTTTTGGTCTTTTGATCGGGCTTTAGAATTGATTGGTCGTAAAGTTTCTCTCCCTCCCTTGGGATTAATTACTGTGGCTGCAATTCTACCCCAGACTTGGGAATTTCGCTTGGTAGATCGCAATGTCCGCTCCCAAACCCAGGCGGACTGGGAATGGGCTGATTTGGTGATTATTTCTGGAATGATCGTCCAAAAGCCAGATATGTTGAGTCTCATCCGGGAAGCAAAGCGGTGGGGTAAATTAGTGGCTGTGGGTGGTCCCTATGTGACTTCTGTGCCGGAAAAAGCCCAGTCAGCTGGGGTAGATTTTCTCATTTTAGATGAGGGGGAAATTACTCTACCCTTGTTTGTAGAGGCTCTAGAAAGGGGAGAAACTTCAGGAATATTCCGTGCTAACGGTGAAAAACCTAGTGTAACTACAACGCCGATTCCCCGCTACGATTTGCTGGATTTGAAAGCTTATAGTGATATGTCGGTGCAGTTTTCCCGGGGTTGCCCCTTCCAGTGCGAGTTCTGCGACATTATTGTGCTTTATGGACGCAAATCCCGTACTAAAACCCCAGCACAACTTTTGGCTGAGTTGCAAACTCTCTATGATTTGGGCTGGCGTCGTCCTGTGTTTATGGTGGATGATAATTTTATTGGCAATAAACGCAATGTGAAGCTATTACTGCGGGAATTAGCCCCTTGGATGGCCCAACGTGGCTATCCTTTTACTTTTACAACAGAAGCTTCCGTGGATTTGGCTGCGGATAAAGAATTGTTAGATTTGATGATTGCGGCTAACTTTAGTGTGGTATTCTTGGGCATAGAAACACCAGATACAGATAGTTTGGCTCTCACCAAAAAATACCAAAATACCAGAAGTCCCCTTTTAGATGCAGTAGCAACAATCAATCAAGCCGGCTTGCGAGTCATGGCTGGTTTCATTATTGGTTTTGATGGCGAAAAACCAGGAGTGGGCGATCGCATTATTAATTTTGTGGAAACCACAGCTATTCCCCACGCCATGTTTGGTTTACTTCAAGCTTTACCAAATACAGCACTTTGGCATCGACTGGAAAAGGAAGGACGTTTGCTCAATATGGGAGAGCAAGCAAATATGGGTAATCAAACAACTTCCTTAACTAATTTTATCCCGACTCGCCCCATAGAAGAACTAGCTAGGGAATATGTTAGTTGTTTCTGGGAATTATATGAACCCAAAAAATACTTGGGACGTGTTTATCGGCATTCCCTACACATGAAACCTAAGCCCCATAAACAAAAGTTTCAGATGATAGAGTTAATAGAAATACGGGCAATATTAATTATTATATGGCGACAGGGGATAAAACGTTCCACACGCTGGCAATTTTGGACTCAATTGTTCTCAATTCTCAGACACAATCCCAAAATACTCAAGTCTTATTTAGTGAATTGCGCTCTCTTGGAACATTTTATTGAGTATCGCCAAATTGTACGAGACGAAATTGAGGGTCAATTGGCTGAGTTTATGGCAACAAAAACTAAAACAAAGACAATTCCGACTAAAGCGATCGCATAACGAAAAGTTAACCTGCTTGTTCGGCAATTAACTTTAAAGTACCATACCAAAATATTGTATTTTCAATCTGATATCAATTTGAAAAATAAACCATTCCTTGGTAAAGTACAAACCATCCGTTGGTAAAAGTGATTGTGACAGATGGAAAGAAAGGAAAGCTTATATAGTAGTTAAGTTTTTTCAAAATCCAAAAGAGACAACGGATAACTAGACAACGGATAACTAGACAACGGATAATTATCTGTTTTTCAAAATCCAAAATGGTATGATTGATTTTACTGCGGTTGTCAAAAATTCCATAGTTTGATCTAACTGGACTGTTTTTGTGTATCCACTTTTCCCAATCACAAGTCCAAGGCTATAACTAACTTGTCCCTATCTGTCATATCACCAATTAGTCTTTGTATGGGTAGGGGAAGTATTTTTATTAATGTGGGAACTGCAAAAATATGGTCTTTTTCTAAACGTTCTGGTTGTTGATGAATATCAATAATTTCCAACTCATAACGTCCTTGTAGCCGTTCTTCAAATAGTAATTTCAGGTTATGTATGGCCCGTGCAGATGTCTCACTCTTCTGAGAAATATACAAGCGCATGACATATTTTTCTAACTCAAAATTCGACAGAAGATTAAACAAATCTTCCGAATTATGAGCGGAATCATTGTCTATTTCTGAGTTGCTCATAAGTATCCTTTGAAGTTAATAATATTTTAACAATTATATTTTTTCTTAGGGTTATTAAACGGTTAATTATTTCTATGATTCCAGTTATCGGTAGGAAAATAATCCCAGATTGTATACCAAAATTTATTGTTTAATAGGACTTACGCAATTAGTATATATTTTGTTATGTAGGATCGCACACCCTACATGAAAATATTTGAACGCAGCAATGAGGCTTGTAGGGTCACTCACTAACCACTAGTTGTGACACGCTTTGTTAAGTCTTGGTTTAATAATAAAGAGGTAATTTCTTCAATTTCCCTATTCTATCAATTTCCAGATGAAGAAACCACATAGGAAAGGAAATACAGAAATATTAATTGCCACTCATTTACTACTCTTTGCGATCGCAATTATTCATTTGGCGAAAGATGAAAAGTGGTATAAACATATATACATTAATTCCTGTATCTAAGTAATTTGCGAAAATACATTATAAAAAATCTCAAGCATAAAAATACTTAAAGCAGTAAATATTTCCCATAAAATTCCTACTAAATATAAGTTTCAATGGTTGTAATTGCTATCTTATGTACCTTGCTCAATTGCAGTTTACTAAAAAATTACGAAAAATTCAATAAATTTAATGTATTTTTTTAAACAATATTTTATCAGTGAACACTCATGGTATATATCAATGTTTTGTTTGTTAAGCATGAGTGAAGAAAGTAATGAAGTTTTGATAATTGAGGAATAAATCACTTTTCATCATCAAAATAAAGGGAATATTATTAACTTATATTAAATATCCTCTGCCAGGATAAAAATACTGTATTTGTTCTATTACAGCTAGGTAGCTTAACTAACAAAAACCTTTT
>JAAUYD010131025.1_pt1 | contig 15199 bp, 16 predicted proteins | sample 7278101 | NCBI WGS metagenome assembly JAAUYD01 (sample SAMN14350128, study PRJNA611818) | marine sediment metagenome | isolation source: surface marine sediment (0.6m) | place: French Polynesia: Moorea | collected 2018-08 | reverse complement strand
CGGCCGCCTTATCGCTCTATTTTTTGTGGGTTTACCTGTTCCCCAAACCAACGTCGGATCCAGCGCCTCCCTCTGGTCTCTCGCCTCCTGTCTCTAGTCTCTCGTCTGCCGTCTCTAGTCTCTGGTCTCTGGTCTCTCGTCCCTCTTCCCCTCTCATTCTCGCCGCTTTCTTTGCCGGTCTATCTTCCTATTCTTATATGGCCAGCAGGGCGCTCCCTTTTTTGTTTGGAGGCTGGATCGTCTATCTGCTGCTCTTTCACGCCCAAACAATCAACATCAAAGAAAAATGGCGCGGGTTAACGGTTTTTTTTATGATGTACGCCTTACTCTCATGGCCGCTTGTCGCTTTTATTCAGGCAGCTCCGGAGGCTGAAATACGTATTGCTGAAGTTGACGGGCCGCTGCGAGCGCTCCTGGCAGGGGAGTTTGGCCCAGTGGTAGAAAACGGCGTGGCGATTTTGGGCATGTTCGGTTTTGCGGGAGATCCTCTATGGCGCCAGAATGTGGCCGGGACGGCCGTTTTTGGCTGGCCAGCGGCCGTATTCTTTTATGCAGGTGTGGGTATCGCGCTCTGGCGCTGGCGCGATCCGCGTTATGGACTGCTGTTAATTTGGGCGGCCGCAGCCGCGCTGCCGTCCCTGGTTACAATTGATGCCCCTAGCACAATACGTATGATTCTCTTCCTGCCGCTGCTGGGCGTATTTCCCGCCATAGTTATCCACAGTTTATCCACTTTATCCCCAGTTTTTCCACAGTTATCCACAGTTTTTACGCGAAATTTGGGGATATATCTCTTGACATTCGCCATTTTGCTGTTCTCATCCGCCCGTACAGTGCAGCAGCTAGGGGTTGTATGGCCGCAAAATGATGAGGTCCAGTTTGTTTGGCAGCGGGATTTAACCACTGCGGCCTTTTACCTCAATGACCAGCCGGCTGTTACGGCCGCCACCATCGTGGGCTGGACACCCGAAACAATGGATGAGCCGACCATGCAGGTAACCCTGCGGCGTCATGATGTGGCCCTGCGCTTTACCGGCCGGGTCGGAGCGGTAACCACGGCCGTCCTGCCAGGGGATAAACCGGCGAATAGCGTGCTGCTGCGGCCGAAAATTTTGCCATTTGAAGCGGCCCTCGAAGAAACCTTGACGCGCCACGGGGTTCATGCTCAGATTGACGACAATCTGGCAATTTATCGCTGGTCCGAGCCGTTCCAGCCCCAGCCCCAAACCGCCCAAACGGCCGCCTTCGCCGGTGAACTGCTATTTTGGGGTTTTGATCAGGTTGGTGAATGTCTTTCAACGGCGGCCGTCAGCTGTCAAATTATCACCTACTGGCAGGTGACGGGTGAAACAAATGATGAGCGCCGCTTTTTCCTGCACATGGTTGATGACCGGGGTGAGGTGATTGCCCAGAGTGATCTACTCGATGCCCCGGCTCGCTTCTGGCAGGAGGGGGATTGGCTTATTCAAGTCCACACCCTTCCTACAGCGGCCGAGCTATTTTCCCTGCAGCTGGGCGTCTATGACCCCCGGCCGCCATTTGCCCGTCTTTTAACGGCCGCCGGGGAAGATCACATTCAACTATCGTTGGGGGAAAGAACGAGCGATACATTCATGACCACCTCGTCATCAATAACGTTGTCGCCTAAATTGGAGAAAAAGGTGTCGGATCCGTAACGCACATCAAACAGTAAGCGATCAAAAACAACAACCGTGTTGGCTTCCATCCTGTCTTCACTTTCGGCAATCATGGCCTCAAATTCGATGGGATTGGTAATTTATTTGATGTTTAAAAGCTTAAATTGGGTTTGACCGCGTGGTGTCTCAACCGAAACCACCTTGCCCCGTTTGGCGCCCAAGAGCGCCCGGCCGATTGGGGATTCGTTGGAAATTAAACCGTTGCTCGGATTCGCTTCGTGAACCCCAACAATGCGATACTCCTCTTCTTCATCTTCGTAGCCCACTTCAGCGATTGTCACGGTGCTGCCCACACGCACAACCCCCTTTGCACCGCTTGACCTATCCTCAATCACCTGAATGTTGCGCAGGGAATCCTCTAAATCCCGAATTCGCCCTTCCACAAATGCCTGCTGCTCTTTGGCGTCGTGGTAATCAGCATTTTCAGATAAATCCCCTTCAGCGATGGCCAGACGCAGTTTCTCGGAAATCTCAACCCGTCTTTCATTCTTGAGATATTCAAGCTCTTCTTTAATTTTTTCCAATCCCTCTTTGGTGACGTATGTGACGTTTTCACTCATAACATTTTCTCTACTGGTTAACAATAAAAATACAAACGCTAAATGTGCGTAATTTTTCGAGTGCCTTCGGTTTTGCTCAAAGACTGAAAATAAAAGAACCCCGGAGTGTTGGGGTTCACAGGCAGCTAAGGGCAATTATAATCAAATTTGGCCGTTTGTCTATCCCTCGATGCTGCCCTCTAATGCATGTTTCAGATCCGCAATGATGTCGTCAACGTGTTCCAGGCCAACCGAAATCCGAATCAACCCCGGGGTGATCCCCACTGCATGACGGGCCTCTTCACTTAAGGAGCTGTGGGTGGTGCTGGCCGGATGAGTTACCGTTGTGCGAGAATCTCCCAAATTAGGAGTTAATGACATCATTTTCATGCTGTCCAGAAAGCGCCGCCCCTGGTCTAAACCGCCGGTGATTTCAAAGGTGACCAGTGCCCCGCCGCGGCACATTTGCTTTTTAGCCAATTCATATTGTGGATGGGATGGATGGTGGGGGTATTTCACCGTTTTCACCTGCGGATGGTCAAATAAAAACTCAGCGACCCGCTCCGCATTGTCGCAGTGCCGCTCGATGCGCAAAGGTAGGGTTTCCAGGCTTTTGCTAAACATCCAGGCGTTAAACGGTGAAAGGGAAGGGCCGGTGTGGCGGGTAAAATTGGCGACCTCATCGATTAAATGTTTTTCACCAACCAAAATCCCGCCGATCCCCCGCCCCTGACCATCAACAAATTTTGTCACTGAATGCATCACCAGGTGAGCACCCAAATGAAGCGGCGTTTGCAAAATCGGGGTGGCAAAGACGTTATCTACCAGCAAAATAATCTCGCGCTGACGACAAAAGCGGCCGAGCCACGCCAAATCAATTAAATCCAGGGCCGGGTTAGACGGTGATTCCACCACGCATAAGCGGGTGTTGGGTTGAACCAGTTCCTCCCAGGCGGCCGTATTGTGTAAATCGCCATACGTGTGTGAAATCCCCCAACGAGGAAATACGTTGGTCAGCAGCTGATGGGTTGAGCCAAAAACCGAGCGGGCGGCCAAAATATGATCCCCGCTGTTGAGCAGGGCAGCCATCGCCGAAAAAACGGCCGACATCCCCGAAGCCACGGCCACACCCGCCTCAGCTCCTTCAAGTAGACACATTTTCTCTACAAATTCGCTGACATTGGGGTTTGCGTAGCGAGTATAAATGTAGCTGTCGATCTCGCGAGCAAAGGCCGCCCGGGCCTGCTCGGCGTTGTCAAACATAAAGCTCGAGGTCATGTAGATCGAGCTGGCGTGCTCCCGGTGCCCGGAAGGAGAAACCCGGGTACGCACCATTTTGGTGTCTAGATGTTCAGCATCTTGTTCCATAAGCCTTCCATTATACAAGGCAATAGACATCAGACCACAGACATCAGAGATCAGAAATACGAGATTAGAAATACGAAATACGAAGGACGGTTTCACATCTCGTATTTCTGATCTCGTATCTCGTATTTCTGATCCCGTATTTCGTATTTCTAATCTCGTATTTCGTATTTCTAATTTCCGTGAAACTTTTTTTTCCATCCTGCGTAAATTGTTGTAACTGTGGTTTATTTTAATCACTTAAGGATGCAGCAATGGTGAATTCAGCAACGATGAAAGGGTTACATACCATGTCTGATAGTTCGGGCTCGAGCCTGCCGTTTTTTCGGGTATACTCGGAAACGGCCCAATGTGGCACAGAGCAGGAAATGACGCAGGCGGAAAGAGAAGCGCTGTGGTTGGCGCAAGCAAGGAAAGGCGATAAAACGGCTTTTGGTAAGCTTGTTGGAGCATATCAAGGTCCTGTTTTTAACATGGCTTACCGCATGCTCGGAAACGCTCAAGAAGCTGAAGAAGCGGCTCAGGAGGCGTTTATTCGCGCCTTTACTCGCCTTGACAGCTATGATCCAAAACACAAATTTAGCACCTGGATGCTGACGATCACGTCAAACTACTGTATTGACCTGATCCGCAAAAGGCGCGCCGTTCTTCTTTCGATTGATGAACCGCTGCCACCTCATCCGTCGCTCATGTCGGAGCGAAACAAAGGACCCGAGGCTCAGGCGGTCATTGGCGAACAAGAAGATATGGTTCAAAAATTACTTGAAACCTTGCCGGAAGATTATCGGCAGGCGGTTGTGTTGTTTTACTGGCACGACTACTCTTATGAAGAGATTGCAGAAATTATGGAGACAACCATCAGCGCGATTAAATCTCGCCTGTTCCGGGCCCGTCGCGAACTGGCCAAAACAGGTTTGGCGTTGGGAATCTCTTAAATCGATGAATGAGGTGATAAATCATGCATAAACACAACCAACCTCTCGACATTGACCAAGTATATGCATTGATGATGGATGCCCTGGACGGGCCGCTGGCAAGCGATGATCAACTCAAGCTCGACAGCGCCTTAGAGGCCAATCCAGAATTAGCCGCTGAATGGCAGGCGATGCTCATGGTGGATGATTTACTCATGCAAACCCCCATGGTAGAACCGCCCGCCAATTTTGCGGTTCACACGATTGCTCGCCTGCCAAACTGGCGAGCCCGCAGATGGGCTGTCGTTATGGCCTTTATGGCTTCGCTTTCAGTGGGCATGTTCCCCCTGATCATTTTGGGGATTGGCGTGCTGTTAGGAGCCGATATGGGCATCGCGGCGACCGGCCTGATTCAGATCTTATCGGCTGTTGCCTCTGGTTTAGGGCAAATCGTTATAGAAGCGGCCTCGATGATGACCGGCTATCCGGCTGTAATGGGAATGCTGTTGGTCATGGTTGGCAGCATTACATTGTGGAGCGGTTTGTATCAACAGCTTGTGGTCCGCCCGATGGCGTTGACCAACTAAAGGTAGTCATGAGATTAGGGGAGCAATCCTTATGAAACAAAACGTCAAAAGGCTGGTTTGGCCAATATTGCTGCTGGCATTACTCTTGCCATCGGCCGTTTCTGCGGCCGGCACCGAGCAGGATCTGCCGGAGCCAACGGTCATCAACAGCGATATTACGGTAAATACCGATTACACAATCGATGAAAATACCGTTGTTAACGGACAGGTTACGATTTTAGACGGCGAACTCGATTTAGATGGGACCGTAAACGGCGATGTCACCGTGTTCGGTGGCAGCGTTGACTTAAACGGTACCGTCCATGGTGCTCTGGTCATTATCGGCGGGGAACTCAAACTCGAAGAGATGGCCAATATTGATGGGGAATGCGTGGTTATCGGAGGCGGCGTTGAAGTAAACGACTCAGCTTCTCCCTGTAATACCCTCGTCACCGGCGAATTTGACTTCGGCCAGGAAATTTTTCAGGAGCTAAACGACACTCTCAATCAGCTCGGTCCTGGGATCGCCCTGGATTTGGAATTGCCCGAACCGCCATCGCCCGGTTCTCCTGAGATGCAAATGCCGGATGAAGAGTTTGCCGTACCACCTATCCCCGATTCACCTGAATTTGACTGGGAAGATGAATACCACGATTACGATCACGAAACACCATTCTTTATTCGCCTTTTAGGAGTCTTGGGACGGGCCGTCTTTGCTGGCGCCATCGGGTTCTTGTTTGCGGTTGTTTTGCCACAGCGGCTGGTGGAAGTCACCGATGCGGTCGAGCGCAAGCCGGCCGTGGCCGGTACGATCGGCTTCTTTACGGCCATCGCGGCAATGTCGCTTCTCGCCCTCACCAGCATTATCTGGGTACCGGTTTTGGCCATCCTGGCTTTAATTTGCGGCCTCGGCATTCTGCTGGCCCTGGGAGGCGCGGCCTTTATGGGCGGCACGGTCCTGATGGGCTGGACGGCCGTAGGCGTTTTGGTCGGTGAACGAATCGCTCACCGATTGGGCATCGAAAAACCGGGCATTGCCGCTGTGGCGGCGATTGGCTCGGCCGCAGTGACGCTGGGGATCGGGATGCTGGGGCTGCTGCCCTTCACACCGGATATTTTGTTGGGCATCATGATTTTGAGCATCGGCCTGGGTGGGGTCGTTTTGACCCGCTTTGGCGCTCAATCGTATCCGGTTTATATCGAACCCGATAACGGGGACAAAATCAATCGCGCTATCGACAATATGCCAGATGAAATAAAAATTGAAATTGAGTAGTGCATCATGAGTGATAAGTTCCCAAATCAAGAGGAATTTTCTGAGAACGACAGCAAAGCGGTCAGCCGTCTTCCACTGGGCCTGGGCTTAGGATTGTTATTTGGGATGGCCATCGGTCTTGCATTAGACAACATTGCCATCGGCGTCGGTCTGGGCATTGCCATCGGTGTCGCTATTGGCGCGGGTCTCACCAGCGAGCAAAAGGATTAAGGGTTGGCAACCTCTTAGAAAATTATCGCAGGGGGCAAGCGCTCCCACGATAAAAATCGAAGCGGCCTAATAAAAAACACAGTAAAACGGAGTGTCCTTAACCCGGCAGTCCGTTTTTCGTTTAAAATAAGAGTATTGGGACACGTCACCACTCTCGCAATCTTATCTCTACACCCCATTGTCACAAAGTCCGATCTGGTGGTGTTTAGAAGGGTGAAACGGCCGAACTGCGGCCGTGGTTCCAAGGGAATGATTTGTCGATGACCATTGCCACCGCCAGTCAACTTACCGATACGCAGCTTTTGGCTCGAGTCGAAGAGGGAGACAGCCACTCGTTTGAACTGCTGTTTCACCGTCATTACGATCGCGTATATGGTCTGCTGTTTCGGCTGGTCGGCGAGCGCCAGGAAGCCGAAGATTTGGCCCAAGAAGTGTTTATCAAACTCTATCAACAGCGGTGGAGCGGCCGTCAAGAGCACAATATTGGCGCCTGGCTGTATCGCGTGGCGACCCACACCGGATACAACGCTGTGCGCGGCCGAAAGCGGCGCTGGCAGCGGGATACGCGCCTGGTTCCGGATGAAACCGACCGGGCTTCGGATCCGGCCGATGTTGTGGTTGATCGGGAAATGGCGGAGCGTGCCAGACACGCCCTGCGTCAGCTAAAACCGGCCCAGGTTCAGCTGCTGCTCTTGCGCGAGATGGGACTCTCCTATCGAGAGCTTAGCGAAGCGTGCGGCATCAAATTCACCTCGGTCGGTAAACAGCTTGCTCGGGCGGCAGACGCTTTTCGACAGGCGTTCAAATAAGGGGTTCAATTTAAGTGACACCATGACCCAAGAAGATCAATTTCACGACGTATTTGATAAGCTGTCTCATCTCGCCCCATCCGGCGAAGAGGCACAACCGGCGGCCGGTCAAGCGTGGCAGCGCCTTCAGAGTCATCTGCCACCGCAATCGACTCATTCCTCGGAACCTTTTTCCTTTCTAAATGTAAACACATGGAGGTTTCCAACGATGAAAAAATATTCCGCCCGGTTTGCGGCGGCCGGCATCGCCGCGCTGCTCGTGGCAGCGCTTTTCCTGTTTCCCGGCGCTCGGGCCACGGCCAATCAATTTTTAGGGATGTTTCGGGTGCAGAAGTTTGCCCCGATTTCGGTTTCGCCCGAAGCGCTTAGTCAGCTCGAAAATTTAGAGCTGGATGGGGTTTATCCCGGTGAATTTACCTGGATTCAAGAGCCTCAGGAGCCTCAAACCGTGACCACCTATGATGAAGCCGCAGCTGTTGCTAACTACGACTGGTGGGTTCTGGAGTTTGATGACCAGCTTGGTTCCCCTAGTGAAATCGCGGCCACCGATGGCGGCTCGGCCATTTTAACGGTCGATCTTGAATCGTCTCGCACCATTTTAGATATCGCCGGTATCGACCCCGCACTTCTGCCGGACAACCTGGATGGCGCTGAAATTGAAGCCACCGTGTCAGGTACAATTTTTACCCGCTGGGATGAAAACAATGTGACCTTAATTCAAGGAAATAGTCCGGAAGTGAATTACCCGGCCGGATTCGACCCGGCACCAATTGGGCAGGCGATGCTCCAGCTGTTGGGCATGAGTGAAGACGAGGCTTTTCGTTTGTCACAAAATATCGACTGGACCAACACCTTGATCCTGCCGATCCCACAGGAAATTGGCACCTTCCGTGAAGTGTCTGTGCAAAGCACAACCGGATTGCTCATCGAAGGGCTCGATGGTGAACATTCCGCCTTGCTGTGGCAAAATAACGAGCGCATGTATATGGTCAGCGGATCGCTGTCGGGGGATGAGTTAATGACGCTTGTAGCGGAATAAGGGATTTAGCTTATTAGCACGGTGCTGGCGCACCTTTGAGCCCGGCCTACGGCCTTTTAGCTCGGCGCTGCGCGCCTCTCGGCAATCAGCTGACAGCTGAAAGGTGCGCAGCACCGTGCTAAAATGCTAACGAGCTACCTATGTTTGCAATTGAAACCCAAAACTTACGCAAAGAGTACGGCGAAAAAATTGCGGTCGAAGATCTCACCCTTCAGGTTAAACGGGGTGAGGTCTTTGGCTTTTTAGGTCCAAACGGGGCCGGCAAAACCACGTCGATCAAAATGCTGCTGAATTTGGTACGGCCGACGGCCGGGCAGGGCATGCTGCTGGATTTGCCGCTGGGCAACACAAAAGTTCGGCAAAAAATCGGCTATTTACCGGAACACTTTCGCTTTCATGACTGGTTGACGGCCGGTGAATTTCTCGATTTCCACGGCCGTTTATATCGCATGGCACGCAGCCGGCGGCGCGAAGTCATTCCGCCACTGCTCGAACTGGTTGGCCTGGAATCACGCCTGAACACCAAGCTGCGGGCGTTTTCAAAGGGAATGACCCAGCGAATCGGGCTGGCGCAGGCCCTCCTGAACGATCCGGAGCTGGTCTTTTTGGATGAACCGACCTCGGGTTTGGATCCGATCGGCCGCAAGCTGGTGCGCGAAATTGTGGATGGCCTTCGGGCGGAAGGCACGGCGGTTTTTATTAACTCCCACCTACTAAGTGAAATCGAGCAGACCTGTGATCGGGTGGCGTTTATCCGAGACGGCCGCGTCCTGGAAGTGAATCACATGTCAGATTTGACTGCCGGGGTTTTGCAGCTCACGCTCCGCGTGGGTCAGCCGCCGGCAGATTTAGCCGCTCAGCTGGCCCAATTTGGGCAAAACGTGCAGCGAAACGGTATCGACGGCCGCTTTCACATGACCGTTGACGGGGAGGAGAAAGTTCCTCAAATTGCCAACTGGGTTTTTGAAAATGGGTTGACGCTGTACGAACTCAGCCCCGGCCGGATGACCCTCGAAGAGCGCTTCCTGCAGGTGATTGGAAACGACAGCGGCGACGGTTAAGAGAAGCAAAAAAGCGTTTACTGAAGGAAACTGCTCAGGCACTTCGGCCGATCTCTGACCGTGCCGGCTGGTGACTCGGTGAGGACACCGGCCATAGCCTCTCAGGATGAGCGACAACCTGGATAGTTACAATTGAAATGCGTCTACAAACTACGATATGAACATATTAAACATTGCTTATTTGACCATCCGCGAGGGGCAAAAACGGAGCATTGTGCGCCTGGCGCTCATCATGGGCGTGCTGTTTTTGATTTTATTTGGCGTGGGATTGCACTTCATTTTTGTCCAGTTTGAGCAGGTCGAATTTATGAGCGCCAGCGAAATGCAGCTGCCGGCCAATGTCTTAACCATGATGGGGCTCTATGTGACCAACTTTTTGCTAATCATCATGGCGGTCTTAATTTCTGTGGCATCAATCCCTCAGGAAATTGATTCGCGAGTGATCGATACGATTATTACCAAGCCGATTAATCGTTGGGAAGTGGTGGTGGGCAAGTGGTTGGGGTTTGTGGTGCTTATTGTGGGGTACACCTTGCTGCTTTCAGGGGGAGTCATGACCATTTCGTACGTTCGCACCGGTTTAGAGCTCTTTAACATATTTGGCGGCCTGGTCTTAATGTGTCTAAGCGGAATTACTGTGATGACCATCACCCTGGCCGGCGGAACTCGACTCTCAACGTTGGCCAACGGGGTGGTGGCTTTTATGCTTTATGGGCTGGCCTTTATCGGTGGGTGGGTTGAAACAATCGGAGCCGCTTTTCGCAATGAAATCGCCGTCAATATCGGCATCATCTCGAGCTTGATTTTGCCGATCGAAGCGCTGTGGAAAAAAGCTTCTCTGATGTTTCAACCCCGGCTGCTGAGCAACCCCTCATTTGCGGGTCCGCTGGCGGTGACCTCCGAACCCAGCGACATGATGATTTGGTACACGATTTTCTATGTCGTGGCTATACTGGGTTATGCGCTTTGGAGCCTTTCTAGGCGGGATTTGTAATCTGATCCTTTTCAGACTCATACACCTCGCAGTTCGGATAAGTAAAGGAGAACCCATACCAGCGGGTTAGGAGCTGCATCGGTGGTTCATCGTTGTCATCCCAGGTAGCAAACGGCACCCCATCAAGCTCACTGCGGGTTATGGAGAGCGCTCGGCCTTGCCAAACGTCGTGAATCGTTTCTCCTTTTGGAAGGAAAGTCAGTGGATAATATTTTCCACGATCGTCTTCGTCAATGACGCCCAACCCCTGTTCGAGTTCCGGCCGGCGGGGGTCAATTGCACGGTACATTGAGCGGCGAAAATGGGGTGCCAAAATGGTTTTTTCTCGTTCGATCACCCCTTCTTTGCCAAAAATTGCGCTCAGCAGGATTTTTTTCAGAGAACCGCTGCTTGATTTTAGCAAAATCACCTGTGGATGCTTGGCCAATTCCGCTCCAACGGTCGTGAGATGCACCGGCCAGAAATCCATGCGCCGGCCGGCGAGAGGACCGTCAAAACATTCTCCGGTGATGTGATCCCATAAACTTTCACTTTCTTCATCCCGCAAGACCGCCAAGCCATTGGCGAGACCGGGAACCCCAAAATGGTGTATTTGCCCATCAATAACCGGTGTCAGACCGACACCGCTGTTGCAGGGCGCTCAGAAGGTCACCAGGTACGGCTCGCCGGCCAGCTCCCCCTGACAAATGTGATGGTACATCATTTCACGCAGGATCAATACCCGCCGCTGCCCGTTGCGCTCAAAGGCGATTAATTCGGTGTCGGGGTCCAGGTCAGCTTGCTGCAGCGATAATTCATCCTTGCTGGACGGCCGGAATGGGTCAAAGCGGAACCCTTTCTTCTTGATATTCATTTTGCTTCGATCAATTCTAGACATACGATTTCCTTTTATTAAAGCAGTACGGCGCTACTTTATTGTTAGCATTTACTTACAAACCATAGCAAAAAACTTTTTGTAAGTCAATACTTACGTATGGTAAATTAAGTAAAATCCTGTGAACCGGTTTACTCAAAGAGGTTGATATGCCCAAGCAAATTTCTGACGATCAAGTGTTTCAAGCGGTCATTCGTTTACTCATCGAGCGGGGGTATGATGGGGCAACAACCAAAGAGCTGGCTAGGGCCGCTGAAATGAGTGAAGTCAGCTTATTTCGCAAGTATGGGAGCAAATCTCAGCTTGTCATCGAAGCGCTTTCTCACCATGGCGAAATTTTAACGCTTTCAAAAGTTGGCTTTACCGGCGATATAGAAGCGGATCTCTTGCTGATCACGAGCTTGTATCACGATGCGGCCGAAAGGCACGGTGAGCTGTTTGCCACCATGCTGTCGGAAATGCCGCGCCATGCAGAATTAAAAGGGGCGTTACAGCGGCCGCTAATGATGATTCAAACGATAGAAGGGATCATAGAGCGCTATCAGGAGCTGGGCACACTTCGCGAGGAGCCAACGATGCATGTCGTTGCCGCCCTGCTGGGCCCCATCATGAATCTGACTTTGATCAGCAAAGCGATGCCCGAAAAACATTTTCCCCCGCTTGATCTCAAAGCATATGTGACCCATTTTCTGGAGGGCCGTCGGGCTTAAGTGGTTTACAAAATGTTTTATAAAAAAATTTGTCCACAGATTGCGCAGATTTTCGCAGATTACAGAGAAAATTCTGCGGCAATCTGTGAAAATCCGTGGCTTTTTTTATTTAATGATTGATGAAATGAAGCACTTAACAAGGTTAGAAATCCAGATTGCAGTATAATCCGCACTGTGAGCAAAATCATGACCGACGCCTTACAAAAATTACAAAGAGATTTGACAATCGGTGAGCGAATGGTGGAAGAGATGGCCGGGTATTTACAGGCCGAAACCCTATTTGGGAGGATGCCTCCATCACTACCCGCTTTAACCCTCGGCGGCTATCTTATGCGCCAGCATCGCCTGCTGGCTCTGCAAGAGGCGCTGCCTCCGGCCGATCAAACGCGCGTCGACAACATGATTAACACCTTTGACCAGATCCTTAGCGAGCGTATCGTGCGCTCTGAAAATCGCGCCCATCGGGAAATTGGGGCCAGGCTTCGACAGTGGGAAGAGTATATTCGAGATTTGCGTCGTGACTTACGAGGTAACGCCGGATATTTTGCCACGGCCGTCGAGCCAAGGGTGATGATCGCCGCCTTACTGGAGATGCTCTCCGAGCCGCCCTACCAGCTTCAAGAGGAGTTTGCCGAACGGCTGGAGCTGCTCGATCGAGGCCTTTCCGGCGTCTGGCAGGCCGGTCCATTTGTATGGCCGGAAGAGTGGGAGTCAGCTTACCCCGCAAATGAGTATTGGTATTTGTACGGGGAACCTCGAATCGTTAAACGCGAAAAATAAAAAGCGTTCAGCTTGCCAGAGGGAGCCTGGCAGCTTTTGATTCTTATCAAATTCTATTAGCACTCTAACATTTCATCTGCTAATATGTGCTTGACATTGTATCCTTCAGTTGATACAATCCACACGGTATTAGCACTCGCACTGCATGAGTGCCAATCAAATTCCCAGCTATTTTAAAGTTTAATCATTCTTAATCGATCCTTTATGGTTTCGACAGCCTGTTGCTGTCTGCCGGCAGAGGGGACGATATTACTTTTTCTGAAAGGAGTGTGAAAAATGGTGCTTAAACCTCTAGGTGACCGTTTGGTTGTTGAACCAAAAGAAAAGGAAACCACCACAGCTTCTGGGCTGGTTCTTCCCGATACCGCCTCAGAAAAACCGCAGCAAGGCTCTATCATTGCTGTTGGTCCTGGCGCTCGCGATGCCGACGGCAATCGCATTGACATGGATGTCTCTGAGGGAGATGTGGTCCTGTTCGCAAAGTACGCCGGAACTGAAATCAAAGTTGACGGCAAAAAATTGTTGATTCTCAAGGAATCAGACATTCTGGCGATTGTCCAGGAGTAAATTATTTTTAATTTGCGATTGATCAATCGCAAATCGCTCTGAAGGTAAATTCAGAAGCAACCAATAAGGAGAGATTATTACGATGGCAAAGCAACTCGTTTTTTCCGAAGAAGCTCGTCGCAAGCTCAAAAGAGGGATTGACACCCTGGCAAATGCGGTATCAACAACCTTAGGACCAAAAGGGCGTAATGTCGCCCTTGATAAGAAGTTTGGCGCCCCAACCGTCACCCACGACGGTGTAACCGTGGCCAAAGAAATTGATTTAGATGATCCATATGAGAATATGGGTGCTCAGCTGTTAAAAGAAGCAGCCACCAAAACCAACGACATCGCCGGTGACGGAACGACCACAGCCACCGTTTTGGCTCAAAACATCGTCAACGAAGGGTTGAAAAACGTAGCTGCCGGGGCCAACCCCATGCTGCTCAAGCAGGGAATTGAAGCCGGCGTCAGCGCCCTGTCAGCCAAAATTCGCGAAATGGCCGTTAAAATCGACAGCAAAGAAGAAATTGCTTCTGTTGCTTCGATCTCCGCCCAGGATCCCAAAATCGGTTCGTTGATTTCCGATGTGATGGACAAAGTCGGCCGTGACGGCGTCATCACCGTTGAAGAATCGCGCGGTTTGGAATTTGAAACCGAATATGTTGAAGGGATGCAGTTTGACCGTGGCTATATCAGCCCTTACTTCGTCACCGATTCCGACAACATGGAATCGATTATCGAGGATGCTTACATTCTCATTCACGACAAAAAGATTAGCTCGGCCCAGGACATCATTCCGGTTTTGGAAAAAGTTATGCAGGTTGGCAGCCGCAACCTGGTCGTTATCGCCGAAGATATCGACGGTGAAGCGCTGGCTACCCTCGTCCTGAACAAGCTGCGCGGCACAATCAACGCTCTGGCTGTTAAAGCACCGGGCTTTGGCGATCGCCGGAAAGCGATGCTTCAAGATATCGCTATCTTGACCGGTGGTGAAGTGATCACCGAAGAAATGGGGCGCAAGCTCGAATCAACCACCCTGGATGACCTCGGCCGGGCCGCTAAAATTGTGGCCACCAAAGACGACACTGTTGTCGTTGATGGCCAGGGCGATGGGGACCAGATCAAAGCACGCGTTGAACAAATCAAGGTCGAAATTGAGCGCAGCACCTCCGATTACGATCGTGAAAAACTGCAGGAACGGCTGGCCAAGCTGGCTGGTGGTGTGGCCATCATCCGTGTGGGTGCCGCCACTGAAGTTGAATTAAAAGAGAAGAAGCATCGCGTCGAAGATGCCCTGAGCGCTACCCGCGCAGCCGTTGAAGAAGGGATCGTACCCGGTGGTGGCGTGGCTCTGCTCAACGTTTTGCCCGCCCTCGACGGCGTAACCGTAGCCGATGGCGATCCGGCAACCGGTGTGACTATCCTGCGCAATGCCCTGCTGGCTCCCATGCGCAAAATCGCCGCAAACGCCGGCAAAAATGGCGACGTCATTATCCAGAATGTCCAGCGCGTTCAGGAAGACAGCGGCAACACCAAGATGGGGTATGATGTGATCAGCGGTGATTATATCGACATGATCAAAGCTGGTATCATCGATCCGGCCAAAGTAACCCGCGGTGCCCTGGAGAATGCAGCGTCAATCGCCTCTATGATCCTGACCACCGAAGCATTGATTACCGACATGCCGGAAGAAACCCCGGCTGCTCCGCCAATGCCGGGTGGCCCCGGGATGGATTTCTAATCCCACCGACACCAGATTTTAAGAAAAAGGCCCTCTTCACAGAGGGTCTTTTTTTTTGCAACAAGTCAAAAACAT
>JAAUYD010279706.1_pt1 | contig 15203 bp, 15 predicted proteins | sample 7278101 | NCBI WGS metagenome assembly JAAUYD01 (sample SAMN14350128, study PRJNA611818) | marine sediment metagenome | isolation source: surface marine sediment (0.6m) | place: French Polynesia: Moorea | collected 2018-08 | reverse complement strand
TAACCTGTAACAAAATCTACTAACAATTAGTAGGTTTCGAGATCGGAAATGGCTCGGTGATTCCGCAGGTTTTTCTTCCCAACCAAGTTACTCACAAAGAAGTCGATATAATATCGTTCGGTCCTTTTTAACAAAGGGTGAGGAAAATCACCTCTGGGGCTTTCACGGGGATTGAGGGTGAGGTCTTACCTCGCCGAATAATTAATCCTCTGGTTAATTATCCATCTATGATTATATCATGGCAATTTTTATCGGTCTAGAAAGATATTGAAAGATTTTAGAAGATATTGGCAGATATTGATAGATTATTGGCTCCTAGAAAAAGCAGTTGCTGCGCTTGTGTTTAGCGAAAAGACTAACTAACCCTATTAGACTCAAAGCTGTCACCGATGTAGGTTCAGGAATGGGGGTAGCCGTTACGGTTCCTGGACCCTCCCCGTCTGGGTTATCAGTACCGGGATCATTTGAGGTACCATCTGGATTATCCCTATCAGATTGTAACATTGATGCCACTGCAATTAAATCATTAACTTCACTATTTTGTGGTATTGAATTATCAGAACTACTACTAGAACCTGATGAGATTATGTCATTAGATTCTGTTCCACTATTATTATCTCCGTTGCTACTAGAAGAAGTTTGTGAATTTTGAGGACTTACAAATGGAGAAGATGAACCACCGCCATTATTAGAATTAAATGAATTGGGATTTCCTCCATTAGAAAACGGTGGTGATGGTGGATTCATTGATGTAATCTTTGATGAATCGATCGCATTAGCATCAATATTTAACAGTTCAAAAGGCTCAATCAATAATTCTGCTGAGGCTGGCATAGAACTTAAAGCAATAACTCCAAATGATATAAGAGATGGGATTAATTGTACGTTTTTTTTAATTAATGTTTTTTTTATCATTTTTATAACCTTTGCTGTTGCTTAAATAATTTTGAATTGAGATCAGAAAATAGCCAAAAAATAGCTATTTTTCCAGCAAATTAATTAATCGATTAGGAATTTCAATCGATTAATAACTGATAGAGATTATTTTTCATTTCCAGTTTATAGCAATAAAAAAAGATTGTCTTGTAATTTTAAAAAAATGGTTATTTCTACAAAAAAAAGATAACTCGCTTCCCTAAAGTTATCCCTAATAATACTGAGATTGTTCCGTAATTTCCCCTACAAAAAAAATATAAAAATAATTTTTTAGTAAAAATTTTATAGAAAACAAAAGAATTCCTTTCGGTTAACAAAATTGATCTGTTGAGACAAGAGGGGGAAGAGGGGGAAGAGAGGGAAGGGAGTGAGGAACTTCTGTGCGATAGCGCCGGAACGCAGTGAGGAACTTCTGTGCGATAGCGCCGGAACGCAGTGAGGAACTTCTGTGCGATAGCGCCGGAACGTAGTGAGGAACTTCTGACTTCGTTAACCCCACCCATCCCACACTTCCCCCACTCACTTAACCGAAATATTGATACACCCAATTGAAAACTGCTATCATAGCGGTTTTCAATTGGATAGATTGAAGTATAGATATTCTTCTTTTTGTTCCCTGAGATGGAACAAATCAGCTACAATAAAACACAAGAATTAATCATAACCCGATGTTATTAAACCGAATTTTTAACGACACTGATAAAAAATGGCGACCGATTATCCAAGCCTTAGAAACAGCCATCGGTAAGGATGGGGTCATTCGTCGTAAAGAAGAATTATTAACCTACGAATGTGATGGCTTAACAGCATACCGTCAACGTCCGGCAGTGGTAGTTTTACCCCGCACCACAGAAGAAGTAGCCGCGGCCGTTAAAATTTGTCATGATTATCAAATTCCTTGGGTGGCCAGAGGAGCCGGAACCGGACTATCTGGGGGTGCATTACCAGTGGAAGATTGCGTCTTAATTGTAACTGCTCGTATGAAACAAATTCTCAACATTGATTTAGAAAATCAACGGGTTACGGTACAACCAGGAGTAATTAATAATTGGGTGACTCAAGCAGTTAGTGGAGCCGGTTTTTATTATGCTCCTGACCCTTCTAGTCAAATTATTTGTTCGATTGGAGGTAATGTCGCAGAAAATTCTGGGGGGGTTCACTGTTTAAAATATGGGGTGACCACTAATCACGTTTTAGGCTTAAAATTAGTCATTCCTGATGGGTCAATTATTGAAGTTGGGGGTAGTATTCCTGAAATGCCAGGGTATGACCTAACCGGATTATTTGTGGGGTCAGAAGGAACGTTAGGAATAGCAACAGAAATCACTTTAAAAATTCTCAAAACCCCTGAAAGAGTATGTGTGCTTTTAGCCGATTTCACCAGTGTTGAATCCGCCGGTCAAGCGGTAGCGGATATTATTAGTTCTGGCGTGATTCCAGCAGGAATGGAAATCATGGATAATTTTTCTATTAATGCGGTAGAGGATACAGTTAAAACCAATTGTTATCCCCGAGATGCAGCAGCAATTTTATTGGTAGAACTAGATGGATTATCTGTTGAAGTTGCAGCTTACAAAGAAAAAGTTGCGGAAATTTGTCGTGAGAATGGAGCAAGAGAAATTACGTCAGCGAACGATTTAGAAACCCGTTTAAAACTTTGGAAAGGAAGAAAAGCGGCTTTTGCTGCTGCGGGTAATATTAGTCCTGATTATTTTGTTCAAGATGGGGTTGTTCCCCGTACACAACTAGCTAATGTTTTGGAAAAAATTGAGCAATTAGGGTCAGAATATGGTTATCGAATCGCTAATGTTTTCCATGCAGGAGACGGTAATTTACATCCTTTAATTTTGTATGATAATTCTATTCCTGGACAATGGGAAGAAGTGGAAGAATTAGGGGGAGAAATTCTTAAATTATGTGTAGAATTGGGGGGAAGTTTATCAGGAGAACATGGCATTGGTTCGGATAAAAATGAGTATATGTCCTATATGTTTAATGAAATAGACATAGAAACGATGCAATGGGTACGACAAGTGTTTAACCCCGATAATTTAGCCAACCCTGGAAAACTCTTTCCCACTCCTCGAACCTGTGGAGAGGCAGCCAATGCTAAAAAATTGTCTTGAGGTTTGAGCCAAAAAGTGTGTCATATTATTTGTTGATGTTAATTATAGTTCATGGTTAGAGTCCTCAACTATAAATTACACTTCTGTGCGATAGCGCATGGTAGTAGTGAGGAACTTCTGACTTCTTTTAAATATGTCCCAACTGAATCATATCTATACCTTATTGGTTAGTAACCTGTTAATATCTTTACCTTTTCTTCTCCTTGGTATTGTCGTTTCTAGTGGGTTATTAGTCTTTATTGATGAACACCAATTAGTCGCTAAATTACCCCGTACTCGTATTCTAGCAGTGATTATTGGTAGTAGCTTGGGTTTTTTGCTTCCTGTGGGACAATATGGTAATCTTCCGATAGTAAGACGCTTATTGCTACAGGGTGTACCTATTCCTTTATGTATCAGCTTCCTTATCGCTTCTCCTACCGTTAACCCTTTTGTTATTAGTAATAGTTGGCAAGTCTTAGGGGAACATCCCAGATTAGTCTTTTTAAGAATTTTGGGAGCCTGGGTAATTGGTATCATAGTCGGTTTAATTTTTAGTGCCTACCCAGAAAAATCTATCATGATAGATGAGTCGTCTTCTGTTCTTAAAAGTCGTTCTACTTTAGTCAGTTCTGGTACTATTTTAGCATCTTCGGAAGGTTTTCAACCGTTTCATCGTTCTGGTAATTTAATTTATGAATATCAAGGAAACATTAGGACTTCTGTAGGAATATGGCAACAATTTTTATTATTTTTTGAGAATATAATTAAGGAGTTTATTGAATTAGGAAGTATTCTTTTAGTTGGGGTTGCCATATCTACTGTTTGTCAAGTTTTTTTGCCTCAAGCACAACTGTTTCAATGGGGAGAAACCCCTTTAAATCAGCTATTAGTTATGATAGTATTTGGTTTCCTAATTTCTCTTAATTCTCTCAATTCAGCTTATTTTTTAACTCCTGTTTTGTCTTCTATATTATATGGTTCGGGTTTAGTATTTTTATTATTAAATTCTCTGTTTAACATTTCTAGTTTAATTCTATTGTTGGGAATAATACGTATTAAATTTGCCAGTTATATATTTATCTTGACAGCACAATTAATTTTAGTTTTGGGTTTATTTCTCAACTTTTATATTAGTTGATAATCAAGATATGCCAGTTTATATTACAGTCTGTTTTTATATGCTAGTCAAATTTTCATTGACCTTCAAATGCGTTAAGAATATCCTCTGGTAAAGGATCGTCAAAATTCTCTGGAACAGTAAATTCTCCTGCACATAAACCAAATGGCCGTAATTGCTTATTATTGACAATCGGTTTAAGTTCATCCATGTAAATGTTTAGTAAATGTTTCAATTGTTTCAAACAATTTCTTGATGTTATTTAGAACATTAACCTCTTCCCTATTCTGGAGATATTTTTTGTATTTGGCATCAGTAGGGGTATGTAAGACATACTGTATATCAAAATTTTCAAAAGAATATTCACAAGCTTTTTTCCAACTATAAGCGGGGCCTTTGTATCTAAATTTATGAAAATATATTTTATCTTTATAGTCTCTTTTTAGTTCTTGAAAATTCTCAATATATCTTGCTTTTCTTTCTTTACCTTGTCTAGTTGTAGGATTTTTTTTTACATCGGGAACAGCAACGACATAATATCTTTTTCCGGTTATATCGGGTGGGAGTTCAAGTGTCTGAACGTATTCAAACCAATCCTCAACATTTTTAATGAGTTCTTTCTTTATGAAAATAAGAGAAGGTTCTTAAAAAGACTATTATCTTAATAGCCAGACTTATATACACTTCATGCAACAGTTCAACTAAACCCTTGTGTCAGGAGTGTGGTCAAAGTCGTTGGTCTGATTTAACTGCGATCGCTAACTATAGTTAACCTTTTGCTACGGTATCTTGTTGAGGGAAAATAACTTGAGCATTTTCTCACATCTCATCAGAAAAAGGTTTCGATCGCATACACTTTTCCTGTATTATCACGCTTGATCTTCTGGAGTCAATCGCTCAAGGATTTGCGCTAGGCGATCTTCTATCGTCTCAATGTGACGAATATAATCAGCTTGAACTTCATAAAAGTCTGCTTGTGCAGCAGCTAATCTAGCCATCCATTCAAAAATACGGCGGCGATCCTGCGCCCATTCTTTTCGCTCCTGCGCTCTTTCTTTTCGATCTTGTGCTACGGCATTACTTAAAGCTTGAATGGATTTAGCATTGGATTCGACAATCTTTTCAATTCGGGTTAATCTGTCTTCTGTCATCGTGTTACGATCAAATTAGTTAGTTTGTAGATGTCTCCTTGGTGAGTGCCAGGGGACTATTTTTATTTTAGGGCTGATCCCACCAATACAATATTAGTGATTATCATATATAGTTGGGAAAATCCTAAACTTTTATTGCGAGAAAACAAGAAATTTCCTCAACATCCATGATATTGAAAAGCATTATCCCAAACATAATCTAGAATCATTTTTGATTGTTCTAAGGATAAAATATTTATATTTCCTTTTTGATCATAAGACAATAAAGAAACTTCTTTAATTTGATCTTCATTGTTATCTTCATAAACAATTTTACCCCGAAGTTTCTCTAAATTATTCAACGGGCCATGAATATCAAAGTCTATATAAATACCTAACTTTTCTGTCATCCATTTTTCAATTTTTTGGTCTAACATTTCAGAGGTTAATTTTTCTTGACTGGTTAAGATATGATAATAAACTAAGATAATTTCTTTACATTCTTCTTCTTCTGCAATATCTACCAAGGCTTGAAACACACTAGCATTATTAGCTAAATTCTTAAAAAATAAGGTATCGCTTACTTCTTTTTGAAACTTAATTTCTTTACTTTTATACTTAGTATATTGTTTAAACGCAAACCCGCCTAATGTCATCGTTAAAGATAAAGTAGCTACTAAAATAGGCATAATATCACGAATTTTTTCCTTATCAACTTCGATAGATTGTACAACATAATCTGCTTTAAGTAAGAGCAAAATAGCCACAATAATTAGTAAAATATTAGGAATTGCCCGAAGAATTAAAGGAATTGCTGCACCAATAGCAGGAACTCCAAACAGTAATTTATCTTTCCATGTCATGCTAGTTTTAATATTAGGAAACAGAAGATCAAGATCAAGTTTTGGTATATTTTTATAGAAATAAAGATACATTTTCCCTGGTGTAAAATTCAGGTCTTGATATTGCTTATTTTTTTTCGCTTTTGCCTGAAAATACCCTTGACCTTTAAACTTAATTAATAACACAACTCTTTCTAAAATATCGATGATTCTTTCTTGCTTAAAAAACTTGAACTTTTTAATGGTAATGTGTTCATCAATATCTCCACGATAATAACAATAGAACTCGTCAAAATCATCAAAGTCAACATCTGTTTTGAGATTAATCAAAGACTTTTCTTGTAATGATTTTTGAACAATATCATCAGAAAGTTGAATATAATTTGCTCTTTCTAAAATATATCTAAACCCCTTAATTACTTCATTTTCCATTACTTCATACTCTTCTAAACTGGTTTCTTGTAACGTTTTAACGTCAGAATTAGGATTAAAAACAGTATAATTATCTTTGATAGTTTCCAAGGTAGAATGAAAGCGAAAATGAAAAAAAGCGGTTAAAATTTCACAAAACTCTTGAAATAACTTAACATCTTTACCTTGAAGTTTACCATCTTCAAGACAGAGATTAATGATATCTGTACGACGAAAAGGAATAAATGATTCTCGAATAGTGGACATAAAATGTTGAAAACAAAATGATTAATTTAAACCCCGTCGTTAACGACGGGGCCTTGATTTATAGATAATACATCCTTAGCAGAAAGTCCATCTCCTTGATATCCAAAGTACCATAAACTAGCAGATGCTTCAGCTAGAGTCACCTGTTTTTTAGGTTGAAATAGTGTCGTATAACCGAAGACACGCCTTACATTAGATTGTTCCCCATTTTGAAAGTCTGCGTATAATGCTTGTATGGCTTTTGTATCAATTTTCGTCGTATCTTGAAATCCCCAGGTTTCTTTTATATTATCAAGAGAGGCTTTTGGTAAACCTTTTCCCATGTCTAAAGGAACTTTCCAAGTAACTAAATCTTCTCTAGTTAAAGGGCTATTAGGACGGAATAAAGAAGCACTACTATGTCCTGTTAAACGAGAAGGAATAACTCCTGCTTCAGCTAACCCTTGAATAATAGGAAAGTCGGGGTCATTGCTAGGAACATCAGAGAAAGCAGGTTGAGAGGTTTCAACCCCTAGTCTGATTTGTTTGGCTGGATTATTTTCATGAAATTTATTATAAGTTTCTACTAACCATTTTGCATAGATTCGACGATTAATTATACTACTTCCATTGATAGCTTCATTTTCAGTTTTGTTAAGGTTTAATGTTCCTAATTTAACCACATCTTCTACATAAGCCTCTAAGGGTTGAGGTATATTATTAACATGAGAAATCTTATCATTTTTTGTATAAGAAGATGTAGGAGTGTTCTCTGTTATGGATGGAGTTGAAGCATTTAAACTTTGATAATTAATAGTATAATCAGTATTGCCATTATTAGCAGAAAGAAAAGATAGTTTCACTTCTAATCCGTCTTTTTTAGCCATCAATGTATTATTTTCAGCATTAAATGGTTGAGTGATTTCCCAAGCATTACGATTAAATTGTTCTTGATAAAAATCACTAATTTGACTAATAGAATCAGAGGATGACCAGCGAATCAAACCTTGTTCATTGCTTAAATTATCAGAAATTTCTTGTAGGTCTGAATTAGAATATTGGGGGATTATCTCAGGAAAATCCTTCGGTATTTTCAAACTAGAGGGAGTAACCTTTTCCTCTTGTTTAGCCAATTCAGGATTAGGTGAGAAGCGAGTTTCTAAGTCACTAATGTTACTACAAGCGGTAACAAAAGGTAACAATAAACTAACAATAAAATAACGATACATAGTAAAATTTTTTAAATAATGAAAAATGATCTTCTAAACATCAAGCTTGTTTATTATTTTGAGGTTCTAAAGCTGCTTTAGGATAAACAATTCTTTGATGATGGAATTGTTGCCAAACCTTGACAAAAACCTCAGCAATAATCGGTAATTCCTCATATTTAATGCCACTATCTTTTAATTGATTATCTCGCCAACGGGCCTTAAAAATCTTTTGAATCATGGCTAAAGCGGTTTCTGGAGTCGCCTCTTTCAAAGAACGTAAAGCAGCTTCACAACCATCGGCTAACATGACAATTCCGGTTTCTCGTGACTGAGGAATGGGGCCAGCATAGCGAAAATCCTCTTCAGCAATTATTTCTGTTCCATTACGTTCAGCTTCTTGCTTAGCTTGATAATAAAAATAGGAAATTAATAAAGTTCCTTGATGTTCAGGAATAAAATCACGAATCACTCTAGGAAGACCATATTTATTAGCCATAACTAATCCTTGAGAAACGTGCTTTTTAATAATTTCTACACTCACCCAAGGATCATTAATCAAATCATGTTTATTGGGATTACCCATTTGATTTTCAATAAAACCCATAGGGTCGTGCATTTTCCCAATATCATGATATAAAGTACCGGCTCTAATTAACTCCACATTACAGTGTAACTCACGGGCTGCTGCTTCAGCTAAACAAGCCACAAATAAAGTATGTTGAAAAGTTCCAGGGGTTTCAGTGGCTAAGCGTTTAAGTAAAGCACAATTCGGGTTAGCCAACTCCACTAAACGAATGGGAGTCACCAAATCAAACAGACGTTCTAAATAAGGAGAAATTCCCAACGCCATAACACTCCAAGCAATTCCTGATAAGCCATAAATAATGGCATCGGGGAGAACCACAGACCAGATAGTACCAGCTACGGGGGCGACAATCAGATAACCCAAAAAATAGAGACTCCCTTGTACCAAGCCTACCACACCCCCTAAACAAGCCAATTCATCCCGTGATCGCAATTTCCAAGCAATAGAAGCGGCCAACAGTCCTCCTGCGGTTCCAGCTAAGACATAACTCCAGTTGATGGTTGTGGCGGCAAACGTGGATAATCCACTTAATAAGACCACTTGAGTAATAGCTAAGGTGGGGCCATAGAAACTACTGGTCAGAAGTCCCACGGCCGGTAAATTAGTGTAACCGAGATTAAAAATACCTAATAAGGGGGTACTCAGACTCAACAGACAGAGAAGGATATGATCTCGGCGACGCATGGGACGATGAACTTTTTGTGTTACCACAGAAAAAATGGTGACCGTTCCCATCACAATCACCACAGAAATCCCTAAACCAACCCAATTAATCCCACGACGACTGAGTTGAAAACTATCTAAGACAACAAACTCTTCTTGAGTAATTTTTTCGCCGGCTTCAACAATAACATCTCCTGCTTTAACTTCTACGATCACTGGTTCCACCGCTTCAGCTGCTTGTTCAGCCCTTTGTTTGGTGGCTTCTTTATCCACGGTCAAATTATGTTGATTTTGGAGAATCTTCATCAATAAATCAGTGATCGCGGTTTGGGGGACTGATGAGGTGGTGGCTTCCAACTGATTTTTAATGATTTCCTGAAGCAAATAATCTGGTATTCCGGGGGGTAGTCCCTGTAATAAAATGCGATTTAAAGTGGTGTTTAAGGTTTTTTGTGTGGTTTGCCAATTGCTATCCTCAAGGTCGAGAAATGTCCCTAATAACTCTGGGGTCAGATTCGAGGTTTTGGCATTTAAGACCTCTCGTTTCGCAGCATGGTAACGTTGACGAGATTGTTTGATCGTCTCGAAAAGACCTTTGAGGGTTGTGTCCGATGTCGTGTCTTCATAGTTTTTTAACTGGGTAATCGCTTCTTTGCTATGGGGTTGAAGAGTAGGGGAGGGTTCCCTGTCACTAACCAGGGTTGATTGAATGGTTTGCCAAGTCTTCTCATCCACGCTACGCAGATACTGCTGGATTTCCACAGGGATCAAAGTCCCACGGATAAATGGAAACGTTCCTGCTTGCTGACGGAGTTGTTTAATTTCGCTAATGGTTTCCCCTAACTCTCCTTTGAGTTGGCTAGTCAGTTGTATATCTCTTTGTAGGATAGGAACAATGCCGGTGCGAACTTCTTTGCGCTTTTCTTCAGTGGTTTTTTCATCGTTGAAAGTCCCATCTTCTGGGGCCAAAACTGTTACAGGGGAGACAGTTCCTACAGACAATTGAGGTTGGTTGTAGAAGCGATAACCAATGACACTGGTGAGAGAAATGACCGTTATTCCCAACATCAGGGGTGGGTGAATTTGGCGAATGGGCTTTGACTTGTGTAATTTGGTTAACCAGTCGGAGTGATGAAGCGGTTTAGCAGGGACTTTTTTGGCTAAATCTTGATTTTCTAGCTGAGAAGAAGGACGACTCTTTTGATAGTGTTGTCGTAACTTCTCTAGATTTCGTTTTAACAATTGCAGCGTTTTCATATTGTGTGAGGTCAATGTAAAAACATCAAACGAGATTTCTTGGATACTCTTGTTTATCCCCTGGACTCGAAGCCATAATCGAATGGGGATAGGCAACGTAGTCTCTTGAGACTACTGAGGGGAAACCACGTCTGGTAAAGGTTTCTTTAAACGATATAACCACACTAGCCCCAAAATCCCTACACTAATCATAACTAAACTGATCCCCTGTGCCACCCTCAATGGTCCCAACATCAAACTATCGGTCCTTAATCCTTCTATCCAAATTCTGCCACAACTATAGGCGATCAAATAAACCAAGGATAGGGTTCCCACATAGAAACGGTTAGGATGCTTTAATCCCCAAAAAAATAAAGATAACAGCAGTATAAAGACCAAGACATTCCACGCCGATTCATAAAGAAAAGTAGGATGGAAGTATTCAGAGGTCAGATAGTCTACGGGACGGTTATTGATGGGAATGTAAAGCTTCCAGGGTAAATTCGTCGGTGCGCCAAAGGCTTCGGAATTGAAGAAATTTCCCCATCTACCGATAGCTTGTCCTAAAGCTAAGGAAGGAACCACTAAATCAATTAATTGCCACACTGATATTTTATTGAAACGGGCAAAAATTACGGCCGCTAAGGTTCCACCGAGAATCGCTCCATGAATGGCTATGCCGCCTTTCCAGATGGCAATGATATCTTCAGGGCGTTGAACGTATTCTTGCCATTGAAAGATCACATAATAGAGTCTGGCACAAGGAATGGCCCCTATGATTAACCAAATGGCCAAATCCCCCATTATCTCGGGGTTAACGTGACGGCGTTTGGCTAACCATTGGGATAAGCTAACCCCAACCAATACCGCACTGGCAATCAAGAAACCGTACCAACGAATGATCAATGGCCCTGCTTCAAATAAGATGGGGCCCGGAGACTGAAATTGAAACCCTAAGAGCATAAGCGATCGCCATTGTTCCCATGACATTTGAACATACTTATCATATCTCTTAACTTTAACAAAGCGGGTGGGGGGAATCGAACCCCCATCATTAGCTTGGAAGGCTAAGGTTTTACCACTAAACTACACCCGCAAACTTTGGCATTTTTTCCAGTTTCACTATCCTAACACAACGAGTGAGCCGTTGGCAACTTTAAATTTTTGTTCCTCACCTTAGGAAATGGCCGATTGCTCCAATAACTGTTTCATCAATACTGGCCAACCAAAAAAGTTCTGTAAGACAGTTTCCATGCGTCCTGACCAAGATTCTTCACTGTGTTGACCGATGGGATCTTCAACCACAAATAAATTTTCATTGTAGCGATAATCAAACTTATTAATTAATAAATCTCGCATTTCTCTTCCCCTTACGGTTGCCCTTGCTTCAATAAAAGAATTATGATAACCTCCCTCTCGAATTAATCCCCAATCTAAATAAATTTTAGGTTGTAATTGTGGATCTTGTAAGGTTTTTAATCCGGCAAAAATCAAGGCTGAATATTCGAGTGTTCCTAATAGATCCTCTGATAAATCCAAGAAATAAGGGTCAATCATAGAATCTATTCCTACCCAAAAAGAGGGAGAAAGGGCTGCTACACATCTAAATCGGTCAGGGTGTTTAATGGCTGTGTAAAATGCTGCTAATCCCCCATGAGAGGCTCCTAAAACCATTGAATTTTCAGGGGTAGAAAGGGTACGATAATTATCATCAATAAATCCTTTTACTCCTGAAGCTACGTAATCGGAATAGTCCTCTAATCCTCCCCAATTTGCCTCTCTAATAGGGGCGTGAGTGTACTCATAATTACGGTCAAGGGGACAAATAGCTACCACAATCACTCGGCGAATTTGATTGGTTACATATAACCGTGTCAAGACCTGCCCCATATTCCAGGTTTTATAATAGTGACCTCCAAAAAAAAAGGCGGTATCTCCATCATTCATATAAACGACGGGATAAAATTCATAGCTATATTCATAATCTCTGGGCAAGAAAACATGGATGGTTCTAGGATTATTATCTGTATCAACTACTTTAAATTGATCATAAGTATGAAAGTAACCTGCCCAATGTCCTTGATCATGATACCAACCATTTTGTCCGCCTATTGTGAAGGGTTCAGCCATTATATTTTTTAATTAAAGTTTTGTTTTGTCAACTTTTTTCTACGCTGCAATTTTAGTTTTTTGATTCAATTTTTGCTCTAATTTCTTCGACCCGTTTACGGTTTAATCCTAAGTCGGATTTTCCGAGCCGAGATGCCGACCGAACATGGACGACATTTTCACTTTTATCAAGGTAAAATTCTACATCATCAACATATCCCATTAAAGGGGTTTTGAATTCAGCATACAGATAGTCGTTGGTTTCTTCAATAATGGTGGTTCTTTCCATACTTTCAATAATCTTTTTTAACTCAGCTATGGCAATCATAGGAAGGGGAGCAATTTTTGATTGTGCATCTGAACTTTGGCTATTGACACAGTTGGGAGTTCCTGGACAAGTGGTTAATTTACCATTTTTAACACCTAAATTATTGGGTCTAGTTCCTGAGAAATTAAACATGGTTTTATTCCTTATTTTGATAGTTTTTGATGTTGATTTTTTTGCTTTTTTTTTGATAGTATTAAGCGACTGGATATCTTCAATCCTTCATTCCTGGAGAATAAATGGAATACAGATACCGCAACAATACTGTATCAGTCTATCAAATTACTGACCTAGAGGATAGTGTAGAATTTAAAATTTAGAATTTAGAATTTAGAATTTAGAATTATTATAAAAAATTAAGTTTGTGTCATGGTCAAGGGAGTAAAAATCAATGAACATTATCCTTAATCCTAAACTAGAAAACCTCATTCAAAAACAAATCATCTCTGGTAGATATACCAGCATCGATAATGTACTCGAAGAAGCTTTAACCCTATTAGAAAAACGCAAGGAATATGAGCAGTGGATTGAAGAAATTGGTGAAGGAATTGATGGAGAAACTGCTATTAACCAATTAAGGGAAAATTTGCAACAGAATAAATAAAGGTAATCATGACTCAATATATTATTGCACCTGAAGCTATTCAAGACCTTACAATTATTATCGTTTTTAAACTTGAGCATTTAGGGTTTTTAGTAGGCGCACCGCAAGGCGAATCTCTTCGAGATCGCTGTTGTAACAGTTAGCTACTTTTGGGACTGTATTTTATAGTTCGTTGGTGAACGTTTGTATTACTTGGCAGGAGGAGTGAGCTAACCTGTTATAACCTGTTATATAGATGGGGATTTAAACTATAGATGCTCAGGTTTTTAGTAAGCGCACCGCAAGGCGGATCTCTTCGAGATCGCTACTGTAACAGTTAACTACTTCTGGGACTGTATTTTATAGTTCGTTGGTGAACGTTTGTATTACTTGGCAGGAGGAGTGAGCTAACCTGTTATAACCTGTTATATAGATTGGAGTTTAAACTATAGTGCTAGGGTTTTTCATGGGAAATCGCTGCTGTAACAGTTAAGGACTTTTGGGACTGTATTTTATAGTTCGTTGGTGAACGTTTGTATTAATTGGGAAGAGTAGAAAGTCAACCTATTATAACCTGTTATAATAGGTTATAAAATTTGAGGATATGACCATGAACTTTAATGTCTATATCGAAGATGAATTAGGGGAGAAATTGCAACAAGTTTGTCAAGTGACGGGAAAAAAGCGAAATGCGATCATTCGTGAGGCACTCGAATTCTGGTTATCTCAAAATCAATTACCAACTTGGTCGAAATTAATTGATAATTTTGAAGGAGATAAGAAGATTATTCCTTTTGAATCCTATCGCTCTGAATTACAGCCTCCCACAGAAGAAAACTTAATCTAATGACTTATCTCTTAGATACCTGTACTATTAGTGACTTCGCTAGAGGAGAACTTAACACACTACGATATATCAAGTTAATGACTCCCAGTGATGTGTTTATTTCTGTCATTACCTTGATGGAAATAAACTATGGAATGCTCCTTAATCCAGAACGCACTGCTAAGATTCGTCCTGTAATGGAGGATTTCTTAGATAGTATCACCATTTTGCCCTTGACTGAGAGGGAAGCCAACGAAGCAGCGAAAATTCGCACTATACTCAAAGCACAAGGTACTCCTATTGGTGCGTATGATTTGTTAATTGCAGCCACAGCAAAAGTGAATTATCTTACGGTTGTCACCTCGAATGTCAAAGAATTTGAGCGAGTTCCAGAATTAAATGTTGTCAACTGGAGAGGAAAGTAGTTAGTTATTTTCACTTCTGGGACTGTATCTTATGGTTCGTTGGTGAACGTTTGTATTGATTGGCAAGAGTAATAAGCTAACCTGTTATAACCTGTTATATAAATTCGTATTTAAGCTATAGTGCTAGAGTTTTGAATAAGCGCACCGCAAGGCGGATCTCTTCGAGATCGCTACTGTAACAGTTAGCGACTTCTGAGACTGTATCTTATAGTTTGTTGGTGAACGTTTGTACTGCTTGGAAGGAGTAGTAAGCTAACCTGTTATATAGATTGGAGTTTAAACTATAGTGCTAGGGTTTTTCATGGGAAATCGCTGCTGTAACAGTTAAGGACTTTTGGGATTGTGTTTTATAGTTCGTTGGTGAACGTTTGTATTAATTGGGAAAGAGTGACAAGCTAACCTGTTATATAGATTGGGATTTAAACTTGAGCATCGAGGGTTTTTAGTAG
>JAAUYD010173852.1_pt1 | contig 15205 bp, 10 predicted proteins | sample 7278101 | NCBI WGS metagenome assembly JAAUYD01 (sample SAMN14350128, study PRJNA611818) | marine sediment metagenome | isolation source: surface marine sediment (0.6m) | place: French Polynesia: Moorea | collected 2018-08 | reverse complement strand
GTCCAATGCTTATGCCCAATTTGGTTTTGGCATCCGCCCAAATATCGAGACTGTCGACGGCCTTGCAAAGTCGCTCGGCAAGGATCCTGGCATTTGCTTTATTGGTATTGTCCAGTACCAGGATAAACTCATCTCCACCCATACGGACCAGTAAATCTGAGGAACGAATTGCTTTCTTCAGCAGTGTGGCTACCTTGCTTAAAACCTCATCACCAGCTAGATGGCCGAGATTATCATTAATATTCTTGAACTTATCCAGATCCATGGAAAGCATGGTCAAGGCATGCTTGTAACGTCTGGCACTGTCCATCATTCCCGGAATACGCTCTTCAAAAACACGGCGATTAGCAAGACCGGTCAAATCATCTATGGTTGCCCGCTGAAAAAGATCTTCATAATCGAGGGCCCGAGTCAAAGATTCACTAAGGATGGTCAAGGAATCATTGATAATATCGATCTGATCATCGTTTAATTGCTTGCCACTCTTAAGAATCAACAATATACCGGCATTATCGGCCTGTTCTATGACCCATTTATGGGCAAAGTGATCTTCATCATCGGAATAGATTCCCTGGGTGGTCTCTCCCATCTCGATGAGTTGTTCGGCAAAGGCAATGGCTTTCCTTCTGTTCGGACCATGCCCTGAGCAGAAAAGATGCTTTGTCTTACGTGTATTATTGCTGTAGCCAATGAGTTCATGCTCCACTAAAGGCATGAGCCAGACCGAGTATGCCTCAATCATGCCAGAAAGACCCAAAACTCCAGCCATCCTGGCATGTAGCTGATTCATCATATTAAGACGTTCGGACTGCTTTCTAAAATGATTCAGCTCAACCATTACTCGATTAAGATCGACCGCGTGCTGATCGGCGGAATCAATGAGTGATAATTTTGCTGTCATATCCATTTACATCACCAAAAAAATTAATTGTTACGTTGTTTCTTGCTGTTTTTCTCGGCTTTCCCGATAAAAATCTTAAATCTTTTTTTGGTAGTAATGCATACAGTATGCCAAAAATGTAATTCTCCTACACACCATTATTCGGTTATTGCGAATATAATAATGATAGCAATACATTATGACATATGAGACAATAAATCGGCCTACTCTCCGGATAATTAATATAGTGAATTAAAATTTCAGCAGATCTGTTGAAAATTGCCAAGTCATATTTTTGACTCAACACTCAAGCTATGTTACATAAATACATCTGACATTTTTTTGACATCTTATTTTATTGCTTTCGGCTTGTGGAAAGATGAATCCACGTCTTTTTGGTAAAATTCTTGTTTTCCTGGGTTGGAAAAGGTAGAAAGCAGATTACAGTTGGATTGTCTGAAAAAAATATAATCTATTCCCAACCCTTACCCCTGATATTTCGATGACACCGGCAACCGATCTGACAACCCTGCTTGGTCAACTCTTCATAATCGGTTTTCATGGCAGCACAATAACTGAATCCTCAACCATTGCCGAAGACATCACCAAACGAAATCTTGGGGGGGTAATACTTTTTGATAATTTCCTGAACACTCCCGGCGAAAACGGTAACATCGTCTCTCCTGAACAACTTACAACATTAGTTGATCAGCTCCACTCCCTGTCGTCCACCAAATTGCTCATCACCATTGATCAGGAAGGAGGCAAAGTAAGACGTCTTAAGGAAAAACATGGTTTCCCTTACCTGCCATCCGCTGCCGAAATGGGTAGCATATCAAGCTATCAAGACTCCACGCTCCAGGCGAGAGCAACCGGCAAGATGTTAGCCGATGTCGGAATCAATATGAATTTTGCTCCGGTAGCAGATCTAAACAGCAACCCCCAGAGCCCGGTCATCGGTAAAATTGAGAGAAGTTTTTCTGCCGATCCCACTGTGGTGACAAAACACTGTGAGATATGGCTCGATGAATTGCACAACGCTGGTGTGCTTGGTTGTCTCAAGCATTTTCCCGGTCACGGAAGTTCAACGGTGGATTCACATGAAGATTTCGTTGACATCTCTAAAACCTGGAACAACCGAGAACTGGCGCCCTATCGTGATCTCATTAACCGAGGCAAGGTACAGGCAATCATGATGGGCCATCTTTTCCACAAAGATTTCGATGAAATCTATCCCGCATCCCTCTCCCGGAATACCGTAGACGGTTTCCTGCGAAAGGAGATGCGTTTTGAAGGTGCCGTGATTACTGACGATCTTCAAATGAAAGCGATCACTTCACGTTATGGTCTTCTTGATGCCATTCTTCTCGCATTGAATGGTGGTGTGGATATGATTATTATAGGCAACAATCTTGCCAATGATCAGGATATACTGGCCAGGGCAATCGAGTATATTGAACATGCTGTTCACCAAAAGAAAATTACCATAGATACTTTGGAAAAAGCGTATAACCGCGTACAACAATTGAAGGACAATCTTCCATGAACTCAACGACAACTGCTGAAGAAACTCACTCACTTATCATCGGCTATCTTCTCTGGATTTTCGGTTTTCTCGGGGCACATCGCTTTTATTATGGAAAGCAATTCTCCGGCACCATTTACTTCTTTACCCTGGGACTGTTGTTCATCGGCTGGATCATTGACCTTTTTCTCATCCCTTCTTTGAACAGGAAAGCAGACAGACGGTATAAACGTGGTGTAATTGACTACAGTATCGCCTGGTTGCTGTTAACTTTTCTCGGTGTTTTTGGTGTGCACAGAATGTATATGGGAAAATGGCTGACCGGTATTCTTTACCTGCTCACTTTCGGTCTTGTAGGTATTGGCTATATTTACGATCTCTGGACGCTCAATGAACAGATAAGCGAGCGCAATGGTGAGTAAGGTGAGCACAGATCTTGACGTTGTTATTCATCAGTAGTACAAGAGCCACAACATAATCAAAACCAGCACAATTATACTTATTACCACGTTGAAAACAGGTAGGCATGCCCATTATCAAATCGGACAATACACCTCTTGAGGGAAAGCCGGAAATTCACTATCCGTGTATTTGGCAATACAAAGTTATCGGCAGAGAACAGCAACGCATTGAGCGGGCAATCGAAGAAATCTGTTCTCCTGTGCCGGTGAAAATCACCTATTCGCACTCAAGTTCCAGCGGCAAATACCATAGCTACAATGCCGAGATTGAAGTTCAGGATGACGAAGGCAGACTGGCATTATATCGGGCACTACACGATCATCCAGACATCCAGGTAGTCCTCTAGAGCCCCTTTGCCAAAAGAGACTACGAATAGCACACCTCAACCCAATTTATTATTATATGACTGCTGAGTCTTCTCAAAAAAAATCGGCGTTAATCCAGGTTCTCCGCGAAGGCATTGGTGTGGTGCAGATGGTTATTTTCAAGGAACTGCGCACATCCTTTGCGAAAAAATATAGGGAACGGGACATCACCTCCAGATCTATGCTGGTGGGTGCTATCATCAACAAAATGTTCGGAATGGAAAATCCCGAACCAAAGTTCCAGAAATTCAATCAGGAAAACAAAGCTGTCATAGAACAGGAACTCATTGATCTATCTCGCAATCATCCAGACTTGCTCAACCGCATCACCGATGCGTTGCGCGTTCAAGTACTCTGTGACAATCAGGAGGGCGAGGATTCTACGGCTGTTTTGCAACAGGCTGAGGAATTTGGTTTTCTCGTAAAGGATCGGGAGATTCCACTTCCCTCCACATTCATGACCCTGATTCGAAGACTTGGTGAGGAACATGGCCTGACCGTCGCCCCGGTGCAGATCAATACCGAAGACGACTCACTTATTCAATAACGCCTGGCCGAAGAAGATACATCCTGGCTTAAAACCATTCCTGAGGAATATTCTGCAGGGTATGGTCATGTTTGGTGAAGTCACTACCGAATAACTCCATCGTTTCGGCAATGACCTCAACTATTTTGCCGCCCTCACGATCGAAAATCAGGGTCGGCCTGCGATAAATCTCCTCCGCCCGGTTATAATCTCGATTCAGTTTGATATTGTTAGCTAGGATGGCCAGAATGCCGTTTTCATCCAATCCTTGGATATGATGCAGCGCATTTATATCGGCTTCGGCCTTTTCAAACGAGAAGGTAATCAGATCGGAGACAAAGCCGTAGCAGTGGCGGATCATATGCCAGCCCTCAAACATGCTCTCCCAGAGCAACATGCCGCGAACGGTTTCATAATCGGTCTCCAAGGTGGTCTTTTCGTGTAACCCACCCTCCATGGTGCAGCCGGACTGGATGGAGGCAATATCGAGAAGCCTTGCCGTGTAAGCTACGAGATAGTTGACAAAATTATGAACGACCGTCCCTATCTTTAAACGGGGATTCTTACCAGGTGTGCACATCGTCGGATAGGCCCCGTTAATTACCCTGGTCTGAGGATTAATGGAGTAGGCCATGGCCATGCCCGCCAGAAATTCGGAGAAAGCTAACAAAGCCAAGCCGTAAGGTGTCATGGGTGCGGTTTGACCACTCATGGGCTGGGTCACCAGCATGACCGGTATCTCTCTTTCTACACAATCGCTGAAAACATCAAGCTTTTCTTTAAATGTAAGAGCAAGCGGTGAATCAAAGAGGGTATGATTGGTTATGACATAATTATCATTATGGATATGCTTTTGAGCTTCCTCTACTCCCTCATGGCTGTTAACGTTGAAAAAGATGGGACCATCAAAAATACGCGTCATTACGCTAAACTGTTCAACCTCAAATTTCGATAGCTGCCTGGCACACACAAAACCAAAGGGCATATGATTGTTTTTAGCGATAACCGCCTGTTGCAAGATGTGATTGAGTGAGGGGTCTTCCAGACCCTTTGGAGAATCACCCTGCTGGTGAACATAACCGGCAATTCCCCCGGGCCCAAAAGACTTGTCATACACCGGGAAGTCAAAGCGGGTTGTTTGTTCAATGATATCCTGGATATACTCAGGTTGGAAGTGAATGCGATTGGTGACCACATCAACCAGAATGCCGTAGTTGGTTCCCCTGGTTATTTTTTCAATAAAGCCGGAATAGTCAACGGTAATACCGTGTTTTTTTCTCTCGGGAATTCTTACACCGCAATAGAGAAGAACCTGCTTGGAATCATAAATGAGATTACGAGAAAGTCGATTCCAGAGATTTTCGGGGACAATACGCTGATATTTCCGTATCAATAATCCTTCCTCCCTGTGCATGCGAGCTGTGGTTTTCAAAAATAAGTGAAAACAACATCCAGATGCTACCCGGTCAGAATCTTGCCAAGTAAATAGCTATTGATTCCAGGAAACTAGACACCCTCTATCGTTGAGGAAATCACACTCTTGCCATCCTGTCAAGTTTTTCTGTTTTAACTTGTTTGCTCAAAAGCAACCTGCACGATTCCCCGTACCGAGTTGCAAAGGTATATCGCTTCTGCCTGCTGAAGATCAGCAACAGTTAACGACTGCTCTTTTATCGGAACCTGGCTGTGTTGCAGGAGGTGAGCACGCATGACTCCTGGTAGAAGGCCGTCTCTGCTTGGTGGGGTACGATAGACACCATCTTTGTAGAGGAAGATATTAGTGATGCACCCCTCGGTAATCAAACCGTCTTGATTTTCAAAGACGATATCGTACAAACCATTTTCAACGGCTTGAGCATAGGTCTTGTTATACATCTGACGGTTGGTCGTTTTGTGGTAATACCAGAGCGAATCACTGTCGATACGTTGCTGGCTCAGGCCAACATAATTATCAGTTTTGGTGAGTGGAGGTTTTTGGGGCAGTTCAAGAGATGACGGTATTTCGCACTCCTGCGCATCTATCTGGAAAGTGCCATCCTTCTCGAGGACCAAACGCAGGCGCCCCGCGCTATTCTGTAACTCATCGGCCCGGTGCTTCAGGGCGGTACTAATTTCATCACAATCGCAGTGAAAAAGAAAATACCTTGCCGATTCATGGAGCCGTTGAAGATGGTCTTCCAGGAGAAATAGACCGTGCTCTGGATGGCAGAGGATGGTTTCAATAAGCTGAAATCGCTGTTGCGGTTGGGTGAGGAAGTGTCCTTTGAGAAGACATTCCTGCCACTCCTGTCTGGGATCAGAGTCGTGCACTATACCTGAGCCAATCCCCATCTCTCCAGACTTTCCGTTGAGAACGATTGTGCGAATCGGCACATTGAAGATGGTCTCCCCTTCCGGCAGAAGGCAACCAATTGCCCCGGTATAAACGCCTCTGCTCTGCTTCTCCAATTCATTGATTATTTCCATGGTTCGTATTTTCGGGGCTCCAGTGACAGAGCCGCATGGAAACATGGCCTGCAGCAACGAATAAAGAGATACCTTCTCGAGACTGGACTTCGCAGAACGCGCCTGTATGGTAGAGGTCATTTGCAGAAGAGTCTCATAGGTTTCAACATCAAAGAGCGAGTCAACCTTTACCTCTCCTTCAGGCAGTTGATGCATTAGATGCCCAAGGTCGTTACGAAGAAGGTCGACAATCATAACATTCTCGCTCTGGTTTTTAATATCCGACCTGAGCTTTTGCCTCTGCAGTTCATCTTCTGCAATAGTTCTACCCCTCTTCATGGTTCCTTTCATCGGCCGGACCATAATTTCGCCCCCTTTCTTCCAGAAAAACAACTCCGGGGAAAATGACATGATCCGTTCATCCTGCCAACGTATATAGGAGCCATAGCTCACTGACTGGTTGTGGCGCAGAGCGGCATAGAAGCTTTCAGGAGATCCGCAAAAATCGAAAAAAAGCTTGAGTGTGAAATTGACCTGATAGGTATCACCTGCCTCGATATAGGCAAGGATCTTCTGCAGAGCTTGTAGATATTCCTCTTCAGTAATCGACAGCCTGATATTGTCGATTTGATATGCTGCATGCCCAGTGGAGTTAGCAAAAGCAGGAAAATTGGTTTTACCGGTTCGATGATCAAAAGTGTAGTGAGAGGAAAACACCCCAAGATCTGCCAATACCTCTCCTTCGGCAACCTTGAGCCCTACCTGCCTATTTAAGGACTGTTCCAGTAGATAGCCGAATTCATAACCAAACCAACCGGCGATAGAACACCCCTGTGCTTGATGTTTTTCAATCTTTCCCAGAAACTGTCGTTCATCATCTCCATAGCGAAACTGTAAGCGCTCCAGCGGATCGAGAAACAAGAGTGAACGTGTGTTACGTGCATCTGTTTTAGAACTGTCCAGGAAGATGAAATTCTCACACTCACCAAAATAATGATAAAGCGCATTTAATGTATTAAAAGTAATGGTTTTCATCAAAATTATTGAGGAAAAGAGACAGATAACTTTTTATTTGCTTAATTATTTGAATACAATATAAAAAATGAAGATGAAAAAGCTGATTTTATGTATTTGAGAGCCATGCCGATCCTAGAGAATATTGCACACCTCGCCAAAATAATCTATAGTAGCCCACCCTCCTCTTGAATATATACAGTTTGTACGCAGTGGTTTCTAGCACAACTATGCAAAAGGTTAAATAATTTTTCCACGTTCAATAGCCTGTGATTTTGAGGAAAGTCAATAATTGTCCAGAGTATTACGTCACGGTGTGAGTAGATATTTTTTAGTTTTGGGACCAGCAGGATTCTTATTGGGAAACCATATCTCAAATTGATTTTTAGTTGTCTACTACAGGCAATAATCTATTTATCACCGAACGCAAATTATAACTGTGTATAGTTTCAAAATAACTCGTTGATATAAATACATATCTTCGTGAAAAAGATTGAGCGAAAATCGATGTAACTGTACCTTTATTCCAAACGTTGCAATAATGGAGATAGAGTTGGTACAGTTATCTTATTTTTCAATCATTATGTAGAGCTATTTATTGCTTGGGCCGAAAGCATATGTGAAGCATATGTTCGGCCTATGGTATTGTTATTACTACCTATAACCAAGGAGAAAATCTCATGTCTCGGAAAATGGTCACTATTGACGGCAACCAGGCCTGTACTCATGTCGCCTATGCCACAAGTGAAATTATTACCATCTATCCCATTACACCATCCTCTCCGATGGCTGCTGAAGCGGACACAAAGGCCGCAACAATGCAGAAAAACATTTACGGCTCTGTTCCTGTAGTTACACAGATGCAATCTGAAGCTGGTGTCGCCGGAGCGATTCACGGATCGCTGACCACCGGTGCCCTGTGCACCACCTTTACCGCTTCACAGGGACTATTGCTGATGATCCCAAATATGTACAAGATCGCCGGTGAGCTTACTCCCACCGTCTTTCATGTTACCGCCCGGGCTATTGCCTGCCAGGGATTGTCCATTTTCGGTGACCATGGCGACGTCTATTCCGCCCGTCAGACAGGTTGGGGGATGTTGTGCTCCCAAAATGTTCAGGAGTGCATGGATATGTCACTCATTGCCACCCAGGCTTCACTGGCCTCAAGAATCCCTTTTGTCCATTTCTTCGATGGTTTCAGAACCTCTCATGAGATCCAGAAAATCGAGGAACTGAGCTATGAGGATATGAATGCCGTCATCGACGAGGAATTGGTTGACCAGCATCGCCTAAGAGCACTCACTCCGGACAGACCAACTATTCGCGGTACAGCCCAGAATCCTGATGTATATTTCACTGGCCGCGAGACCGTAAACAAATATTATAATGCTTGTCCATCGCTTGTTCAGAAGACCATGGACAAATTTGCCGAGGTTACCGGCAGGCAGTATCACCTTTTTGACTACCATGGTGCTCCTGACGCTGAAGATGTCATTGTTATGATGGGTTCAGGATGTGAAACCGCCGCTGCCACCATTGACTACCTGGTCGCTCAGGGTGAAAAGGTTGGTATGATCATCGTCCGTCTTTTCCGTCCCTTTGACTGCAAAGCCATGGTCAATGCTCTGCCGAAGTCAGTAGAACGTATCACTGTACTTGACCGTACTAAAGAGCCTGGAGCACCTGGCGATCCACTCTACCTCGATGTTCGTGCCGCCATAGGTGAAGCCATTGATACCAACAGCTCCGTCTATCCGCCGATCGTCCTTTCCGGTCGATATGGCCTCGGTTCAGCAGAATTTACGCCCGCCATGGTAAAAGCGGTTTTTGATAACATGGGTGCCATGTCGCCGAAGAATAAATTCTGTGTTGGACCAAACGACGATGTCACCTTTTCCAGTCTCGATTATGATGCCGATTTCAACATCGAAGGTGAAGATGTCTACCGCGCCATGTTCTATGGCCTCGGTTCTGATGGAACCGTTGGTGCCAACAAGAACACTATCAAAATAATCGGCACCGAAACTGAAAATTCCGCACAGGGCTATTTTGTCTACGACTCCAAAAAGTCGGGCTCCATCACTACAAGTCACCTGCGTTTCGGTAAAAATCCGGTAGTAGCGCCGTATCTCATCAACAAGGCTAATTTTATTGCCTGCCATAACTTCACTTTCCTTGATCTTGTTGACATGCTCAGCAACCTTGAAGAAGGGGGAACTTTTCTGCTCACTTCCAGCTTCAAAAAAGATGAGGTATGGGAACAACTTCCCAAGAGGGTTCAGGAAGACCTGATCAAGAAAAAAGCCAAATTCTACATCATCGATGCCATCTCCCTCGGTCGCGCACTTGGCCTCGGGGCTCGCATTAACATGATCATGCAGACAGCTTTCTTCATGATTTCCGGTATTCTCAGCCAGCAGGAAGCCATTGATGCCATCAAGAATGCTATCAAGAAAACCTATGGCACCAAGGGCGAAAAGATCGTACAGATGAATTATGATGCCGTCGATGCCGCGGTGAAGAATATCATCGAAGTACCTCTTAAAGATAAACTCGACGGTCATGACGTACCGCCGACCGTTCCAGCGGCTGCCCCTGACTTCGTCCAGAACGTCACTGCCAAAATGATGGAAGGCAAAGGTGAGCAGCTCAAGGTTTCCCAGATTCCCGACGATGGCACCTGGCCAACCGCCACCACTCAGTATGAAAAGCGCAACATCGCCGTTACCGTACCGAGGTGGTTACCGGATAACTGTATTCAGTGCGGCCAGTGTGCGCTGATTTGCCCGCATGCAGCCAACCGCATCAAGATAGTTCCGGAAGTAAAAGGTGCTCCGGCTGATTTTCTTGCCAAAGAGGCTGTCGGCAAGGCTTTTAAAGGCCAACAGTTCATCGTTCAGATATTTACCGAAGACTGTTGTGGTTGTACCCTTTGCGTGGAGATCTGTCCTGCCAAGACCAAGGCACTGGAGATGATCCCCAACACCGAGGAAGTTCGGCAGAAAGAGGGCAAGAATGTCGAGTATTTCTTGGATCTCCCAGAAATCAATCCAGCAGACATCAACCCGGCTTCCATTAAGGGCAGCCAGTTACTCAGGCCGCTTTTTGAGTTCTCCGGTGCCTGTGCTGGCTGTGGTGAAACCCCATATGTCAAACTGATCTCTCAGCTTTTTGGTGACCGACTCTATGTTGGTAATGCAACAGGTTGTTCCTCCATTTACGGCGGTAACCTGCCTACCACACCATATTGTCAGCGTGATGATGGTCGTGGTCCCACCTGGGCAAATTCTCTCTTCGAGGATAATGCTGAATTTGCCAGTGGCATGAGAACCACCGTTGACAAACTCAACGCCCAGGCAATTGAACTGCTCGACACAGCCGTTGCCGAAAAACTTATCACCAAGAAGATGGCGACTGATCTTCAGGAGGCGACCCAAGCCAGCCAAACTGAAATCGAAGAACAACGTGAGCGAGTTGTCAAACTCAAGGCGAAGCTTGAAGGCAGCAAGAATGTTATCGCCAAACGCCTCTATGCTCTGGCAGATTTTCTCGTGAAAAAATCTGTATGGGCCTTTGGTGGTGATGGTTGGGCCTATGATATCGGTTACGGCGGCGTAGATCATGTCCTGGCCTCTGGTGAGAACGTCAATATCCTGGTAATGGATACCGAAGTTTACTCCAATACCGGTGGTCAGATGTCCAAATCTACCCCTAGAGCAGCTACAGCACAGTTTGCTGCCGGCGGTAAGAAAATGGCCAAGAAAGACATGGGTATGATCTTTGCGACATATGGCAATGTCTACGTGGCCAAGGTTGCTCTGGGTGCCAATCCAACCCAGGCAATCAAAGCTATCGCCGAAGCGGAGGCATACGATGGTCCATCTCTGGTCATCGCCTACGCTCATTGCATCAATCATGGTATCAATATGGCCAATGGTCTGGAGCAGCAAAAGAAAGCTGTCGCCTGTGGTCACTGGCCACTTTACCGGTTCAATCCTGATCTTGAGGATGCCGGCAAGAATCCTTTGATTATCGATTCCAAAGATCCATCCATCGATTTTGCCGAATACGCTCTTGGAGAGAACCGCTACAGAACTCTTAAGCGAGTCAACCCTGCCGAGGCTGACGAGCTAATGGAACTCTCGCAAAAGGACGTACTTAAGTCCTGGAGGTTCATTAAGGGGCTGCAGCAATCCCTTGAACCAATCAAGGATGAAAAATAACGAGAATGACTTAAGCTCTGCCTTCTTCCTGAAGGCAGAAAAATAAAAAAGGAGCGTGAACCTTGAGGTTCACGCTCCTTTTGAGTATCTATGGTCTCTAAACTAAATCGTTATTCGTTATTTTCTTCCCGCTCTTTCTTTATATCACTATATTCTTTTACAGCGTTCTGAAAAGATTCGTCCTGTCGTTCTTTCATCTGCTTGACTTTGGCTTTTATTTTCTCTTCCTTGATTTTCATAACCTGGGCACCAAAAAGAGTAGCCGCCAGATAAATAAATGAAAAGTGCATCAACTCCACATCATCATGTTTTATTTTCTCTATGGTTTCCTCATCCACCTCATACGTGTCGAGAAATGAGCTTTCGAAAATAAAACGACGGAATGATTCAAGATCGGTGGAAGCCATAAAGAACATGCGCTTAGCCTGATCGGACAAGGATGCCTGATTACCAAAGGATTTACGCCGCATTACCAAACGCAGCCATTCCTTGTTCATTTCATCCCGAACATCGACACCCTGGTCAGCTCGCCACTCCTCGATCGTCCACTCCTTATCTTCTTCAAAACCTTTGCAGTGATCCTCTTTGACGATGAAGAAGAACTTCTCCTCTTCGCTGGTTATTTCCTCACCATTTGCATCTTTGCTACCACCTTCATGAAAGTCGGCCATACCGACAGGATAGTATCGGCAGGCTGTTGGGCGGTCACTATAGACTGTGCAACCTTCTGGAGTGACAAAAGGACATTTATTATCCTCTTCCCTCAATTTCAGTTGTACCCCAGGCATATCCGTATTTTCCAGATAGGTAGGTTCGGTGAATTTATGGAGAAACTCATGGGCCGGCATTTCCAGGCGCTTGGTCAACTTTAAGATATCGTATGGGGTAAGGACAATCTTGATACCGCCACAGCAGGCTGTGAAACAGCGGACACCGGGATGACACCTGAATTTTATTTTTGAGCCCATGGTGAGCTTCTGGGGCAGGATATTCGATGGATTCTTCAGCTTATCGCCAAAGAGTGCTTTTTCTTTTGCAGATGTTTCCTTTTTCTTCTTCATTACTACTTCCTATATGGTAAAAATTGATGGAGGAAATATTCAGCTAATCTTAGAAATAGCAGAGCAGTTTATACTTCTTCTCCCAAACTGTCAAACTCATTTCAGCTATCCAGAAGAACTCCTGCCGTGCGCAACCACTAGCAGGTTGATTTCTCAAATACTTTAGTTATTAAAGCACCAGAAAACCGCTTTACCGACGTTATTTCTTGCAGTTTCCCAAAATTTTTCGTATATCACTACAGTGAAAATAAACCGGTAAAATTGTTATTAGGAAGGTTTACTGTATGAAACTTTTTCAACCCGCTTTTGATCTCTCATCCGTGCAAACGATTATTTATCACTTGCCTGACGGCCAGACGCTGTCGCTGAAAGCGGATGGGATTGAGGATTATCTCGATTTTGAACTCGAATTCGGTCACATCTGTGATACCTCCGATATAGACGGAGTCCTCCATTTTTTTCCTAAAGGGAATGCCTAAGTCCCACCCTTTCCACCTCCAAGTTGAGGTGTATTGATGTCTATCGACCCACTTTCCGACGGCCACATCCATACTTCTCTCTGTCATCATGCCACCGGCAGCATGGAAGATTACGTGCTCGCAGCTATCAAGGCCGGAATGAAGGAAATTTGCTTTCTTGAGCACATGGAAGAAGGAATCGACAGCCACCGGACAACATGGTTGACCGAGGATGATTTTGCTGTCTATTTCATAGAGGGTGAGAGGCTCAAAGAGAAATACGGGAAGAAGATTAAGATCGAAATCGGAGTAGAGGTTGGTTACAACCCTGATCATGTTGATCTTTTACAAAAAAGGCTTTCGCAACGAAGCTGGGACAGAATCGGTCTATCCTACCACTTTCATCGGCCAGTGGGAGAAGACTATCATCTCAACCTGGTCAGCAAAAGTGATATACGTCTGCAACAATTGCCCCTCGAGCAAGCTAAAAGAATAGAAGAAGCGTACTATGCCAATCTCACCGATGCCGTGGAAAAAATCCCTGCTGCAGTTATATGTCATCTTGACGGGGTCTTGCGCTATTATCCAGGGCGGGACCAAGTTGAGCCTCCCTGGCATCTTATTGAAGCTCTGCTTGATACCATGCAGAACAATAACGTAGGTCTTGAAGTAAACACTTCCGGCCTGGCCATACGAGGAGAAGTCTTTCCCTGCCGAAAAATTCTGACCATGGCCATTCAACGCAAACTTACTCTGGTTGCCGGCTCAGATTCCCACAGACCTGAGGATATTGGCCATGGTTTCGAGAAATTGGCAGAAATCGTTCGCCAGGCTCAACTTCAATAGAAATCTCTATTGGACTCTATCAGCTCTCCACGGAAGATAATGGCGAGCCATACTTTATTTCAGGAATTCATCCATTGCCGCTCGCAGCGATTTGGCATTAAATGGCTTGTGGATAATTTTATCGATACCCGCTTTCTTTGCCGCTTCATTGTCGTTTGCCTCGTTCTGGGTGGTCACCATGAGGATGGGAAGTTCGGTGCTGCTGTACTTTTTGCGTATCTCTTCAGCAACCTGAACTCCGGTGATATCAGGCATATTCAAATCGGTTAGTACCATTAGAGGTTTCTCGTTCTGGAGCCACTCCAGGGCAGAGGCTGGAAATTCGAAAAGCACCGGGTCAAAACCCAATTCATAAAGCGTTGCTTTATAAATATTGAGGATCATTCTTGAGTCATCAATGGCTACAATTCTGGGCTTTGACTCTTCTTGCTCATCACCTAATATCTTGCCGGCAAAATCATCTATATCATGCTCAAGAAGCAACTTGTGATAGTGCTGTCGGGTATCTTTATGGGCATGTGGCAGATAAACAAGAGCCATCTCCTGGAAATAGTCTTCGCAGGCGAGGCAGAGAAAGATTTTGTCTACCTGGGCATTGACGATAATTTTGGTAATATGCCTTGCTTCATCGCTTCTACTGCGAAGCAAATTTTTGATTCCAGCCCCGAGAATGTCTGAAAAGTTCTGATCAATAGCCCGTGCCGCTGCTACACAGACGTGATCTTCCTTGTCGGAGAGACCGGCAGTAAGTGTATAGGCACCTTTGCGCAGAGGCAGCAATGCAAGTGCCTCATAGGCAGCAAAACGGACATTGGCACTTTTTGGTTCGTTCTGCAGAAGTTTTCGGATAGGCACAACCGCTGATTCATCCCCTATGTCACCCAACACATTCAGGGTATGGATGAGAAAGTCAGGATCCTGCCTGCTCAGATTCGAAATAAGAAAAGGAACAGCTTTATTGCCAATACGCACAAGCTCCTTTTTAGCATAGGTGCGCATGTGGGCATAGTGCGAAGCCAGTGTCTCGTTCAGCTTTTCCAGGGAGATCTGATCTTGGACTTCAGCAAAGATGGAAAGGATGAGAAAATCTATTTCATTATCTGTACCCATGCGTTCAGCCAACCTGTGCATGGCAGTTGGTGTACCCACCATACCAAGCGACTGGACTGCTGCAATAATCAATTCGCGGTTCGCCGCATAGAGGAAATCGGTCAAGGTATTGGTGGCTTCCGGATCACCTATCTGCCCAAGTGCCTCGATCAACTGATGAATATCAGCTTCGTTGGTAGAGTTTTCCACCATTTCATTGAGGGCAGGTGTAGCTTCATCGTATTTTAGATCGGCTGCTATCCTGTTGAGTTCGGTTTTATCACGGATTTCAGGATCCCTCAGAAAAT
>JAAUYD010123474.1_pt1 | contig 15210 bp, 15 predicted proteins | sample 7278101 | NCBI WGS metagenome assembly JAAUYD01 (sample SAMN14350128, study PRJNA611818) | marine sediment metagenome | isolation source: surface marine sediment (0.6m) | place: French Polynesia: Moorea | collected 2018-08 | reverse complement strand
TCGATAATTTTACTCTTCTGCTATATATTAAACCTCCTGCCTACTGCCTTTCCACTCCTGCCTCAGACAAAATTAGGATTGAGTTTGAAGGTGCAAGATGTCAGTTTAACGGCGATCGCTTTCAAAGATATTCAACGCTTCCCTTCATTTCTTCGGAAGTCATCACTTCGTGGATTAATATCAAGGTGCGAATCATATCACCCATAGAGCGACTTCCTTTAAATGATACTTAATTCGTTTAGGATTAAATAAGTTAACTTTTTAATCTTCTTTCAAGAGCGTTTGACCAATCATCAATCATGGTTTCAACTTCTAGACTAATAACTGAAGACTTATCAGACAGAATAATGTTAAGTAGACTAGATTTAACGTAACCGATTTTCTGCCAATTATTCCCTAAATTTTCCTGTAGATACGTTTCCCATTCTTGCTGATTTTCAGGACTAACAGAAACAATAATTTGTCCACAAACTTCTCCAAATAATAAGGTGTCTAACCGTATTTCAGGATCAAAATTAAGCTCAATTTCTGCCCCCAAATTTCCACTAATACAACATTCAGCCAAAGCAATAGTTAAACCCCCTTCCGCACAGTCATGTGCCGATTTTATCCAACTATTCCGAATGCCATCACGACAATTTTTTTGAACTAAATGTTCTTGCTCAAAGTTAACTTTTGGCGGCTTTCCTGACACACTATTATGAAGAGTTGCTAAATATTCTGATGCGCCTAAACTGGGTTGATTGTTAACCCCTAATAAGTAAATAATATCCCCTTCATTTTGCCAACCTTGGCTACAAACTTTTGTAATATCTCCTATTAAACCTACCATTCCTATGACGGGAGTGGGATAAATTGGCTGAGGATTTCCCTGGCTATCAACTGTCTCATTATACAGAGAAACATTACCTCCAGTCACTGGTGTATTTAGTTCTCGACAAGCTTCGGAAATACCTTGACAAGCGAGGGCTAATTGCCAATAACCAATCGAATTTTCAGGACTGCCAAAATTCAAATTATCAGTAATCGCTAAGGGTTCGGCACCCACACAACTGAGGTTTCTAGCTGCTTCTGCAACGGCTGCTTTTGCCCCTTCCAAGGGGTCTAAATACACATAACGAGAGTTACAGTCAGTAGTAGCAGCAACCCCTATTTTACAACTATTAGGTTGAGCCTCAATGGGACGCACACGAATCACCGCAGCGTCCGCTCCTCCTGGTAGAATAACTGTGTTATTTTGCACTTGGTGATCGTATTGACGATAGACCCATTTTTTAGAGGCAATGGAAGGGGTATCTAATAAGGTTAAAAGGATATCATTCCAAGTTTTCAATTCTCCCTTAATTTCAATGCCTTCTATGGTACAACTGGGTAAACTATCCTCAGTCCATTCCCACGCTTTTTGGGCGTATTCGGGAGGGGTTTCTAACAACTTCCGATGATAAATTGGCGTGTTATCGGCTAAAGCATTAGCAGGAATTTCGGCTGCAACTTCCCCTTTAAATAAAATTCTAACAATGGGTTCTTCTATGACTTCTCCTGCAACGACTGCTTGCAGTTCCCAACGATGAAAAATATCAATTAATTCCTGTTCTCTTCCTTTTTGTGCGACAAATAACATCCGTTCTTGGGACTCAGATAAGAGGTATTCATAGGGAACCATTCCTATTTCTCGTACCGGTATTTTATCTAAGTCTAATTCGATGCCAACGCCTCCATTGGCAGCCATTTCCGAGGTGGAACAGGTAATTCCGGCTGCTCCCATATCCTGTGCTGCAACCACTGCCCCCGTTTTAAATGCCTCCAAACAAGCTTCAATTAATGACTTTTCTAAGAAGGGATCTCCTACTTGTACTGCCGGGCGATCATCCATCGATTGATCGGTTAATTCTGCGCTGGCAAAACTCGCCCCTCCCATGCCATCTCTTCCGGTGGTTGAGCCTACATATAATACAGGATTACCTATGCCTGAAGCCCCAGATTTAACGATGTCTTTTGTCTCCATTAAACCCAAGGCCATTGCATTCACTAATGGGTTGCCATTGTAAGCAGAATTAAAGTAAATTTCTCCGCCAACCGTTGGCACACCAACGCTATTACCGTAGTGTGATATTCCCTCAACAACTCCCGAAAAAATGCGTCTGGTTTTGGCATTTTCTAAGTCTCCAAACCGCAAGGAATTTAAACTAGCAATAGGACGCGCACCCATAGTAAAAATATCCCGTAAAATACCGCCAACTCCGGTAGCTGCACCCTGAAACGGTTCCACCGCAGAAGGATGGTTATGGGACTCAATTTTAAAGGCTAATCTTAACCCTTCTCCTAAGTCAACGACACCAGCATTTTCCCCTGGACCGACTAAAATGCGATCGCCTTCTGTGGGAAAATTCTTTAACAAAGGACGAGAATTTTTATAACAACAATGTTCAGACCACATGACCCCAAACATCCCTAATTCCGCTTTGTTGGGGTGTCTTCCTAACCGTTGGACAATTTCTTCATATTCAGAGGGTTTGATGCCTTCTGCTGCTATTTCTTCGGGGGTAAAGGATGAGGTCATAATTGAAAATTAAGAATTTAGAATGAAGAATTAAGAATATATACTTTGAACTATAACAGAGTTTCCATCTGTTCCCAAGTTAATCCTTTTTCAATGTAATTGGGGTTATTAGGATTATAAGGACTTTGAATACGATCTATGCTAATAATTTCCGCTTCTTCTGATAGCATAGGAACGTCAGGATTGAATTCTGTTGGACGCATTAAAGAACTCGAAAATCCTTTAAAAATCATCAATTGATCCATTTCTTCCTCAAGATTAACTGTTATTAATAACACCTCTTGAGGATGTTTAATTGTGTACTGTTCTAGTTTTTGTATGGGTGATAATGACATCATTGATAACAAAAAAATGATAACTGATGACTGATGACTGATGACTAATAACTGTTCACTGACTTAACCAAGCGATCGCTTCTTTTATCCATTCTTCTGTGTTAGTATTTTTTAACATAAGATTGTCCTGACTTAAGGTAGAAATGGCTTTATTTATCTCTTCATTAGTATACCCTAAAGCTAACAAGGTCATCTCAATATCTTCTAAAATTTCTAAAGATGGCATAGCAGAAGAAGCCGCGACTGTTACACCTACCAGTTTTCGCCATTGTGATAGTTTGGTTCTCAATTCTAAGGCTATTCTTTCGGCAGTTTTTTTGCCTACTCCTGGGGTTTGAGATAAAATTCTAATGTTTCCTGTGACAATAGCTTGGACTAATTCTTCTAATCCTAAAGTATCAATTAAAGCAATGGCTAATTGTGCGCCAATACCACTCACACTAATGAGTTGACGAAATAATTCTCGTTCTGCTGTTGTAGAAAATCCATATAAAATTTGGTGATCATCTTTAATTTGTAAGTGGGTAAAAATTTGCATTATCTCCAATTTTTCTTGAGAAATGTCTCGCGCTAATTTTGAAGGAATTTGCAATTCATACCCAATATCATTGACTTCTAAAATCAATATTATGCGGTTATTGGTATTTTTAATAACTTCGATGGGACTGCCTTTTAAGTAACTAATCACAGGGGTTTAATTTAAGTTGTAATAAATCCAAAATGATTTAACCCTTCTAAGATTCCTTGAGCAAAAGCTTGTTTTGCTAAGTAACGAAATGGGGTTTTATGCTGATAATACCATTGTAGAAGTTCCGATTTCGCATTAGCAACAATAATCCCTCTTTCTTCTCCTTGAAATAGGGTAATATCGTTACCAGAATCACCACAAACAAAGGTTTTATCTACAGCTATTTCCCATTTTTTTCGTAAGTATTGTAAGGCTGATCCTTTACCTCCATTTTTAGGTAAAATGTCTAGGGCATAACTGGCACTGTAAATGATTTGAGTGTCTAGCTTTTGCCTCAGTAAATCTGCTTTTAATCGAGGGATAACTTCTTGGGCTATGCTTTTTGATAAATAATAGCTGACTTTAAAATCTGTTTGTTCTGATAAAGGTTGTAACACTAAGTCAGCAAAGTGACTGGCAACAGAAAATACGGCTTCTCGATCCCAATTTTCAGAGACGTGATTTGCCCATTTTAAATCAAAGTTATCTTTGATGGGATGAAAATAAATTTCTGTCCCAACTGATGTCATTACAGCATCAGGAGATAATAGATTTTTCTCTCGGTTAAGTTGATGATAAAGTTCTAGCGATCGCCCTGTAGAATAGACGATTTTGATATCATATTCTTGGCGTTTTTTTTCTAATACTTCATTAAGAATAATTAACGCTTTATCATCACCAATGAGAGTTTGATCGAGATCAGTGACTAACAAGAAATCTGCCATCTGAAGTTTTTATTTCATGAGTTCTTATCTAGATCATAACATTCATTAAACGTCTTTGTTGATTTTACGTTAAGGAATTTTACAAAGTTAATGCTATTCATTTTTAATTAACTCTAATGCAGAATTTTTTTAGCGAACTTTTTTCCCATGCTCATTATCTTCCTCTAAAATAGAGAATAAACAACGCCATTGTAGATCGATTATGACCCAAACCAACAGTAAACCCTCGACCCAAGCAGAAAACGAAGCGTATCTCGACGAAATACCCAATGAACTAGAGATGTCTTTATTTGATCATCTTGAAGAACTGCGGATGCGTATTTTTTATGGGTTAATCGCAGTTGCGATCGCAATGATAGGCTGTTTTATTATCGTCAAACCGTTAGTAAGATGGTTAGAAATTCCCGCCCAAGGGGTCAAATTTTTACAGTTAGCCCCTGGTGAGTTCTTTTTTGTGTCTATAAAAGTAGCGGGTTATAGTGGTTTGTTGGTGGCAAGTCCCTTCATTCTTTATCAGATTATTCAGTTTGTTTTACCCGGTTTAACCCGTCGGGAACGTCGTTTATTGGCCCCTGTAGTTTTGGGATCAAGTGTGTTATTTTTTGCAGGAATTGGCTTTTCTTATTGGGCATTAATTCCTGCTGCTTTAAACTTTTTTATTAGTTACGGCGCAGATGTTGTTGAACAATCTTGGTCGATTGATCGTTATTTTGAATTTGTTTTATTATTAATGTTTAGTACAGGCATTGCTTTTCAAATTCCTGTGATTCAATTAATTTTAGGACAGTTAGGTATTGTATCATCAAATCAGATGTTAAAAGGATGGCGTGTGGTAGTTTTAGGCGCAGTTATTTTAGGGGCAGTTTTAACCCCTTCCACTGATCCCTTGACTCAATCTTTATTAGCATCCGCTGTGTTAGGGTTATATTTTGGAGGTATTGGCCTAGTTAAATTAAGTGGGAAATAAGCTATGATTAATTAATTGGGCTTTGCAATAATAAGTCATGTTGTTCATATTTGACTTCTGACTTCTGATTTCTGTGCCATAGCGCCGGAACGTAGTGAGGAACTTCTGACTTCATTCAATGAGTGGGAACAATTAAAATGGGACAGTCAGACTGAGAAATAACACCTTTACTAACACTACCTAAAAAGAGTTCAGAAATAGGGTTACGGCCATGAGAACCCATAATAATGATGTCCACTTCCAATTTTTTTGCTTCTTTGATGATGGTTTCTACCGTTGAACCTTGTATTAATAAAGCGGTTGTTTCTATACCTTCATTGCGTAATTTTTCAGCTATTTTTTGAATCTGAGAATGTTCAGCGTGGAAGGTTTTAGCAACATAATCTCTGACGGTTTGGGGTCCAGTATCATAACCCACAAAATCAGGTTCCGGTTGGGCAACATGAATAAGCCATAGTTTGGCTAACAAGGCTTTAGCTATTTCTTGGGCTTTGTTAACGACTTTTTCAGTCGATTCAGAACAGTCAACTGCAACGAGAAGATTCATATCTCTATTCTATTCCTAAAACGTTTTATTTTGCCAATAGTCTACCTTAAAAAAGTCACGGTTAACCCTTGTTGAATCCTTCAAGTAATTTTTGTAAAATTTCCCAAAACTTAGTATTTCCTGTTATTTGACTGATAAGAGGAATTAACAATAGAGTATTACGAATCGTAAAACGGCGAAAAGATTTTGGATGAATGGGCCAAGTGGGCATTTCTTCAATTTTTTTATGTCGTTCTAAAAGAGAAGTAAGACGACATTCAAGATTTTTCCGTTCTGTTTCAGATTCAGTATGAATCAATTGCAGACGTAACTCTACAATTTGACGACTAAGTTGATCTCCTTCTATCAGTAATGTCTGTTTTTGTTGTTCCATTTCTCGATGAAATAATGTCATGGGAATAGCAAAGACGAGAATTTCAAAGATAATCGCTAAGATTAATAAATAAAAATATGGTTCTCGCCAGTCAGCATAAGAACGAGGAAAGATAGGAATAATTAGCCACCATGTCGCTAGAAAAACAGCAGGAATTACTGCTACTAATGCTTGAAAGAGATAAAAATCACCTAACGGTTTTAAACCGCAAACTTGATCAGTATGGGCCGGTTCAATGATCAGGGAAAACTGATTATTTTTCTCTTTTTCTTTGCGTTCTTTGTGTTTAATAATAATCGGTAATAAGGTTCCGTAGGCTGACATCCTTCCGAGAAACCATCCAGCAATATAGCCGCCAAGGGTTTCTAGTAACGTTAACACAATATTACCTAATCCATAGATACTTAAAAAAGCGACTAAAATTGCAAAAGCAGTTATAATTCCTGCTTTTTGTCCCCAATTATCTGCTTTCATACAAAGACACTTATACATAGTATTTAAGTCTTTAGTGGTGGCCACTAAGATTCCCCTATCTATCAGTCGTCGTAAGGTTAGTTTTAATTTTATGGGAACTTGTCTGGCTAATTCAATCCCAATTATAAAAGTGATTGTCCCTGACAGTAATAACCAGTCCCATTTCGGCCATGTTTGACCATATAAAAAAATTTGTATAACAAAAAGAATTAATAACCCAATACTAACAACAATATCAGCACGATTTTTGATTTGCTTAAGCACTGTACTAAGATTTTTTTGGATAGAAAGGTTGGTCATAACTGTTACATAAATATTGTTTAAGTTTTGATTTGACAACTAACAATTTCCCAAGGTTTGACCTGATAATTATGCTCTATTTCTTCTTCTAATAAGTTCACTCTTCGACCTAAGTTTAAGTTTAAATCACTTGTGAATTCAAGGTTAGTCGGTTTTCCTTCAGATTCATAACAGCGAAAAATATAGTTATCGCTTCCATCTTCTGCGGGTTTTAATGCAGAGAAAATAAAGTGATCAGATTCTACTTTTAACCCTGAAAATATGGGAGGTAATGTTCCTTGATTATTGATTCTAGGATTAGGAATCATCACTTTTAAGGGAATATTCAATTCACGGGCTTTTTGGACTGTTTTTGCTTCTTGCCAATTTCCTTGATGGGGATAGATAGCGTAGGTAAATTCGTGATGTCCAATGTCACAAATGGGATCAGGCCATTGGGGACTTTTTAATAGAGTAAGTCTTAAGCGATCGCTTTGATTATCATAGCCATATTTACAGTCATTTAACAAGCTAACTCCATAGTTTTTACTATTATCGGTTAAATCTGCCCATCGTAATGCAGGAACTTCCCATTTAGCTTTTTCATAAGGGGTTTGAGGAAAATTTGTCCGTTTAATCGTTCCAAAGGGAATCTCATAACTGGTATAGTCTGCTGTTAAATTAAATGGAAATACTGCTTTGACTAAAACATAGGTTTCTTGCCAATTAACTTGGGTTTTTATTTTCAAAATTGCTGATTTTTTCTGTAAGATATAGTCTTGAGTAAACTCTGAATTACCTAATTTTCTGATTACTCTAACTTTCCATTGAATAGGTCCTGATTCTAAGGTTTCTATGGATTTTAATTGGGTATCTGGTAAAGGATAATCATTGTAGTTTGGGTCAATATTCCAAGCATCCCAATATTGTCCTTGATCTTGAAAGCTTTGTAATTCATTTCCGTCTCCTTTTAAAATTTCTATATGATTAATTTTGTCGTAAATACTATCAAGATTTCCTGTTTTATCATTAATTTTTACTTTCAGGCACTCATTTTCTAAAATCGTTTCATTTTGCTGCAATATTGTTTGTTCTTCTTTATTGCGTTTAGTGGGAACTAGCCAAAAAATACCATAACCAATGGAAGGAATTTTCTCAGCTAAAAATAAGAGTTTATGATCATGAGAAACTTGAGTTATTAATTTATTCTCTTCTAAGTCATAAACATCATAATTGTGGTCAATATCATCAATTTCTACTATTTCTGCTCTTTCCCAGTTCAGGGAGTTGAAAATAATAATAGATTTCGCCTCAAACTTAGATATATCAGGAAATTTTATACGAGAGATAATCTTTTCTAAGGCAGATTGCAAGATAGTTTTACCTATAGTTTGAATTTGTTTCCACGCTTCGTTAGCTTCTACAAAAACATCGGTAATAGCAGTTCCTGGTAAGATGTCATGAAATTGATTAAATAAGACTTTTTTCCAGGCAAACTCTATGTTACTTTTGACTTCATTCTTTATCGCTTTGCCTTCAATTATGGCTGCTAAACATGACCATAATTCTGCTTCATATAATAATTCTTCGCTACGACGATTATAATATTTTTGATCGCCGTGAGTGGTATAACAACCTCGATGTAAATCTAAGTATAGCTCATCATTCCAAATAGGAATTGTTAAACCCTGTTCAATGATATTTTTAACCTTATCTAGATAACTTTTAGCCGTTGTAAAATTAACTTTTGGAAAAAAAGAAGACTGTTGCCAACGTTGACTAACTTCAACCATATCACGAGTTGGACCACCACCATGATCACCAACTCCTGGTATCCATAGTATTTCTTTTAACCCCGTTTGTTGTTCCCATTTCACACTATGATTGGTCATGGTAATGGGATGAGTTGTCATTACACCTTCCACATTTGGTGGAGACATTACAGTTAACAATTGTGTGCCATCAAGAGATTGCCACCAAAAGGCACCATGAGGAAATTCTACGGTACTATTCCAGTGAAGTTTACCTGTGACAAAATAGTTAATACCACTTTGTTTAAAAATTTGTGGTAACTGTAAACAAAATCCGAAACTGTCAGGTAGCCAAGCAACTTCTGTGATGCTTCCGAATTTTTCTTTAATATATCTTTGCCCGTATAAAAGTTGTCTAACAATGGATTCTCCTGACACTAAATTAACCTCTGGTTCGACCCACATCCCCCCTAAAATTTCCCATGTACCTGCTCTATATGAGGCTTGAATCTGTGTAAAAAGCTCAGGACGATTTTTTTCTATCCATTCATAAAGAACAGGGGTTGTATGGCAAAATGTAAGGTCATTAAATTCTTTTTGTAAGTTAATAACTGACCTAAAAGTTCGTTCTGCTACTTCCCAAGTTTCGTCAACTGTCCATAACCAAGCCATGTCTAAATGAGCATGGCCTACAATATTTATATGACGCTGTTTTATCTCATGGCTTAGAGGTTCTAGTTGTTGACGTAGCTTGATTAATTCATCATTAAACTTATTTATATTATGAACATAATTCCAATTAATATGATTAACTCTTTCTTCTAAGAAATCTAATTTTTCAGGGTAAAATGTAGATAAATAGTTAAATAAAACAGCAATTTCATCAGCAACAAAACCAGGATCAATGGAATTATAATCACTTTCATAAATCAATTGGGACTTCATTAACGCCCCAATATCATGACCTGGACTGATTAACCGTAAACAAACTAAAAATTCTTGCCCGATTTGAGCAGAATTCGTTAACAAAACTCTGGCTAAACAATCAAATAAATCTCCTTCTTGGACTAACTTCCCATTGACAAAAATTTGCGCTATTTCTGCCCACCAAACCAGAGATAATCTTAAAGAAAGTTGTTGTAAAGGATACCCGTTTAATTCTTCAGGAATGACGAATTTTTGTATTAACCATTTGAGTTTACTTCCTGTTTCCCACGTTAAATATCCTTTCTCGTTAGCTGTGATTAATTCTAACTGCTCAAAATTAATATGATTGATGTCTATTTCTTCTGAAGTGCCTAACCAATTATCTTGCACCTTAACTTGTGTCAGTTGACGTAGTTTATCAATGGTTTCAGTAATTTTCATTTTTTAGCAACAATTAAAATAATTAAAATGGATTCCCTTCGGTCAATTTATTTATTGGTCGCCATTCATCCCTAAGTTGTAGAACTTTAGGGATGAATGGCGACATTAGGATAAAGATAAAAATCTTAAATAAATTCCTGTCCAATACTGAGGAAAAGTCTCCTGTAAACCTTGAAACATTTAAAACGACCTACCCAATTTCTCTTTTTTGCTAAGATAAGTTAAAAAAATCCATATACCCTACTTTAACCCATGTCTCGCCCTGTTAATGAATCTCCCATTATTCCCCCTACCTTAATTGAAAATAGAAAAGCGGATCATATCAACATTGTTCTAGAAAAAGATGTAGCAAGTAAAGGTATCACCACAGGGTTTGAGCATTTTTTGCTCGAACATGATGCCCTCCCTGATGTGGATCTCGATGAAGTCGATCTTAGCTTACAACTGTGGGGCAAAACCTTACAAGCCCCTTTGCTCATCAGTAGCATGACCGGGGGGACAGACTCGGCACATACCATTAACCTCAATTTAGCAGAAGCCGCACAAGCTTTGGGTATTGCGATGGGAGTGGGTTCCCAACGCGCTGCTATTGAACAGCCCAACTTAGGCAAAACCTATCAAATACGACAAGTTGCTCCCGATATCCTCTTATTTGCTAATTTAGGGGTCGTACAGCTTAATTATGGTTATGGTATCGATGAAGCGAAAAAAGCCGTAGATATGATTGAGGCTGATGCTTTGATCCTCCATCTCAACCCCCTACAAGAAGCCGTCCAAGCAGAAGGCGATCGCAACTGGAAAGGACTCTACGACAAAATCGCAACGGTAGCCACTCAATTAGAAGTCCCCATCATCGCTAAAGAAGTGGGTAACGGCATCAGTGGTAAAGTTGCCCGTCGTTTGGCTGATTGTGGGGTATCTGCTATTGATATTGCTGGGGCTGGGGGAACCAGTTGGAGTGAAGTAGAAGCCTATCGACAGCACGATCCTCGTCGCCGTCAAATCGCCCATTGTTTCGCCGCTTGGGGCATTCCTACGGCTATGTGTTTGATGCAGGTGCGAAAGGCTGTCCCAGAATTACCGGTGTTCGCTAGTGGGGGTATTCGTAGCGGTATCGATGCAGCTAAAGCGATCGCCCTTGGCGCAACTTTAGTAGGCAGTGCAGCCCCTCTCTTAGATGCTGCTACCCATCAATCTCAAGCCGTCTATGATAAGTTCTCAATTTTGTTAGAAACCCTCAAAATTACTGCTTTTTGTGCCGGCGTTTCTAATTTAACTGAGTTAAAACAAGTGACTTTACATCCTAGAAATAGTTAGTTTCAAGCTATTTTTTAGGCAACCAATCTTCATCTAGCAATTGTTTTAATGTATAAGGACAGTCTTGAGGAAAAGTATCTAACCCTGACTTAATTTGTACATATTTACGTGCTTTTTGATAGATTTTCGCTAAGTTTCCTTCCAGATAATTATAAAAGTTCGTCGTCATGCGATCGTTAAGCTGATCTCGAAAGTTGAAAACCTCTGATCTCCAATGTCGATAATTTCTTTCATATTCTCTATCCCAATACTCTAATAATAATAAATGACGAATTATCTGCTTTAATAAGCTTTCTACCTTGTACCGTTTCTCACTCCCCAAGTCCTCTAACTCCTCAATTAAATTCTCTAAATCTAATTCATCAAACTTTTTTTCTTTCAAAAGTTTAACTGTTTCTTCTATCCATAAATAATCATCAATCTCATATAATCTTTGGAGGTTATGGGTTTTTGTGTTTATCATAATTTATTATGATCAGTTATTAACCAATCTTCATTTAGTAGTTGTTGTAAGGTATAAGGACAGTCTTGAGGAAAAGTATCTAACCCTGACTTAACTTGTACATATTTACGTGCTTGTCCATAGATTTTTGCTAAATTTTCCTCTAGATAATTATAAAAGTTTGTAGTCATGCGTCTATTAATTTGGGTATGAAACCCCACAATTTCTGCTTGCCAATGTCGGTAGTTTCTGTCATATTCATCCTGCCAATATTCCAATAACAGCACATGACGGATAATCTGTTCTAATAAACTCTCTATCTTATGCCGTTTCTCACTCCCCAAGTCCTCTAATTCCTCAATTAAATTCTCTAAATCTAATTCATTAAACCGTTTTCCTTTCAATAGTTTAACCGTTTCTTCTATCCATAAATAATCATCAATTTCATATAATTCTTTCAGTTTGTCCACATTCTTGACTACCATGATTGATCCACACCTATCCTTAAGTTAAAGTATCCAATAACTGTTCACTGTTCACTCATGCTTTGTCTAACCCACCTGAGAAGACTTTACAGGCAGACATATTTTTCACCCATACACCTAACACTGTTCATTATTATATAAAAAAGTAGTACGGTCTGTCAACCCCATTATCTCGTTACTTAATACAGAATTATCGCAAATAATTCTGTATTATAATGATACGGTTTTCAGAACATTTGGTAGTCTATGTTACTGTTTTTCTGAAAATGACGGCAAAAACGTTAAATCAAAGATACAAATATAATACATATTTAAGCCAATAATAGACTTATCAATATAAAAAACAGAGTTAAACGATAAAATAGAAGAGAAGTTAACCATTATTTTTATGGAAATTAAACGCTTACCCGCATTATCGGATAATTACATTTTCCTCTTACATGATGCCAATAATAACACGGCTGCTGTGGTTGATCCGGCGGAGGCTCAACCGGTGTTAAATTGTTTAGATGAATTAGGAGCAAAATTAGTTGCTATTTTCAACACCCATCACCATGCTGATCATGTCGGAGCTAATAGAAAACTAATAGAAAAATTCCCTGAGCTTTGTGTTTATGGAGGCCAAGAAGATAAAGGAAGAATTCCAGGACAACAAGTGTTTTTAGAAGAAGGTGATACAGTAGAATTTGCTGGCAAAACAGCACAAGTTTACTTTATTCCGGGTCATACTCGTGGACATATTGCTTATTACTTTCCCCCGAATGAATCAGAAGAAATAGGGGACTTATTTTGTGGGGATACTATCTTTGCTGGGGGTTGTGGACGCTTATTTGAAGGGACACCGGCACAAATGGTTCAATCTATAGGTAAACTGAGAAAGTTACCGGATAATACCCGTATTTGGTGCGCCCATGAATACACATTAAATAACCTTAAATTTGCTGTTACCATTGATAAAGATAATAGTGATTTACACAATCGTTATCAAGCAGTAATTAAAGCCCGTGAAAATGATCAACCTACCGTTCCTTCTCTATTAGGAGAAGAGAAAAAAACCAATCCTTTTTTACGATGGGATCACCCGACTTTGCAAAGTCTAACAGGGATGAATGATCCTGCGAGGGTATTTGGTAAAATTAGGGGTATGAAAGATAATTTTTAACTAAAAATGGAAGCCAATAACCTCAAATTTAAAGAAAAAATATCCCATTATTTAGATGATTTTAATAGCCCCATCGGAATTGCTATCAATTTAACAATTTTGGGGCTTATTGTCTTATCTTCTGGCATTTTTGTCCTAGAAACTTACCCCTTATCTAACTCTAGTTTAAAGTTCTTAGAAAAATTAGATGATGTTATTTTGGGATTATTTACTATTGAATATTTAATCCGTTTTTGGTGTGCAAAATCTAAACTAAAATTTGTTTTTAGTCTTTTTTCTTTTATTGATTTACTTTCTATTTTACCCTTATTTATTGGGTTTATAAACATTCGTTTTATTCGTATTCTTCGCTGGTTCCGAATATTAAGACTTCTAAGATTAATCAATTTTGAAACCTCTTTATTTAAAGTAAAATCTGAAGATGGTGTTGTTTTAGTCAGAATATTTTTAATTTTATTTTCCTTAATTTTTACTTATTCTGGAGCTATTTATCAAGTCGAACATTATAGTAATCCGAAAGTTTTTAAAACGTTTTTTGACGCTTTATACTTTTCTGTTGTCACCATGACGACTGTGGGTTTTGGTGATGTTATACCCCTCTCAGAAGCAGGAAGAATTTTAACTGTAATTATGATTTTTTCTGGTATTCTCCTAATTCCTTGGCAACTTAGTATTTTAACTCAAAAATTCTTGCAAAATACTCAACAAGGTAATCAAATTTGTTCCCATTGTGGCTTAAAGTTTCATGATCGAGATGCTAACTTTTGTAAGATTTGTGGAACTAAGTTATGATCAGGAGTCAGGAGTTAGAAGTCAGGAATGATAGAAACAATAGGAATATCCCAAGGAATTACCAGTTTAACCGAAGTTCATTTGAAGTTTAATTTAACTCGAACTCAAAAGGCTAATTTTTTTAGAGAATGGACTGATAATTTACTGACTCTTGATGATAAAGAGAAAAAAGTATTAGATATAGCACTACGCATTTTGGTTAGGACATTTTTATAATAGAAGAGAAGTCATCAAGTGATCAGGCGATCGCTACCAGTCATGCCAGCACCTTATAGCTATGATTTACGTCAAAAAGCAATTGAAGCGGTAAAAAGAGGACATAAAAAAGTGAATGTATGTCGTTTCTTTAAAATTAGTCGAAATACTTTAGATTTATGGTTGAAAAGAGAAAAAGAAACAGGGGACTTTAGGGCGATCGCTAATAAACAAGGAAGACATAGTAAGATTGAAGATGAAGAACAATTTAAGCTGTTTATCAAGGAAAATAAAGATAAAACTCAAATACGATTAGCTAAGTTATGGGGGGAGAATATTACTCAGCAAAATATTAGCTATATCTGTCAAAAACTAGGAATAACTAGAAAAAAAGCGAGTGCGTAATTCTGGGGTGTCCCCAGAATGTAAGACGCACTCAAGACAAACTTACTGCTGTTAGAATTACTGGGGAATCGTTTTTATCCACTCCTCACTTTCATTAATTATTCTGAGGTTACTGTTCCTTGAGCATCAGTATTTTGGAGGTGAAGTTCACTAAATATTAATACAGAAATGGCTCTTTTAACTATCGGTGATCCCTCCATAAGAAAAGTTGCTCACTGGGATCTTGATGAAAGATTCGGTTCAACCGCTTATGATGATGTGGGTAACAACAATGGAACCATTTATGGTGCCAAACGAGTGGATGGT
>JAAUYD010010088.1_pt1 | contig 15212 bp, 14 predicted proteins | sample 7278101 | NCBI WGS metagenome assembly JAAUYD01 (sample SAMN14350128, study PRJNA611818) | marine sediment metagenome | isolation source: surface marine sediment (0.6m) | place: French Polynesia: Moorea | collected 2018-08 | reverse complement strand
TTTTTAAAACTTCATGATTACCGACCGCTCAAAACGCTACCAATACACCCTGTTTGGCTCCCTCTACTTTGTTCAGGGGGTAATCCATGCTTTTACTACCAACTTCTTTAAACCATACCTCGACAGTTTTGGCATCGATCCGGATCGCATCGCCCTGCTGTCGTCGTTGCTCCTGCTGCCGTTTATTGTCAAAATCGTGTACGGGGTTTTGAGTGATCGAGTCAATTTGTTCGGCCGTGGACATCGCCTGCCGTATATCGTGCTGGCCGTGATACTGGCCGGGGTTGGCATTTTTGTAGCCGGAACCCTCGATCCGGTATCGAGCTATGGGCTGCTGGCGGTAATGATTTTGCTGGCGTCTTTTTCGGTCGCCCTTTTTGATACAACCGCCGATGCCCTGGCGGTTGAAATTACCCCGGTTGAAGAGCAAGGCACGATCCAAAGCGTCATGACCAGCGGCCGGGCGATTGGTATCGTCATTATGTCTCTGGTTATCGGCCTCGTGGCGACCACCTTTGGGTATTTATGGGTTTTTATGATTATTGCCGGCCTGCTTCTGGTCCCTCTCGTGTGGGTTTTGCCGGTTCGGGAGCCGCCCCGCAGCGAAATAGCCGAACCGTTTGAGTGGGGAGCGTTTCGCGAGCTGCTGCGCGATCCATATCCACTGTTCGCCCTTTATGGGATCTTGGCCTGGATTACCTATCAGGGCATAGAAGGGCTGATTACCTTTTATTTGAGCTCCGAATTGGGCGGTAGTGAATTTCAAATTGGTACCTACGGCAGCTTAAAAGGTATAGGCATGGTGGGCGGAGCCTTTTTGGTGGCGGTATTGATCGCGCGCATCGGCCGCGCCTCCACCGCCTACGTGATTTTAGCCCTGGTATCGATTGGCGGCCTGGTGTTTAGCTTTCAAACGACGGCCGCCGGGGTCCTGCTGCTGGCGGTATTTTGGGGGGTGATTTTGGGGCTGCACTGGACAATTTATATGGTCCTGGCCATGAATATGGTTGACGCTCGAATCGCCGGATCGATGTTCGCTATTAGCATGATGATCTCCAATATCGGGGCCGCTATCGGCGATTTTCTCGCTCCGGCCCTGACCGATAATATCGGGTTTGTGGCGGTTTTTCGCCTCCTGGCCGGGGTCAATCTGCTCGTGTTTCCCATCCTGTGGGTGCTGTTTAAGCGGATGCCCGTGGCGGTTCAACCGCTTCCTGCCGATTAACTATTACCCAACACCTAACACCCATTACCCAACACCCAGTACCCAACCCCCAATCTGTCAACAAGCCCACACCATAAAAGCGCCGCTTCCTTCATAATTAACAGGTCAAATCTCGCTGCTCAGGAGGAGCGCTTATGCCGCAAATCACCAAAATCCACTGGTCAATCCTGACCTTGACCGCTGCTGTTCTGCTGGCAATCGTACTGTTTGGGCTGCCCAGAGCCAAAACCGCGGTTGTTGAAGGTGCGGTAACCACCCCATACCCAATCCTGTTTGTCACCCAGGTGCCCATCGCGGCCGATTTTACAACGATTGGCTCGACATTTGGCAATCACAAGGCCACGCTGCAGTCAACCGGCCGGGGAGGCGATTTGTATATCCGCTACCCGGATGGCACCCTTAAAAATCTGACGGCCGCGGCCGGGTATGGCATGACCGGATTCCAGGGCGATCAGGCGATTGCGGTGCGGGACCCGGCCGTTCACTGGGACGGCAGCAAAGCGGTTTTTAGCATGGTGATCGGCGGTCCTAGCAAGCAGTATGAGTATGAAGATTATTACTGGCAGCTGTATGAGATTTCCGGTTTGGGCCTGGCGGACACGCCGGTGATCACAAAAGTGCCCCATCAACCGCAAAATTTTAACAATATCTCTCCGATTTACGGTACAGACGATCGGATAATTTTTACCTCCGACCGGCCGCGCAGTGGGGAACGCCACCTCTATCCGCAGCGCGATGAGTACGAATCGGCCCCAACCAACACCGGGTTGTGGAGCCTTGATCCCACAACTGGTGATCTTTTTTTGATGAACCATGCCCCATCAGGCGATTTTTCACCGCTGATCGACTCCACCGGCCGGGTGGTGTTTACCCAGTGGGACCATCTGCAGCGCGATCAACAGGCGGATGCTCATGCCCTCGACGGCCGTCCGCCAAACGAAAGCTCGTTTAATTACAGCGATGAGTCTGCCGGCGCGGCCATTTTAAACGACCGCACCGAGGTGTTTCCGGAACCGCGTGGATCCCGCACCGACCTTCTGGCCGGTACCAACATGGTTGGCCATCGCTTTAACCACTTCTTCCCCTGGACAATCGAGCAGGACGGCACCAACAGCGAGGTTTTGCTTCATCTCGGCCGTCACGAACTCCATCACTACATCAACCGCTCGATTAATGATGACCCCAACGTGATCGAATATTACGGTCAATACGCCCGCACCAACACCAATTCGATCGACGGGATGTTTCATATTGAAGAAGACCCGACCGCTCCTTTAAACTACTTTGGGGTGGACGCTCCGGAATTCGGCACCCATTCCGGTGGATACCTGATCAAAATCGGGGTGAGCGGTTTAAATGCCGATCAGGTGGTGGTGGAATACGTGACCGATCCGGATAATGGTGACGGCCGCTATCGTGAGCCGCTCCCCCTGTCCGATGGAGCGCTCCTGGCGGTGTACACCTCGGCCACCGACAGTGAAAGCGGCAGCGGCTTAAACTCAGATTATGATTTTCATCTGGTTAACATGGTTTCAGATGGTAACGGCCGGTTGACGGCCGGGGTGCGCCTAACGACCGGGATCAACAAATCGATCTCCTACTACAACCCCGATCATCTGGTTAGCTACAATGGTCCAATGTGGGAGCTCAATCCGGTTGAAGTTCGACCGCGGGCTCGGCCGTTGGTTGCGCCATTTGCCTTGGCCGCCCCGGAGCAGGCGGTGTTCGATACGGCCGGCGTGTCGGTGAGCGAATTCCAAGCGTATCTGGAAGAACATGATTTGGCCTTGATCATCACCCGCGACGTGACCACGCGTGACGATCTCGATCAGCAGCAGCCGTTTAATTTGCGGATTCCCGGTGGGGTGCAGAGCGTCGCCGACAGCGGCACCATTTACGATGTGTCCCACATGCAGATTTTTCAGGGAGAGCAAATTCGAGGGTATGTTTTTGGTGGGAGTTCGCCGGCAGACGGCCGTCGGGTCATCGCTCAAATCATGCCTCTGGGGGTCAATCCACCCGCCAATGGGCCGGATGGGGCGGTAAAATTAGGGCTGGATGGGTCGATGGCCGCTTTGGTTCCGGCCAGAAGGGCGTTGAGCTGGCAGCTCGTCAACCCACAGGGTAATCCCGTGGTGCGCGAGCGGTATTGGTTAACCTTTCAGCCCGGTGAAATTCGCACCTGCAGCTCCTGTCACGGGTTAAGCGACCGGGACCAGCTTGGCCGCACAGAACCGACTAACTCTCCCGAGGCGCTGGCCGATCTGCTGGAGTGGTGGAAATTTTTAACGGCCGATGATTTGGAGAAGGTGTATCTTCCGGCCGTGGAGAGGTGATTTTTCTGACTCCATACCCCTCCCCGTATCGGTTCAGAGGCGGACAGATAAAACATACAGTTCTACCAGCTCCCCTCCCCGACACGGGGAGGGGCTGGGGGAGGGGTAAGATGACCGCCAAAAGACCCACCCCCTAATCCCCTCCCGACGCGGGAGGGGGAATTTGTCCGCCCGAAAAGTGCATTTTCTCATTGATCAGGCGAACTGTCTGCCCCTGAACCTGCGTCGGCCAGGGGGCTTTGTTATTTTGAGGAGAGATGGCTCAAATATCGCCTCAAACCCTCCTCAAGTGACAACTTGGCTCGCCAGCCAAGCTTGGCTTCAGTAACCTGGACATCCGCCACCTGGGTTGGGCTTTCCCCCGGCCGGCTGGGCAGCTTCCCAACCAGCGGCCGCCCTCCAGATCGGGCAAGTTTAAAAACAATGCGTACGACGTCTACAACCGCCGTGGCCTGTCCGGAGCCCAGATCAATCGTGTCGCCAGGAGTCAGTTTTTCCCGATCGATAAAGGCCGCCAATCCGGCGGCGACATCGGAGACGTGAATCCAATCGCGCTTCTGCGTACCGGCCGTCATGGGAAAATATTGATGAGCACGGGCGGCGCGTGCGGCGGTTGGCACCAGCGTGTTGCCCGCCTGACCCGACCCATAACATTGAAAGATCATCGCCCCGAATATCGGCCACTGCTGCGTGCGCACATACATTTGGGCAAAATTCCAGGCGGCCAGCTTGCTGGTGGCATAGCTGTTCATGGTGGTACATTCGCCTGGGGTGCGGGCGATCACCATTCGCCTGGTAGACGTGTTTTTTTCAAAGGCGGCCCGCATTAAGTTGAGGGTACCGGTCACGTTATGGCGGATCGCCGTGTCAGGCGGTAGAAACGGATCGGATGCCCCGGCCGCCGCCAGATGGAATATAAAATCTGGTTGGGCTTCGCGCACCGCACGGACGGTTAAGTTAAAATTTCGCAGGTCGGCAAATACGAGATCAAAGCGGTCCCGAATGTTGGCCAGTGACGGGGGAAGGGGCTTGCCCCCGGCATACTCTTCCCGCACCAGCAGCGCGATTTCTTGTTTACTTTCGACCAGGTGGTGGACGAGGTGCTGGCCGATAAAACCGGTTCCCCCGGTGATCAAAATTCGGGTCATAATTGAGATTTTCCACACAACTTGTCTTGAGCGTGGCCACAAGATTACACGGGTTTTCAAGAAAATATACGTGTATTCTGCGCCATGATGGGCTGCCGTATCGGTTTGGCTGGTAGAGGCTTGGCGAGTAGGGGCTTGGCGAGTAGGGGCTTGGCTAGCCAAGCCCTTAAATTGGGAGCCGTTGCCCCCGGACCACCTGCCAGAAGAACCGCCTTTCGTTATTGTTTATCAGGGCCCAAAGGCAGCTTGACCAGAACCCTCGCTTTGCTGCGCAACCCGTTGCTTTTTTCTATTCAGATAAGGCAGCCTGATACCAGGCAATCGTTTCCGCCAGGCCGGTGGCGTGATCGTATTTTGGCCGCCAGCCGAGCATGGTTTCCGCCTTGGAGATCGAAACATATTTAACATCGGTTTCGGTTCGGGTCTGATTGAGAATCAAGGGGTCTAATTCGGGGTGGTTTGATTGAGCAATAATCGTTTCAACCATTTCTAAAGCGGTTATCGGCCGCCCGCAGCCAAAATTAAACGCCTGACCCTGGACATCCGGCCGGTCGAGCTGCTCCGCCGTACACAAATACGCCTGAACCGCATCTTTGACGTACAGATAATCCCGGGTAGATTGCCCATCCGACCGAATGACCGGCCGTTCACCCCGCAAAACGCTGCGGACCGTGCCCGGAATCAGTCGATTCCAGTTGAGATCACCACCGCCGTAAATATTGGCGCAGCGGGTGATGGCCAGGGGCAAATTAAAGGTATGGGCGTAGCTGCGGCCGATCATATCGACACACGCCTTAGACACGTCATAGGGATAAATTGCGGACAGGGGCAGAGATTCGCTGTAGGGCAGCTCAGCCTGCTTGCCATAAACCGTATCGCTGCTGGCGATCATGATCCGCTTGACGGTCGGGTTGCGGCGGGCAGCCTCGAGAAGCAGCCACGTGCCGCGCAGGTTTGATTCAAATGTGGAAAGAGGGGCACGGGTAGCGATGCCGACGGTGGTTTGGGCGGCCAGGTGAAAAATCGCCTCAATCTCGTATTCTGCCAGCACCCGCTCGAGCAGGTCGTATTGGCTGAGGTCGCCACGCACGATGGTCACTTCCTGCCATAAACCGGATCGCAGCAAAATTGAGTGAGGTGTGGTATCCCGCACCAGGGCCACGATATTGGCCCCCTGCTCTAAGAGCGCCTGACACATCCACGAGCCGACCAGGCCGCTGGCACCGGTGACAAAGACGCTGCGATCCTGCCAAAATTGGGTCACGACCAGACCTTCCAGGGGGCGCTGTCATCCCATATCTTTTTAAGATCGAGGGCATCTTTGAGGGTTTTCATCGACTGCCAGTAGCCGTGATGACGGTAGAGCATGAGCTGATTTTCCACCGCCAGCTCGGGCAGGATTTCCCGCTCCAGGTCGACATCTTCGCGGCTGTTGACGATGCGATCGAGCACCGGCCGTTCAAAGAGCATAAACCCACCGTTGATCCAGTAGGGGAGGCGCGGTTTTTCAGTAAAGCCGTTGACCTGACCCTCTTGCCCGGCATCAATTACCCCATATTGGAAATCAACCTGAATGCCGGTGACGGTCGCCAGGCGTCCGTGGGCCTGATGAAAGGCGGTCAGCTGGCTCAAATCAATGTCGGCTACCGCTTCACCATAAGCAACAAAAAAACGCTCGTCATTTGCCAAATAGCTGCGCAGCTGTCCGATGCGGCTGGCTTTTTCCGTTTGCAGCCCGGTATCAACCATGGTGACCTCCCAGGCCGGGTGATCGAACAAATTCCCGTACCCGATGAGCGAGCGGCCGGTGGTTTTTTCGCTAGGCCGGGCCAGCGTTAAGGTCACGTCACGCGTCATCGCTTCGTATTCCAAAAAGTAGCGCCGCACGTGATCGCCCAGATGGCCTAAAGCCAGGATAAAGCGATTGTGGCCGTAGGCGGAAAAAATGCGCATTACGTGCCACAGGAGCGGCCGGTTGCCGATTTCAACGAGTTCTTTCTTGGTGAGGGTGTCTCCCATTCGGGTGCCCTGCCCCCCACAGAGAATGACGACTGGAATGGACATAATTAATAGCTAATGGCCATTAGCTAATAGCTATTTGCTATTAGCCATTTCGACGGCTTTGACTAAATTCTTGACAAACGGCGGGTACACGATCCCCGCTTCGGTGACGATGCCGGTGACATAGCGGTGCGGGGTGACGTCAAAGGCCGGATTGCGAGCGGTGATCCCTTCCGGGGCGATTTGCCGGCCAAAGACGTGGGTTACCTCTTCGATTCCCCGTTCTTCAATCGGAATGAGATCCCCATGCGCGAGGTTGAGATCAATCGTGCTGGTCGGGACAACCGGATAAAAAGGGACGCCGTTTTCTTTGGCTAAGACCCCCAGGTTATAGGTTCCGATTTTATTGGCCACATCTCCGTTGGCGGCGGTGCGGTCCGATCCAACCAGCACAATATCAACCTCCCCTTTGCGCATAAAGTGGCCGGCCGCATTGTCGGCGATCAAATCAAAGGAAACGCCCCGCTGCTGGAGTTCCCAGGCGGTTAAACGCGCTCCCTGCAGCCGCGGCCGGGTTTCATCAACGAGCACGTGGATTTTTTTCCCCTGTTCATGGGCGGCAAAGATCACTCCCAAGGCCGTACCCCAATCGACCGTGGCCAGAGCCCCGGTATTGCAGTGATGCAGAATGGTGTCCCCATCTGAGATCAGTTCCGCCCCGTTAAAGCCCATGAGTCGATTGAGGGCCACATCTTCATCGGCGATGCGCTGGGCATTTTGCAGCAGAGCGTCGCGAATCTCATCGAGCGATTCGAGCGTCTCGTCTGTGGCCACCCGCAGCTGTTGGTTGACCGCCCAGGAGAGGTTGACGGCCGTTGGCCGGGCGGCATTGAGGATTTCAGCCGCTTCTTCCAGCGCCTGGATAAAGATTAAGCGATCGCCGTCCGGCAGCTGACGGGCCGCCAGAGCCATTCCAAACCCCCCGGCCGCACCAATGGCTGGAGCCCCGCGCACAACCATGTCGGTTATTGCCTGGGCCACGGCGTGATAATCATCAAAGTTAGCAATTTCAAACGACCAGGGCAGCTGGCGCTGGTCGATCATTTTGCAGGAATGGGTCTCATAATCCCAAAAAACGGTCCGCATGTTCAATCCTCCTGATCTGTTTTGAACAGCGGCCGAATGATAACATAGGCGATAATTCATCGCCAAAGCACGGTGAATCTTTTCAGCTTCCAAAGCCAAATTAATTGACCCGCAACCTCTTTTGTTGTATAGTGGACGTACTTATTTAATTTAACGTACGTACGCAACACCTGGGATTAAAAATGAAAACCGTTACCCCCACCCAATTAAGAGCCAATATTTATCAGCTGCTTGACGAAGTTTTGCGCACCGGCCTGCCTCTTGAAATCAAAAAAGGGGATCAAAAGTTAAGAATAGTGCCGGTGGAAAAAATCGATAAACTGGCAAATTTAGAATTAAGACCTGATGTTATCGAGGGGGATCCTGAAGAGTTGGTTCATTTAAGCTGGGAGGATGAGGTGACCCTTGATTTACCTTGATACGCATGTCGCTGTGTGGCTTTTTGCCGGGCTGGTTGAAAAAATTAGCGAGCCTGCCCGGCGTTTGATCAATGAGCAAGATCTTTTCATTTCACCCATCGTGCGCCTGGAACTACAGTATTTGTTTGAGATTGAAAGAATCACGAGGCGGTCAGATGATATTGTGTCTGATCTAGTTGATCGCATTGGGCTGCAAATTTGCGATAAACCCTTTGATCGTATCGTCCATGAGGCGCTAAAAGGATCGTGGACGAGGGATCCTTTTGATCGATTGATCGTGGCTAATGCCGCACTGGAAAACACTATCCTTTTGTCAAAGGATGAGAGAATTCTTGCTCATTATCATCATGCAAAATGGTGAAGAAGGCTTTGATATCAGGGTGATGGCTGCTTGCCCGTTTAGATAATGGGTCAAATCGGCCACGATTGCCAATTCCAAAACCAAACCCTGCACGGGGAGCCCATTTTCATTTCAACCGCCCGATCCGCAATACCAAGGATTTAGCAAAGTGGTTAAAATGGAAGCGCTATGTCGCCAACCGAACGAATGACAAAAATAATTAAGAGTCAGCGGTCCTGGTTAAAAGTCGGTTTAGGGATCAAACGGTGGATATTGATGTTGGGCATCGGGTCGGCCGTTTTGGGAATGGGGTTGGTTTATGGGTTGATCTGGTTGAGACGCATCGGTGTGGTTCAGAGCCGTACTGTCTACCTGTGGTTGACCTTGCAGTGGCTCCCTCCCTGGGTGGCGATGGTTTCCGGGCTGCTGCTTGGCGGGGTGATGGTGATTTTTGCCATGCGGCAGCTGGGCCGAAACGTCACCGCGCCATTTAGACCGGATACTGGAGAAAGCCTTGTTGATTTGATATTTGCCTATCAAATGCGCAATCAAGGCCCCAAAATTGTAGCCATCGGTGGAGGAACCGGGCTGTCAAATTTGCTGCGTGGGTTATCGGCATATACGCGCAACATCACCGCGATTGTCACGGTAGCTGATGATGGGGGAAGCAGCGGCCGTTTGCGGCGCGAATTGGGTATTCTGCCCCCGGGTGATTTCCGCAACAATCTGGCCGCTCTTTCCCGCGATGAGGCGCTGATGACCCGGTTGCTGCAATATCGCTTTGGTGGGAGCGGCGAAAGCAACCTTTCCGGGCATGCATTTGGAAATTTACTGATTGCTGCCTTGGTGGGATTGACCGGCAGTTTTGAAGAGGCGTTGCTGGCTGCTCAGCGGGTTTTGGCCATTCGCGGCCGGGTATTGCCGTCGACATTAACCCCGGTGACCCTAGAGGCTGATGTACGCATTAACAACCGCTTAACCCGGGTCAGTGGTGAATCCCAAATTCCCAGAAGTGAAGGTCAAATCGAGCGGGTTTTTCTATCACCCGAGGAGGTTCGCGGTTATCCGGAAGCGATTCAAGCGATTCTCAAAGCGGATCTGGTTGTCTTAGGACCTGGCAGCCTGTATACCAGTATTTTACCGAACCTTTTGGTGCCGGATATCGCCAATGCATTGCAACATTCTCGGGCGCTGAAGGTGTATGTGTGCAATGTCGCCACCCAGCCAGGCGAAACCGATCAATATTCGGTGGCTGATCACGTTGCCCACTTAACCCATCACATCTCAGCGGCGTGTTTTGACCTGGTTTTGGCGAACAATCATTTTATCCAAAATACTGAGCAAACGGTGACATTTGTTACGCTTGAAAATCCGCAAAAACACGCTATGATTTTAGAGAACTTGATCAATGAGGAAAAGCCGTCTCGCCATGATCCGAAAAAACTGGCGGCAGCCCTTGTGGATTTACTGCGGTAAATCACCCCCTCTGCTTCCCCTTACCAATAATGGATCAACAGCTTGGAGGCTCAAAACAATTCGTTTACAAAATCGGGCTTGCAAACGATCAAGGCCGATAAGACAGGTTTTACATTTCCCAAGATGAGATAACAACTGGAGGATTTCATGTCAATTAAAGTTGGAATTAACGGGTTTGGCCGTATCGGCCGCCAGGTTCTAAAAGTAATTTACGAGAATTATCAAGGCGTGCTCGATGTCGAGGCGATTAATGATTTAGCCCCGATTGAAACCAATGCACATCTATTGAAGTACGATTCAACTTATGGTCGCTTCCCCGGCAAAGTTGAAAGCAAAGATGGCAACATGTACATCGATGGCGAGCTGCTCAAAAGCTATGCAATTCGCAACCCGGCGGAACTCCCCTGGGGGGAATTGGGTGTTGACATCGTTTTAGAGTGTACCGGTATCTTCCGCACGCGGGAGAGCGCGGCCGCTCATTTGGAAGGCGGGGCCAAAAAAGTAATCATTTCTGCTCCTGGGAAGGGGGTAGACGCTACATTTTGCCTGGGTGTAAACGAAGGTGATTATGATCCGGCCAATCATCACGTCATTTCAAACGCCAGCTGTACAACCAACTGCCTGGCTCCAGCGGCAAAAGTTCTGCACGACAATTTTGGGATTGTGCACGGGTTGATGTCCACCATTCACGCCGTCACCAACGGCCAGGCGATTCTCGATACGATCAACAAAGATCTTCGTCGCGCCCGGACCGCTTTTGCCAACATTATTCCGACGACAACCGGGGCGGCCAAGGCGATTTCACTGGTGATCCCCGATCTGGAAGGCAAACTGGATGGGATGGCGTATCGCGTGCCGGTGGTGACCGGCTCCGTGGTTGATCTCGTTCTTACCCTGGAGAAGCAAACGACGGCCGAGGAGATCAACGCCGCTTTTAAAGCTGCCTCCGAATCTGACGGGTGGCTGGGCAAGGTGTTGGAATACACGGAAGAACCGATTGTTTCTACCGACGTGATCGGTTCCACTGCCTCTTCAACTGTTGACGGGCAGCTGACCCGGGTGATGGGTGGGAACCTATACAAAGTTGTCACCTGGTATGACAATGAATGGGGTTACTCCGTTCGCCTGGCCGATCTATGTGCCTTTGTGGCTGAAAAAATGTAAGCTCAAAGCTGAATGGCGGATGCCGGTAAAAACTACCGGCATCCGTACCCTTTCCTCAAATTAGGGGGCGCCCAATTCAGAATGGATATTCGAGAACTTGAAGCACGTATGCATGCCTTTGTCGAAAGCAAAGGTTGGTATGCGGCTGATTCACCCAAAAAGCAATCACCAAAAAATCTGGCGATTTCGCTGGTTTTAGAAGCGGGAGAGGTTTTGGAGCATTTTCAATGGGGTGAAGAGCCTTCTAATCCGGCTGATTTGGCGGGGGAGTTGGCTGATGTGGCGCTCTATTTACTGCAGTTAGCCAGTATTTCGGGCATTGATTTGGAGCAGGCGATTTTGGATAAATTGGCCGCCAATCACTCTCGGGAGTGGCCCGAACCATAGGCGCTTTATGAAAATTTTGGCCGTCAGCGATCTCGTCGTTCCGTATCTCTATAACAGTGACGTCCGTCAATCTTATGGGGATGTGGACATCGTGTTAGGCTGCGGCGATCTTCCGTTTTACTATCTGGAATTTTTGCAATCCGCTATTGATGCTCAAGTGTATTACGTGCGGGGCAATCACGATCAGGCCCCGCAATTCACTTCTGATGGTCGGGTATTGAGAGATGTTCAAGGAGGGATTGATCTGCACGGACGCGTTCTCAATATCAACGGCATGCTGGTTGCCGGTTTAGAGGGGTCGATGCGCTATCGGCCGAATGCGCCGCACATGTATACCGAAACGGAAATGAGACGGCAGATTTACCGCCTGCTGCCTCTCCTCGCTTTGAAGCGTGTCCGCTACGGACGGCCGCTTGATATTTTCGTGGCTCATTCTCCACCCAAAGATATTCACGATCAGAATGATTTAGCTCACACGGGTTTCAAAGTCTTTTTAACGTTGTTGAAGTTGATTGAACCCAAACTCATGCTGCACGGGCACGTTCATCTGTATCAGGATAAAAACCAGCGCTCTCAATTTGGAAACACAACGATTATTAACGTTTATCCATACTATCTGTTTGAAGCCCACCCGGACAAGAAAAATCAAACGGTCGATCTTCTTCTGTAAGAAACTGCGTGCATCATAGGGTGTAATCTACTTTACACCTTTAAATATGAGCAATTTACAAGAAACGAGGGTCTCGTGCTTGACGGATTTGCAATTGTGAGTATTATCACCAGATTGGCAGAAAATGGAGCAAAACAGCTAAACAATCCAAAATCCAACATGGAAGAGGTGAATTTTGGACAATTCAGTGCAGCCTATCTATGAAGACATCGATTTACGTCCATATATCGAAAACTTGCTTGGTCAGTGGCGAATTGTAATTGCATTACCAATCATTACGGCATTAATCACGTTGACGGCTTCGTCATTTTTGCCGGTATCTTACGAAACAACCGCTCTGGTTGCCGTAACAAATCCCCGATTTCAACTGTCTAGCAATCCTGATTTTGATCCCGCAACCCCATTTAGAGCTTATCCTGAACTGGCAACCAGTGATGATTTAATACAAGAGCTTTATGTGGCTGTAGCAGATGATCTCCCCGCAGACTTCTCGGATCGTCAGCAGCTGAAAAATTCTCTTGAGGCCACTAACGGGGCAGACCCCAGCTTAATTCGCCTCACGGTGACCATGAATGATGCCAACACAGCCGCATTGGTAACCAACGTCTGGGCGGATCTTTTTGTCAAACGCGCCAATTTTGTATTTGGCAATCAAGGTGAAGATGCATTTATCTTTTTTGAATCGCAGCTGGTCACGGCCGAAACAAAACTCAGCGATGCGGAATTAGCCCTGGTTCAATTTCAAACGGAAAATAATCAGGTTACGCTTGAGAACGGGTTGAGAGTGTTGAGCGAGACGCAAACCGCTCACCAAAGGGACCTTCGACAAATTCGCTCGGTTTTAGAAGAAGTGCGTTTTCTGCAAGATCAGCTGGCATTGAGTCAAGCTGACTTAACGACTGCCGATGCCCTGGCCGGCTTGATTTTGCAATCAAAATCGCTCAGTATTGACGCAAATTCCCAGTCATCTGAAGGGGGCAACGCCCTTCAATTTCAATTAACGGCCGATACGTTGACCACCACACCCGAAGGTCAAACCGCACTGCTTGACCGATTAGAGCAACTCCTCGTCAGCAAGCAAGAGTTTATCCTTAATGAGCTGCTGCAGATTGAAGCGGATATTCTTGAAACGCAAACAACCCTTCAGGCTCTAACGGGGACGCGCAGCCGTCTCGAAGGGGAGCGCAACGTCGCGGCCGAAACGTATGAGTCTTTGGCCCGCAAAGTTGAAGAGTCGCGCATTTCCTCTCAGGAAACGGCCGCCCAGGTTCAATTGGCCAGTCAGGCTGCGGTACCGCTTGATCCGGCCGGTTTGAGCCCGCTGATTAAATCGATTCTTGCCGCAATCGTAGCCCTGATGGCCGCCGTTGGCGTTAGCTTTCTGAGTCAATGGTGGACTCAGGGGCGCAACCGTTAAACGCCGGTTTTTTTACCTCTCATTGATGATCAATCAAGCGTAAAGGATGGGCGGAGGGGATCACGAAACCGCCCCGCGCATCGTTTCACCCATCCACGGCAGGTAACACTGCTTGAGATTGGTTGCAATTTGAGCAATGTGGTTTAAATCGTGATAAGCCCATTCAAAAACAAAGTCGGCAATGGTGAGAGAGCCTACACGCGAGATACACGGTCGCTGCAAATCTTCAGGGGTGAGCTGCAATATCATTTGCACATGATCCAAACGAGGAACCGCCAGCTCTTCGATAAGGTCGCCAAGGGATCTGGCGTGATCCCGCCGCTTTATCACCTCACCTAACATATCCCACTTCGGCAAGGTGGGGTTATCTTTAGCCAACATCAGCTGAATCCGGCCGGCAAACGCGTGATGGTCACAAGCTACCAGATGGCCAATGACTTCCTTGACGCTCCACTCTTGGGCGGCCGGTCGCCATTCAAGAAATTCTTCATCTAGCTCCTGCAACATCACAGCCAGAGATTTGGGCGTCGATTCGAGCGTGGCGGTCACGTGTTTGAGTCGTTGAGCGTGGTTCATAAAATCAGGTTTATTATTTTCCCGCCAGCGCGCCGTTTACAATTTCTTGCGCCTCAGCCAAAATTTGATTGAGATGGGTTTCTCCCTGAAAACTTTCAGCATAAATTTTGTAAATGTCTTCGGTACCGGACGGCCGGGCGGCAAACCAGCCGCTCTCGGTAGTGACTTTTAATCCCCCAATCGCTGCACCATTGCCAGGCGCGTGGGTTAGTTTGGCTTTAATCGGTTCACCGGCTAAAGAGTCGGCCGTCACCATTTCGGGAGAAAGATTTTTTAAAATCGCCTTCTGTTCCCGAGTTGCTGGGGCATCTGTTCGTAGGTAGATGGGCGCACCAAAGCGGTTTACCAACCCCTGATAATGCTCTCCTGGATCTTTTTGGGTAACGGCCACCATTTCTGCGGCCAGTAAATCCATAATGAAGCCGTCTTTGTCGGTGGTCCACACCGTGCCATCACGGCGCAAAAACGAAGCGCCGGCACTTTCTTCTCCACCAAAGCCGTAGCTGCCGTCGACCAGACCGTCTACAAACCATTTAAAGCCAACCGGAACCTCGGCCAGCTTCCGGCCGAGATCGGCCGCGACCCGATCAATCATCGAGCTGGAAACGAGGGTTTTCCCCACTGCGGCATCTGGTGACCAGCGGTCTCGATGGGTAAATAAATATTGAATGGCAACCGCCAGATAATGGTTGGGATTTAGCAGGCCGCTGCTGCGGGTGACGATGCCGTGCCGGTCGTAATCCGGATCGTTGCCAAAAGCGATATCAAAATCGTCCTTGAGCCGAATCAGGCTGGCCATGGCGTAGGGGGATGAGCAATCCATGCGGATTTTGCCGTCTTTGTCAACGGTCATAAAGCGAAACGTGGGATCAACTTCGGGATTGACGACGGTCATGTTCAGCCGGTA
>JAAUYD010257179.1_pt1 | contig 15219 bp, 11 predicted proteins | sample 7278101 | NCBI WGS metagenome assembly JAAUYD01 (sample SAMN14350128, study PRJNA611818) | marine sediment metagenome | isolation source: surface marine sediment (0.6m) | place: French Polynesia: Moorea | collected 2018-08 | reverse complement strand
AGCCGGTCAACGACATGAAATCAGACTAAGGCATCCGGGTCCGATGGATCCGGTTCTGGCTCGCCCAGGCAGGGGTTGGCTGTGAACTATTGAACAAGATATTTAGATTGTCGTAGTGTGGCATTGCAATGGACTGTCCCAATTTTTTAAATTAGAGCATGCCTTACTTCGATAATCTGCGGTTCCTTGTTCGTTATTCTGTTTTTTCATTCTCATATCCCTTCTATGATCTTGGTAGCTTCCGCAACAGCCTTTTCAAAGGGATCTTCGGACTCCCTTTCATCCAATGGATTTCGTCGCAATGGCACTAGGAAGAAGTAAAGAGACTGGACTAGGAAAAAAAGGCATATATTCAGAGCCCACCCAGCCGAGGTGTAGACCCCAAAGAACAGCAGCAAGGCAATGCACCCCAGGACGGTGACGACCTCCGCAATCAAAGCCCTCGCTGGTGTACCTTGAAAACAGATACCACTGCGTATCCAAGAAAACACGCCCAATGCCAGGATCAAAAAGCCGTGGTAAGTTCCTGGCCACAGGGCCGTACCCAATAAGATGAGCAAAGGAAAAAGCAGTTGGCTTAATCGAACGCCGCTCCATCTGGCCAGTAAAACGCTATATAGGGCCAAGTCGGCCCAAAGGGTTATTTTGAAGGCTGTTGCCCAGTGCAGGTAGGTCGTCAACAACAGCGTCAAGGGGACCACCACGGCCCCACTGGCCAAGGCGAAAACAACGGTGGCACGCAAAGGCTTTTTCATGAGGCACCTCCCTGCTGTATCGCCTCCTTACGCTGTAAAAGTTCGAGCTCCACCTCCTCCTGGGTTGGTGCGTACCAATGCGTCTGGGCATCTGCACCGGCAAATGCGGCATTGGATTCCGATTCTGCTGCAAGTCGACCAAAAGACGCCACTTTAATCTTCATTTGATCATATTGCAGGTGCTGCCGTTGAAGGGTTTCGGCCAGATATTTTATTTCCTCATTAAGCCCTTCGATGTGATACGCCAATTGGTCACAGTTGCCTTGCAGGCTCCGGCGTTTGCGAATCAGTGCTCTGGCGATGTCATCTTTTTCCCTGCGCACCGCAAGATCCAGGTCTTGTTCCAGTTTATTAATCTCCTCTCGGCGAAGGGAAAGCTCGGACTCTGCCTGCCGACAGTTATGTGAAATCTGAGACAATTGGGCCTCTTTTTCTTTCAAACCGGCCTCCATCTCGCGTAAGTATTGTTTCAGCAATAGACCTTTGTCTTCCATCTGGTCCATTACCCCGTGAACATCGGCCTTACATAAGCGAAGCATACGAGCTAAAATTCCCATGATATTCTCCTTATTGTTTATCCCGACGAATTTGATAAGCTTCATACTGCAAAGACTTTGACCGTTGCTTCTTTTTCTCGGCCACCGCTGCCGGTGCTCCGACGAACGTATCCTCCACACTTTGGCGCAGATTTTTTACATCTCTCTCCAAATTTTCAGATACCTTTGCAGATCCCACGCTGGCATTCATGTTTCGTTTTCGCTCTTCGTAGGCCTTAATCTTGACCATTGCCGCATCTTTTCTTCCTTTTCGTATGGCAGTGGCCACCTCTTCTTTCAATTGGTTAAAATCTTCTTTGATGACTTGATCGGACCATTGTTCCTGGTCGATGCTGGCCAGGACGGCTTTTTGATCCGCAACACATGTCAAAACCAGGCCTCCGTTGCCTGCCGCGTTCCCTTGGACACCATTATGGGTATAATGAACGTTATAGATGCCCAGATCAAAATCACGCTCCACATCTGTCGGCACTTTATAAGCTAAAAAGAGCTGTCGTTGCTGGCCCGAGAGCAAATCTCCCGGATGTACGACCGCGTGGCCATTGATGTGTTTAATAGGATAGCCGCCGGCGTGGATCAATTGCACTCCATCTGCCAGCGGTATGCGCAGCTCCAGCGAAGAAGCCGCAACATGGCGAGTGGACTGGAGTTCCTTCTCGAAAACCTGGGCAAAGGCATTGGGATTTTCCAGAAAATAATATCGCCCGGCACCGTGATCTGCGATGGTGGTCATCAACACTTCATTGAAGTCGTATCCAACGCCTACGGTACTGACTGAAAAATTGTGTTCTACAGCATCCGAGGCCATGTCGCCAAGGGCATGGGGATCCGTAACACCATGGTTTGCAAGGCCGTCGGAAATAAGAATTACTTTGCGCTGACGGTCTTCAGCGGGAGTCCGAAGCAATGTCTGTATTACGGCAGAAAGCCCGCCACCGAGATTAGTGCCGCCGCCCGATGTGATGGTTTGCACCGCCGCATTAACTTGTCGCCGGTTTTGGTTTGACATCGATTTGAGAGGAAAACTGATGTTGACACCATTTGAGTAGGTAACAAGCGCCAGGCGGTCTTTTTTAGACAAGCGCTCAATGAGGCGTGATACCGCTTGTCGGGCATCATTGATCTTCTGCCCCTTCATCGACCCGCTGCGATCCAACACGATAACCAGATCAGTGTGTTGCACTGGCCTGGATGCCACTGGTTCAATGTCGGCGGCTGTTAATGTCAGCGCTACGGACAACTTCCCGTCTGAACCGCTGAGCACTTTATGTTGCACGAGTTTCGCCTGAACCGATACCGGCCCTTTTGTCATCGTCTTAGCGGAGACGCGCTGTACAAGTCCCGACTCATGAGCCGCGACATAGGCCAGAATCGAACTGACACAAAAAATAAGGCCCATAACACTCCATAAAGCTTTTCTTGAACTCTTCATTTTTTCTCCTTTCCAAAGATCTTTTTATAGCTGGATAATTTGATTCCGATAGCAACTGCAAAGATCAAAATGCCGATGTGATTTTTGTGAATGCTCACATTGAGCGTTTCGCTATGTTTAAGAGAGATCTTATATCCATGCGCAAAAAAGACAATTCAAAGAAATGCAAAAGGTTAGCTCGTTTTTTTTACATAAGTTTTACTTTGCAGGTAGCCCTGGATGGTATAATAGATAGGAAGTTGTGTTCGGTGTTCGGTGTTCGGTGTTCGGTGTTCGGTGTTCGGTGTTCGGTGTTCGGTGTTCAAAAAAGACCATGGATCACGGATAATTTAAACCCTAAAAAAGAATACGACACCTAAAAGTCCAGGCGCACTTGTAAGGCAGACGAATTTGCTTCAACGGATGTGGCGAAATGACGAGAAACGTAAGAGGTATATATGAAGCATCCAAAGTCGCGTATTTTGGTAGTTGAGGATGATCCCGCTATATTAAATGGCCTGTTGGATGTTCTGGTCTTTAACGGTTATCATGCGGATGGCATCTCTGACGGCGGGGAGGGGCTCAGGCTGGCCTTGGACCGGTCTTACGATCTGATTTTATTGGATGTCATGCTGCCCACCATGGATGGATATTCGGTCTGCCGGCAGATTCGCGCACAAAAACCCACCCAGGCCGTCGTCATGATCACGGCCAAAGGATCTGAAGATGATGTGGTCACCGGATTTAAAGCCGGTGCCGATGATTATGTACCCAAACCTTTTTCGTTAAGAGAATTGATGGTGAGAGTGGAAGCCGTGCTGCGGCGCAGCGGGAAATCCGTAGGAAATGAACATCTCGAATCTTGTGGCATTTTTTTCGACGGTCAAAACCTTCAAGCAGTGTGTGGGGACAATATCCAGGAACTGACCCGTCGAGAAATGGATATTATCGTCTATTTGCACCGCCATCAGGCACGCATTGTTTCAAAAAAAGAGTTGCTGACCGAGGTGTGGCATTATGCGGATGCGGATATTGAAACTCGCACCGTTGATATCCATATGTTGAAATTGCGTAAAAAGATTGCGGCACTGGTGCCTGATCTCTCCTTGATTCGAACCATCCGGGGTGAGGGCTATAGGTGGGAGTCTGAATAATGAAGCGCCTTAAACTCCTAATCCTCATCTTCAGTCTGGCCATCTCCATCCCCTTGGCATTTGTCGTATGGCAGACATACCAGAGTCTGGCACAGGAAGAGCAAGCGCAACTGCGGTTTTTCAGCGAAGCGTTGTTCGACGAAATGGAACAGGATCTGGCCGAGCTGGTACAGCGTGAAGAGGTCCGCGCCGTGGATGAATACCATTTCACATTGGCCGATGACCAAGGCAATACTCAAAAATCGCCATTGGCCGAGCCCCCCTATGAGAGCTATATCATCGGTTACCTGCAGAACAATCCGGACGGATCGTTTCAATCCCCCTTGGTACGCGATATGGGAAATGTTCCGTCGGAACAGCGAGAGACGGTGTCCCAGCTCAAAGAGGCCAATATCATCTTTAATGACAAGAAGTTCGCTCTCCCTCTCAAACCGGTGGCACCGGAGCCCAAAGCATCAAAAAGTCCCGAACCGGAGCCCGCCAAAAAAGCCAAACCCCGTTTTGCTGAGCGATATATTACCAAACAAAAAGCACCTGCCCCAAAAAGCTACCTGGGCTCAAAATCCTTGCGAAGGGAAGAGATTTCTCAACGCCAGGCACTCAATATCTCAAAAGAAGATAGCACTCTTTTACAAGCGGATAACAGGCTGGAAAAGCGGGAAGCGGCGCCCGTCATCACGGCCGCCGAACAGGAATCCATGGCAGACGCTTCCAAAGAAATCCAAGAGAAAGTCCGGAAGAAATCTTTTGATGAGTCGACAAATGCCGATAGCAACCCCGGTTTCCAGGTAGAGGTGGCGCCGCTCCAATCGGTATCGACTACCCCCGGTCGTTTTTTTATCTTTCGCCGCATCGTTATCAACAACCAATTTTACCGGCAGGGATTCATATTGGAAGCCGCCCCCTTTCTGCGGCATCTGGCAGTCAAGCATTTCGATACCCAGCCCATGGCCATGTTCACCAGGTTGCAACTGCAATTTATAGAAAATGGTGTCCGGCAGGACGCCGTTACGTCGGGAGTACTGAACACCGCATCCGAAGTGATCACCCGGCGGACCTTCCCGGCCCCGTTTGATTTTGTCAGCGCTGTTTTGAGCGCCGCATCAGCGCCACCCTCACCGGCCCGAAAATCCTTGGGAATTGCGCTATGGATGCTGGGGTTTTTCATGCTGGCGGGACTCGTGGCCATCTATCATAGCGCTCGGACCGTGGTGGATCATTCCGAACGCCGCGCCCAGTTCGTCTCTTCGGTAACACATGAACTCAAAACACCACTGACCAATATCCGCATGTACGTCGAAATGCTGGAGCAAGGAATCGCTGCAACACCCGAAAGAGAGCGGGATTACTTGAGTATTTTAGGGAGCGAAAGCACGCGCCTCTCCCGCCTGATCAACAATGTGCTTGAGTTGGCCAAACTGGAGAAAAAACAACGGCATTTTGATTTGCGCACCGGTCGGCTGGAAGACGTACTGACAAGGGTTCAAGACATCATGGCGCATAAGTTGGAACAGGAAGGTTTTCAACTCATCATCGATAAGATCCAGGTGCCGGCCTTTCCCTATGACCAGGAAGTGCTGATCCAGATTTTAATCAATTTGATCGAGAACAGTATCAAATTCGGTCATACGGCAGCGGAAAAACGCATCACCATCTCTGCAGGTACGCGTGACGACTGGGTGTCTATCACCGTCTCCGATACCGGACCGGGAATTCCCCGTCGCGCCTTGAAAAAGGTGTTTGATGATTTTTACCGGGTAGACAACAAACTGACCCGCAGTACGGGCGGCACCGGCATTGGCCTCTCCCTGGTGAAAAAATTTATGGTCGCCATGGGTGGACGCGTTGAAGCCGTTAATAACGAGAAGGCCGGATGCACCATCACCCTGCTGCTGCCATTAACGTAGGAATCCGACATCTACACGGCCAAGGACCCCGCGCCGAATCATCTCAGCATCGGGTTAAATCCCAGCGTACCAGAAAAGCCAGGCGCTCAGAGCTGTGATAAGAACCATTGTCGCAGACTCCACCAAGCACTTTAACAAGTAACGCCAAATCGCCAAGCCGTCCATTAGGCACACACCTCGTCAAAAAACGCCACGGCCTCTTCGGCAGAGTCGAAATGAATCCACTCCCGCTCCACATTGCCGTCTTGCAAACGCGTATGCTCGATGGTGGTGTTCCCATGATACTCAAAGCGTTCCTGATAATCGGGGGTAGCGATGTAACCTGTCATTTTGCCCTCCTTGATGCGGTTTTTTCATCATTTAGGAGGACCATATCAGGCCGGTGTGACAGATGCGGTCACACCATAATAAAAAAATAAAAAAGGTTTGAAAAACCATGATAATCTGCCCTTACCCCCCAAATGGGGGATTTCCAGTACAGCTTTGAATAGTATGGAAGTGGACATCACTGATCATTTCGATCCACAACAAAGGAGCCGATGATGGACTATTATCAAATGACCGCGCCTTGCGGGCTGGACTGCTTCAACTGTACGTTCTATTTGGCCCGCAAAGACAATGATGCCATGGACACCATCAAACAGTTCTCGGAACAATACGCAATCCCCATCGACATCATGCTCTGTAATGGCTGTCGCAATCATGGAGGCCGAATCCCATTACAAAAGCACGTTTTCGGCGAAGCGCATCGTTGTGCGGCCTATGAATGCGCACAGGACAAAGGTGTTGATTTTTGCGGACAGTGCGACCAGTTCCCATGCGACAATTTACACCCATATGCAGACCGGGCCACCGAGGTGCCGCACAATATGAAAGTCTTCAATCTTTGTCTGATCAACAAGATGGGATTAAAAAAATGGGCTGAGACCAAAGCATCAGAAGTCCGTGATGTTTACTTCAACAAACCCTGGTCACTGTCTTGACGTTGTTCCACCAGCGGTGTCTTCATTTACAAATCTCAAGCCTAAGCTTCATCCTTAAATCCCATCAGAAGTCTGTTCTTAGGGGTGATCTCTGAGGGAATAGTACGGGTCAACACCTCATAGCCGGCCGCCCCCAGATGCACAGCACGCATGGTATCCACAGCCAACGGGCCATCCATCCACCCATCCAATCCTCCGGTATCCGACCGGCCCAGGTCATGACAGCACGGCAGCACCGCCACTCTGGCATTGGCCTGGATGGCGCGCTTCAGCACCAGGTCGGTGATTCGGCCGCATCCATGGATCGACAACACCACATCATTTGGGGTTAGGGCAAAGGTTTCGATGGAGGTTTGACAGTATTGTATACGGCCCTTCAACCGCGGCCAGGCCGCCAAAAGGGAGTTGGACAGGGTTGCCGCATTGGCGGGGATGGCCTGATCCACGCACATGGCCTGCTCGGAACTGTCATCGAGCAGGAGCATGATATGCCCCAAGAGCCCGTGTCCGCATGCAAAGTCCACGATTCGACCGCCGCGAAACTTGCGCCGCACCCGTCTGGCCACCTCCCACGCCTCGTGCAGCTCTTTGGTCGGCAGAGAGCCGGCCTTGCAGACTGCTCGGGCGATCTTATCGAAGAGGGTATCCCCGTTAAAGCGGGATAATTGATAGGGGGTCAAGCGGCTTTTGGATGATTTTTTCAATTGAGCATCAGCCGCATGATATGGGTTTGTTTTTCCAGCAGTTGAGCGGCGGTTTGGGTGTGGCGCTTCATTATTGCAGCATATTGGTTCAACATCATCATATGGAGATCGCTGTTGGAGAGAAGGCTCTGGTAATACTCCGCTTTATCGGTCTGCAGAAATAGAATGCGTCCAAAGCGACTGGGCATCTCTTGGGCTAGAAGCATCCCCATATATTTATATAAGAAAGCGTCCATGTTGAAATGGGGATCCAGATCATAGATCACCCCTTCCAGTGTAAATATGGCCTTTCTGAACAACATCAGATCCTTTGAAAAAACGATGCCGTCGTAAGAAAGCTGTTCCAGCAGCCAAAAAGCTTTTTTGAGCAGGGAAAAATCAGCGGCATCTTTTGATTTCAGGTAACTGGAAATATTTCGCCATAGCCCGGTTCGTGAAGGCGCACTCTTTCCAGATCCCGTTTTAGCCAAACTCCGTATACTCTGACAAATTTGGCCGCGATCATTGGTGATCACATTTTTAATGAATTGTACCACTTTAATCCGCACCTCTTGGTCGAGGTGCCCGGCCAGACTCCAATCCAAAAGCGCGATTTTGATGTCTTGGGCTCCGAGTTCCCCGCACCATAGGATATTTCCGGCATGTGGATCTCCATGGAACAGGGTCTTGTCCCCGCGTGCAAAAATCGGTCGGCAGATCAACGATGCAGCAAGGGTGGCCGCACAGGCACTGCGTTGCTCCTGGGTCAATTCCGCGTCGGTAATTTTCTGCCCGTCGATATACGCCATGGCCGTCATGGTATCATCGGACAACGTCATCACCTTTGGAATCACAATGCGATCCACGTCATCGTAGAAGCGTAACGCATCTCGCAGGTAGGACTGCTCAGCATTGAGATCGATCTCTTTTTCCAATATTTGAGCCACATCTTTGAATACATCTAAAAATTTAAACTGCTTTAACGTATAGCGATGACGATTGTCCTCGAAAAAAGCGGCCATTTTTTCAAATATGGCCAATTCTTCAGCCAAATTTTCCTTAATTTTCGGTTTGAGGACTTTGAATACGCCCTTTGCCGCTTTCCCATCACTGTTTCCGGTCCATGTGAATGGAATGACCGCTCCCACACTGGCTTCGGACAATATTTGGGGTTCGATTTTCACACGGTGATATTCATCCTTGGCGCTCAAACGACCGGTGATATGGGGTAACAAATCCTCGGCAGAGGTACCGTATTGGCCGTTTTCCAGATGGATCAGCCATCGTCTGACGACTGGATCAACATGTTGATTTCGCGCAATAATCTGACCAAGCTTGTGCAATGTCGGAAAGTGTTTGACCAACCCGAGCAGTCGCTCTTCAGTGGACGCATCCCGATCTATCCTAAGCTGGTGAACCACAACATCCAGGAGCCGGTCCAAGGAGATATGGGACAAAAAGAATTGTATGCCGTCACGAACCAGTGCCCGATATGGATGGTACACGTCCGGAATCGCCCGCTCCGGTCTGGTACCCGCCATCACTTCCCGGGCCGCCCTGATTCGAAATTTCTCAATCCCCAAAGCCTTTGCCGCAGTTATAAGCTTTTGGCGAATCAATTCAGGTGACTCGGCCTGTGCCAAGGATTCAAGAAAGCGGGTTGAGAGCGAGTTTACGCGCATGGTGTTCTCCCTATTGTCATTGCCATGTAGCAAAATCCGGCAATGAAGTGCCACAAGTTCGCAAAACTAACGTTTTTTTCAGTAATTGCAAGCAAAAATTCCAGTTGATCGGAGCGATGGCGCATTATGACAGCGGCTCGTATGGTTTATCGGCTGATGGATGAAAAGATAAAGGGGTGATTGTACCTCTGAATGGTCTCAAGCGGCAGACGCATCCATGGCATTGCCATGAGAGGTCTTTGTCTTAGCCACGTTTGAATTATGCGCAGGTGAGGTGTTAAGCAGGATTTGCGGCATTACTGTCCAGAACATTGCGGACCTTCTCCGCTAAATCGCGCATTAAAATAGGCTTATATATAAAATCAGAAATGCCTAAGTTTGCCGCCGTATCCTGGGTGATCTCTTCACTAAACCCGGTGCAAATGATAATCGGCATCCCCGGCCGTATCTCAAAAATCTTTTGGGCAAGGTCAAGGCCGGTCATTTTAGGCATGGTCAAATCACTGATCACCAGGTCAAATTCATCCGGCTTCTTAAGGATCAACGCCAATGCATCCATGGCTGCGGTTCTGGTGACCACATGATATCCCAGTCTCTCCAGCATAGATTGACCGATATCGACGATCATTTTTTCATCATCCACATACAATACAGATTCTGTTCCCACCGGTACGACGTCATCTTGTGTATCAGCGCTCTCTTTGGCCGCTCCCTTCAAAGAGGGCAAAAATATCTCAAATGTTGTACCTTTGCCGATTTGGGTATTCACCTGTATGGTCCCGCTGTGATGCTTTACAACGCCATGAACCACGGAGAGGCCCATACCGGTCCCCTCTCCCTTTTCCTTGGTCGAAAAAAAGGGATCAAAGATTCGGCCAACCAATTCGGGTGGGATACCGTGTCCGGTGTCGGAAATCGTTATTTTGACATAGTTTCCTGTGGACAGCTCTGGGTTTTGGGCCAACTCAGAGGTTGTGATCACAGCATCGCCTAAATCTACGGTCAATACCCCCCCATTATTGCGCATGGCGTGAGCCGCATTGGTGCATAGATTCATCACCAATTGATGGATTTGGGTCGGATCGGTCATCACAGCAGCGTCAGTACGGATATTTTGTTTGATCTCTATGGTGGTGGGTATTGAGGCCCGAATCAATCGCAGTGCCTCTTTGATGGGTATCGAAATTTTAACAGGTTTAAGCTCTTGTTCCGTCTCGCGGCTGAACATCAGAATCTGGTTCACAAGATCCTTGGCGCGCGTACCCGCTTCAAGGACATGTTCCAGATATTCAACTAGTGGAGAACCGCCCCCCATGCTCTCCTTGGTAATCTCCGTATATCCGACTATGGCTGACAAAATATTGTTAAAATCGTGTGCGATGCCGCCTGCCAGGGTCCCGATGGCTTCCATCTTGTGGGCCTGGCGCAGCCGGTCTTCGAGTTGTTTACGATGGGTGATTTCCCGGCATGTCCACAGCCGGGTGCTCTCCCGGATAGCAACAGATTTTACATTGATCAAAAACACACGTGCATTTCCTGATTTATCCACGATGTCCTGTTCAATCCCCTCAACGGTCTCATTGGGAACCAATCCTTTGATGCGATCTTTGGTGTCGCCAAGGAGTTTTGAAACATTCCCCATCTTCTGCAATTCTTCGAGACTATATCCGATGATCAGTGGCATATTGCCACATAAAAAGGTAAAATCTCCTTCATCATCGGTCATGAACACAAGGTCCGATATATTTTCGATGATGACCCGAAGCAGCTCTTCAGACGATCGAATCTCATCATCGGCGATTCTCAACTTTGCGACCTGTTCTTCGACCTTGGTCTCCAACTGCTCGTTGAGTATTTTAAGGTCATCCGTCAATTTTTTGCGCAGGTCCATCTCCTTCTTCAGCTTCAGAATCGTTTCTACACGGGCCCGCACTACTGCCAAACAGAAAGGTTTAGAAATAAAATCAACCGCACCCAAGGCAAATCCTTCAGTTTCGTCCTGCTCATCGCCTTTGGCAGTAATAAAAATAATCGGGATGTGTCGTGTGGCCGGGTCGGCCTTCAGCGTTCGGCAGACGTCATGGCCGCTCATCCCTTCCATGACGACGTCCAGTAAAATCAGATCCGGGGGATTTGCTGCGACGCGGTCCAGTGCCTGCTGCCCGTTAGAGGCGGCAAATACCAGATAATCAGACTGCAGCTCTTCGCTTAAGATTCGAATCTCATCAACATAATCATCGACAATCAGTATCTTTGCCTTGGTCTTATTCGCATCAGTCATACTTGTTTCATCCCTCGTCAGCATATGTCGTTAATACTTTAAGCGAGCGCAATGCGCCGTCAAAATCCAGCCGGTCCATCATTTTATCTAGATCCTCTACCATCAGGTCGACACCCATGCCATGAAAAGAATCCTTCATCTCCTCCCATGCAGCTATAGCCCGCATGTCACCGGAAGATAAAAAGGCTTCCAACCGGCTTAATCTGCGATGAGTGCCAAGCTCCGACGATTCGGCAGTTTTGCCGGAAGTAAGGGTTTTTGCCTCCGGTTCCACTTCACTTGCCAAATACCCTTGAATGGCTTCAAGAGCAGCCCCCATCTCCAATTCCAGCGGTTTTAAGAGTGATGCCAATTCGGCGGCACTTCCAGCGGAAGATTTTTCTAATTTCGCAGCAGCATCGGAGAGCGCCATTGCACCGATGCCGGCGCCAGCGCCTTTGATACTGTGTGCAATCCTGCGAACGGTCTCCAAGTCGTCGTCATCCATGGCGCGTTGGATCGTCTCAGGTGCGTTTTGAAACTCGGGGGCGAATTTTTGAATCACTTTTCGATAAAGTTGTGTCCGTCCACCCAATCTTTTAAGGGCGGCATCGACATCGAGAACAGCACGGGCATCCTGTGCCCGGCGTACCTTTGACCGACGATCACTTTGTGGCACATGGGCTACCGGGGATATCCACTTGTGCAGCACCCGGTTCAACACGTCTTCAACAATGGGTTTTGAAAGGTAGTCATCCATGCCGGCGGACAGGCATTTCTCTTTTTCCCCTTTCAGGGCATGGGCCGTCAAGGCGATGATCGGCACTCTGCTTCTGCCGGCCTCCGAATCTACTCCTGAGCGGCAATCTTCTTGGGACTTTAGGGTAGTTTCTAAAATTCGAATTTGCCGGGTGGCTTCGTAGCCATCCATCACCGGCATTTGGATATCCATTAGAACGGCATCGTATGCGCTTACACCGGCCCTGGAAAGATGCTCTACCGCTATCTTTCCATTTTCTGCTGTCTGCACCTTAAGGCCGAAATCCTTTAACAGGGCGACCACCACATCACGATTCAGCTCACTGTCTTCGACCACGAGTACGCGCCCGCCGGCCAAAGGAGAAATGGATAAGTCCCTTTTGTTTCGAGGACGAGGCCGGGCGGCCATAGCCGGAACCAGCAATTCCATGATCGTATTAAACAGCTGTGAGGGCTTTATCGGCTTCAGCAGCATACCGTCGGTGATGGTCGTGTCGATTTGCTTATGCACCAATAATTGGCCGTAGGCCGTAACCATGATGATGATCGGTGTGGAGGAATGAGATCGACCCGTCGGAGGGGAGCCATCGACCATGGAGGACAGCGAAGACGCTCTGGATTTTGAACCGCTTACCACTGAAAGGGGGACTTTTAAATCCAACTCACGGATACGCCTGGCCGCGGTCAAACCATCCATACCCGGCATTTTCCAGTCCATGAGAACCAGCTGATAAGGTGCTTCCGCGGTTGCGGCGCTCAACATTTCTAAAGCCTTTTGGCCGTCTTCAGCCGTGGAAACATTGAACTTAAAGGATTCCAAGAGATCTTTGAGCATCTGTCTCGAGCTGGCGGAATCGTCCACCACGAGAGTTTTTAAGCCATGAAAATCTTCCGGTGCCGTGAATCTATGGCTTGCCTTTTTTATGATGGAGAGCAATACGGTAAAGTAGAAAGTGCTGCCTTTCCCCAGAGTGCTCCTGGCCCATATCCGACCGCCCATCAGCTCTATGAGTCGGTGACATATAGCCAGGCCCAGCCCGGTGCCATCATGCTGTCGGGTCAGGGAGCTATCCGCCTGGGTAAATGGATCGAACAGGGACGGCAATACATCAGCAGCAATGCCTGCGCCGGTATCGCTGACCTGGAACTCGAGGACGATGGCCCCTTTACCTTGGGCCTCCCCTTCGGACAGCTTCACACCGACCACAATCTCTCCCTGATCTGTAAATTTAATCGCATTCTCGATTAAATTGGTCAATACCTGGGACAGTCGGCCCGCATCTCCGACATATTGCCGGGGCACCTGCGGCGATGCACTGAAAATCAGTTCCAAGTCCTTGTTTCCGATCTGGTTGGCGAACAAATCAGCAAGGTGCTCCAACACCTCGTCCAAATCGAAAATAGTGCTGGCCAATCCCATCTGGCCGGCCTCCATTTTGGAAAAATCAAGGATATCATTGATGATATTCAGCAGATTTTTTGAGGCCAGCTGCACTTTCTCCAGATAGTCGCGCTGAACCTCCGTCAATTCGGTATTGAGCACCACATTCGTCAGGCCGGTCACCGCATTCAATGGGGTGCGGATTTCATGGCTCATGCGGGCCAAGAAGTCGCTCTTAGCTGCATTGGCTGTCTCAGCCTGTTCTTTGGCTTCAGCCAAAGCATTGGTTCTTTCAGTAACAAGTTCTTCCAAGTGGTCTCTGTAGTGTATCAGTTCCTGGTCTGCTCTTTTGCGATTGGAGATGTCCGTGACAAAACCTTCCAAATAAGCTAATTCACCGCTTGAATCCTTAATTCCCCGCACATTCATTGCAACCCAAATCACGCCATGGTCTTTTCTATACAACCGGGCTTCAAACCCTGAAACGGTTTCACTCTCTTTGAGCCGGCGTATCAGATCATCTCGATCAGTGGGCTCAACATACAATTGATTCCTGGCATCTACGATGCTGTTCAGCATCTCATCCGGGCTGTCATACCCTAATAGGGTTGCCATGGCGGGATTGGCATTGTTCACACGCCCCTCAGGTGTGGCCTGAAATATCCCCTCCACGGCATTTTCAAAGATGGTGCGAAATTTTTCTTCCGCCATCTGAAGAGACATGAGCTGTTCTCTAATCTTTTGCCCCATCTGATGGAGCACTTTTCCGACCGGTAAAAATTCGTGGTAGGGCAAAGCGTCCTCTGTGGTATCGTAACTCCCCTCCGCATAACGTGTGACGATGTTATTCAATGTATTGATGGGCTTTCTCAAAAATGTACGGATGAGGAAATCGGTCACCAATAACAGGCATATCAATATCAATAGGGTACCAACGATGAAATTTGATAACAGACGTCGGCTTGCTTGCTGATATAATCTTTTGGTGAGGAGAAGATCGATTTCGCCGATGGATTCCCCTTTATGCATGACAGGGCTCTTCCTGCTGATCCCATCGTCGTCATATTCCTTCTGGAGAGAAAATAGGATATCGGCATCATCCCTAATGACCAATTTCAAAATCAGTTCATCTTGAGAGACCGTCTTTCCAATCAGCTCTACGGCAGCATTATCCAGATGCCAAAGCGGAAGCTCAACAGCGCCGACGAGATAAGCAATGACCTCATCGGCTTTGGTCTGCAATGCTTTATGCTCTATATCAATGGCTCGAAAGTAAATGATCATTGAAACAATTGTAGCGATCAAAGCAACGGCAAGGATAAGGCTGGCGGATAGTCGTCGCGATATTCTGTGCGGCTTCATATGTTTGTATGAACGTGATGCCGATTGGCCTTTTTTTATTCCAGATGCGGTTACCATGTGCCGACTTTCATGAGATATAGATTTCTATCATATTAAATAAAACACGCTGCGCGCCAACTCCAAGCTTATAATCCGGCGATTTAAGATTTGACCACTGTGCTCAAATGTTCATCGATAGCAGTCAGCGTCTGCTGTAAAATGGTGTTGAACGCTGGAAGCAGATCTTGTACACCCGGATCCCGGTCCAGTATTTTGTTTTCGAGATCCGCTGCTATTTTGCTTAGGTCGTCTGCGCCGACAGTAGCGGATGTTCCCTTGACCGTGT
>JAAUYD010059229.1_pt1 | contig 15219 bp, 10 predicted proteins | sample 7278101 | NCBI WGS metagenome assembly JAAUYD01 (sample SAMN14350128, study PRJNA611818) | marine sediment metagenome | isolation source: surface marine sediment (0.6m) | place: French Polynesia: Moorea | collected 2018-08 | reverse complement strand
ATTAGGCCTGATCCTGATCCCGAACCAGCCATCGCCTCTATGACACAATTTTATCGACCGATGTATGAACTTCAGCATGTTGAATTTTTATGAGTTTTGTCAGTCAATCAGAGATTAAGGTAGTAAAAAGGGTTAACTTATGAATCAATCGTTTGGGGTGGATATTTCAAAATAAAGATCAGATCGTTGACGTTGGTCCCGGTTTGACCAGTGATGATTAAATCATCCGGCAGGTAACGGCTAAAGAAGTGAAAGCTGTTGTTGTTGGCTAACAATTCGGCCGGATCCCCACCCTGGGCTGCCGCAATCGTCACCGACCGGCCGCTGACGATCCCCCCGGCCGCTCCGGTAGGCCCATCATCCCCGTCGGTGGCCAGGGTGGCCACGATTACCCCTTCACCATCCGCTTCTTCCAGGGCCAGAGCGGCCGCCAGAGCGATTTCTAAATTGCGCCCTCCCAGCCCATCGCCCCGTAGGGTGACGGTTGATTCACCTCCCAAAACCCAGCAGCGGCCGGGCGTGGCCGAGCGGGCCAAGGCCGCCGCAAAGCGACCGATCTCCCGGGCTTCTCCTTCCAGATGCCAGGTAAGCATCTCCGCATCAAAACCAAGCTCCCGCGCCTGGCGCACCGCCGCCTCACCGGCCAGTCGTACGTCTCCGACGATAACAGTTTCTCCTGGCCCGTTTTTACCGGACGTTTGCGGACTGAAGCGACGGGCCGACACCAGCTCAGCCAACCCAACCGGCATGGGAATCCCGTAGCGCTCTAGAACGGCCAGCGCGTCGGCCGCGTTTTGCTGGATGGGGATTGTGGGGCCGCTGCCGATTTTGTCGAGTGGGTTGCCGACCACATCGCTTAAAATCAAGGTGAATATCCAAGCTGAACCGGCCGCTTCACGCAGACCACCTCCCTTAATTTGATCGAGCTGCTGCCGCACCGTGTTGAGTTCCTGAATGGTGCAGCCGCTGGCCAATAACTGCTCGTTAAGGGTTTGCCACTCGTCGAGAGGAAGCAGCGGCCGGGAGATCAGGGCGGATGCGCCACCGGAGATCAAAAACAGGAGCGTATCTTCCGGACCCAAGTCGGAGACCATTTCAAATACCAGCTTACCGGCCGTGACGCTGCTTTCATCAGCTACCGGGTGGGCGGCAAATAACACCTGAATTTTCGGATGAGCAATTGTGCCCTGCTGCCCTTTTTTACTCACGACTGCCCCGGAGTGGATGCGCTCTCCCAATACCTCGACCGCTGCGTGGGCCATCGGCAGGGCTGCTTTGCCGCAGGCGATGAGGATCAACCGACCATTTGGTCCAATCTGAAGCGCCTGGTTATTGATTAAGAAGGTGCCGTTTTGGTCTGCGGGGGTTAAAACCCGTTTCACCGCCTGATACGGATCGGCCGCGTCGAGGGCGGCCTGTATAAGCTGATCGATGTGGTGTCGATGATGATTAAAATCACGTTTCATCATAATTTTGACTATGGATTGGCGATGATTAATCTGTAAAACAGCCCCTTTTTCTAGGGTACGGCACCGGCCGCGGTTCGGGCAATGTCTGGAATAACCGACTCCGGATTGCTGCTTGTCAGGAGCGTGCGAATCGCGGCGCTGAGCGCCTCAGTGACCGGGCCGCTGGCCGCCGTCGGATAGGCCATAGCCTGCTCTAGCTGGACCCTTAAAAAGTTTGTATAGCTGTCGATCGGCCAATTATCAAATGCGGTACGACGGGTTGGCAGCCCCAGCGTTTGATTCGACCACGCCCCCATATTCTCTGCGGTTGTGACGTGGTTGAGCAGGTCAACCGCCAGCTGCTGTCGCTGTGTATCAGCCGTTGAAACCACCCACACCCACCCCTTGACCTGGGCGGGAATCGCCTCTTGTGGACCGGGTATGGCCGCAAAACCGGCGCTGCCAGCCTGATCGACCTGCAGCCGGTAAAGATCGCTGCTGGTGATAATCATGTTGGCTGATCCGCTGAGGTATTGATCCCAACTGGCGGTTTGGGTTGTCAGCCCGCCGCTTGTTGAATCGATAATGCCTGCCGCCATCGTCGCCTGTAATTTGGTCAATGCTTGCTGTAAAGGCGCTTCTTCTAACTGAATGTTTCCAGTTTCATCCCGCAAGGTGCCGCCTTCAGCCAGGTAAAGCTGCAGCAGCAAATCCGCCCCATCTGTCCCGCTTCCAGCAAATACGAATTGGGCTGGGAGCGTTACAAAATCGTCCCATGCGGGTGGTATCGTTTGGGTGATCGCTTCCTGGCTGTAAATGACGTGATTGAGGTCGGAGAATCCCTGCGGATATCCATAAAAATCCTCCCCGACGCGGCTGATTGTTTGACCGGCCGGAAACAAATCTCCAAATGCGCTTTCCTCGATCAGCGGTGTCAGCGGGTAAACATAGCCGCGATTGACAAATTCTGGCAGCAGGCTAAAGGGAATCAAGGTTAAATCCGGAAGAATCGAAGGGGCAACATCTTGCCCGGTTTCAAGATAGCTCTGAATGCTCCCCGGTCCGCTGGCCGCCTTTCGTTCGACGACTAAGGTCTCGCTGGCTTGATTTCCCGCAAAGTTATACAGCTGCTCTTCGAGGACATCCAATCCATTGGCGTCGATCACCAGCCACACGATCAGCGGCCGGGGTGGCGCTGGTGTGGGGGTAGCTGGAGGAGGAATTGTCTCACCACTTTCTCCCAATTCCGGCGGAAGTTCAGTAATTTGTACGTTGGCTCCCGGTGTGGGCGTTGTATCCGAGCCGTTACCCTGAAATGGCTCCAATAGGGAACAGCCGGCGACGAGCAGGGTGGCCCAAAAAGCCAGGAGGGACAGTAAAACCGTTCGATATCGCATGCGCAAAGTATAGACGAATCAGGGAAGGAAACAATAGTAGTCGGTGAACTTTGGTGGCCAAAGCTTGACATAAAATTAAGACGGTCCCCTTTATCCACGCCCAATTTTTGTACACAACGTACAATTTTTTGGGTTGCTCCAATAAGTTGGGCTATGCTACCATATATTCTGCGGTTTAAATATATACCTGATATATCACCACGATGGCCGAATTTGAATCCCCCCAATCTCGTAGTCAACAGGCGTATGAACTGATCCGTCAGCGCATCGTGACCCTGGCTCTGCCGCCGGGTGACGTGCTCGACGAGGGCAAATTAAAAGATGATCTCAACATCGGCCGTACACCGATTCGGGAAGCCCTTCAGCGCCTCTCGCGTGAAAAATTAGTGACGATTGTGCCCCGTCGCGGCATGTTTGTGGCTGAAATCGGTCTGGCAGATTTGCAGCGAATCGTGGAGGTGCGGCTTGAACTTGAAGCAAAAGCGGCTCGACTGGCCGCTCAGCGAGGTCAACCGCATCATTGGCAGGCGATGCAGGACGCACTTGATAAGGTGTCTGCTGATGAAACCTCTTATGATCGCCTCATTGAAGCAGATGAAAAATTTCACCGGCTGATTTATCAGGCGGCCGATAACCCCTTTTTAGAAGACACGCTGCTTATGTATTTCACCCTTAGCTTGCGGTTGTGGCACTTTACCCTGAGTCGCGTTGGTGAGATGCGGTCGGTAGTTAACGAACATCGCTACATTCTCGCGGTCTTGCGGGAAAGAGATGGGGATGAAGCTGCCCGCTTGATGGCTCATCACGTGCTGCGCTTTCAGGAAGAAATCCAGCGAGTGATGTTGAATGTGGACATATTGAACACCAGTAATTAGCAATGATCTGTGGCCGTTTTTAAATTTTCGGAATTCACTTAATATGATCGCTTTTTAGGAGAAATCCCATGGCCCGAGCACGCAGCTCCCGTCGCGCACGTCGTGGACAGGTTGGCCGGCAATCATTAACGCCCCAAATCGTAAAGATTGTTCAGCCCGTCGTCAATATCCCTACGTATGACCTGCTTTCAGACGAGGCGATTGAGGAAATTCATCAAAAATCACTGGAAATTTTATCTGATGTTGGCATCGATTTTTATGATGACGACATCCATGCGGTCTTAAAATCCCACGGGGTTCAAATGAAGGGGGATACCGCTTTTTTTGATCGGGAAATGGTGGAAGAGTATATCTCCAAAGCGCCCGCTCAATTTGTCCAGCAGGCGCGGGATCAGACAAATAACGTCACCATCGGCGGCGATCATATTTGCTTCGCTCCGGTGTATGGGCCACCGTTTGTGCATGATCTCGACCGCGGCCGCCGCGAAGCCACGCTTGAAGATTTTGTGAATTTTGTCAAGCTGACCTATCAATCTGAATGGCTTCATTTTTCAGGCGGCACCATTGTTGAACCGACCGACCTGCCCACTCACACCCGTCATCTCGATATGGTCTACAGCCACCTCAAATACAGCAACAAGGCGATTATGGGATCGGTCACCAGCGCCGAGAACGCGGCCGATTCGATTGCGATGGCTGAGATTGTCTTTGGAAAGGAAAAAATACGAGAAACCCCGGCCGTTATGGGATTAATCAATATTAGCAGCCCGCGCCGCCTCGATGACCGCATGTTGGGGGCACTCAAAACTTACGTCCGGGCTGGTCAGGCGGTATTGATTACCCCGTTTTTGTTTTCCGGGGCGATGGCTCCTGTGGGCATTGCCGGCACGCTGGTGCAGTTAAATGCTGAAGCGCTATCCGGCATTATCCTTGCTCAAATGATTAATCCCGGAAATCCGGTTATTATGGGAGCGTTTCAAACCAATATCGATTTACAAAGCGGGGCTCCGGTATTTGGCTCACCCGAAAGTCAGGTCGCTCTGTTTGCGGCCGCGCAGCTTGCCCGCCGTCATGAACTGCCGTTTCGCAGTGGGGGACACTTCTCCAGCTCAAAAATTCCCGATGCGCAGGCTGCTTATGAATCAACCAGCGTGATGCTGGCTACGGCGCTGGCCCGGGTAAATTTTGTGCTGCACGCCGCGGGGTGGCTGGAAGGTGGGTTGACGGCCGGTTATGAAAAATTTGTGATGGATAATGAACAGCTGGGCATGTTCCACAAGCTGTACGGCGGCCTCGACATGTCAGATAATGGATTTGCCATGGATTCTTTGCGCAGCGTTGCCGTAACCGATCACCATTTGGGCACGGAACACACGATGAAAAATTTTCGCACCGCGTTCCACCGGTCCCTGCTCTATGACTACAACTCATACGAACAGTGGTTCGAAGAAGGGGCAAAGCGGAGTGATGAAAAAGCCAACGGAAAATGGAAAGAGATGCTTCGCCTTTATGAACCACCCCCTCTTGACCCGGCAATTGATGAAGCCCTGCAGGCGTTTATGGCGCGCCGTAAAGAGGAAATACCGCCGGAGTTTTAGGGGACTTTAGCTCGGAGCTTCGCTCCTATTAGCCATCAGCACGGCGCTGCGCGCCTTTCAGCTAACAGCTTAAAGCTGACAGGCCCAACGGGCCGTGCTGAGAGGGCCGCAGGCCCGAGCTAGAAGGCACGAAGTGCCGGCCTATTAGGGCCACAGGCCCGAGCTAACCAGCTAAAAGGGGCGCAGCCCCGGGCTAAACCTCAAGGAGAACAACATATGGCTGAACGCCGAACGCCACTTTACGACATACATCTACGATCTGCTGTGCGCATGGTGAAAGGGGGTGGGGATTACATGTTTCCCCTTTCCTACACTTCCCCGATGGAGGAGCACCTCAATACGCGTACCAACATCGGCATGCAGGATATCTCTTCCATGGGAGAGGTCGATGTGAAGGGACCGGGAGCGGAACGACTTCTCCACCGCCTGTGCGTAGCCAATATTCGCAATCTGCATCCCGGACAGGTGCGCTACACCACGATGTGTGATTCGGATGGCTTTATTATCGACGATATTACCGTCTACAAATTTAACGATGAACACTTCATGGTGGTCACCAGCTCCGGTCCGCGCAGCGACACCACCACCTGGATTCGCGATCATGCGGTGGGATCAACCACCTATGTGACCGACATGGGCGGGGCAATTTCCCTGATTTCGGTGCAGGGTCCGCGTTCCCTGGATTATTTCAAAACGGTGGTCAATGAGATTGACCCTGAGACAATTAAATTCTTCCGCTTTAAAGAAGCAAAGATCAACGGCACCGGCCTGCTCATGTCGCGTACCGGCTATACCGGTGAATTGGGGTTTGAGCTGTACTGTCCCAGCGAAGAAGCCGGGTCGCTGTGGGAGTTCATTGAGCGAACCGCCAAAGATTTTGGTTTGCACCCTTACGGGGTATCGGCGATGCAGAGCTTGCGCATTGAGAAGGCATTCCCGCTGGCCGGACCGGATATCGACGGCACGCAAACCCCGTTCCACGTGGGTCACCTTCATAAATATATCAACTTCAAAAAGCGGGAGTTTATCGGCCGGGAAGCCCTGCTGGCCTGGCAGGATCGCGGTCTTGATTTTCGCTGGGTTGGATTGCACCTCGAAAGCGACATTCCAGCTCGCAACGGAGACAAAATATACAGCATTGCTGATATTTCTTCATTCAAAGAAAAGATCTTTACCGGTTCTGAAGCTGGTGATGCGCTCGACCAGGAAAAAATGGGGTTGGCTGAAATCGGTACGATGACCTCCAGCGCCAAAGGGCACAGCGTCAAAAAGATGTTAGGCCTGGCTTATGTATCGGTGACCCACTCCTATCCCGGTGCCCGGGTAATGGTTGATATAAGTGGGCGGCCAACATTGGCCACCATCGTCGATATCCCGTTCTTTGACCCGGCCGGGACAAGATTGCGGGCGAAAGGACCAAGGAAAGTAGCTAATGGCTAAGTGCTAATCGCTAATTGCTAGAAAAATTTAGCTATTAGCAATTAGAATTTAGCAATTGATAATTAATTATGGTTGGTTACTCAAAACGATTCAACGTCATTGTGGCTGGGGTGGGAGGCATGGGCAGTGCCACCTGTTATCATCTGGCTAAACGAGGTCAACGGGTGCTTGGGCTGGAAAAACACGACATCCCTCACGATCTCGGCTCATCACACGGATACACCCGCATCATTCGGCTGGCATATTACGAACATCCATCGTATGTGATGCTGCTCAAGCGCGCCTATGAGCTGTGGGAGGAAATCGAACAGCTCACCGGGGAGAAAATATTTTATCGGACCGGTTCAATTGATGCCGGACCGGCCGACAGCTGGGTGTTCAAAGGATCATTCCAGTCGGTCATCGAGCACGGAATCGATCACGAAGTATTGACCGGCATCGAGCTGGCCAAGCGTTTTCCCGGCTATCAGCTGCCGTTTGATCACATGGCCCTCTATCAAAAAGACGGGGGGTTTATCGTTCCGGAACGGGCAACGATAAACTTTGTGGAGGCTGCCCATCATTACGGGGCGGAAATCCACGGCCGGGAAGAGGTATTGGCTTACCAACCAACCCCAGAGGGCGGGGTCAAAGTATTTACCAATCGCTCCGAGTATGAGGCGGACCGGCTGGTGATCACGGCCGGGGCGTGGAATGCGGATCTGGTGCCCATGCTCAACGGATTGGCTACCCCCGAACGTCAGGCGCTGGCCTGGTTCCAGCCGGAGCGGCCGGAGCAGTTTCAGCTCGATAACTTTCCTGTTTTTAACCTGCTTGTTGAAGAAGGGCGCTACTACGGTTTCCCGATTTACGGGGTGCCGGGTTTCAAAATCGGTCTTTATCACCACTTCAAAGAGCACGGCGTGCCGGAATCGTTTAATTGGGATGCGGATTTGGTGGATGAAGACGCCCTTCGCGAAGCGGTTGATCGCTACTTCCCGATGGCTTCCGGCCCGACGATGTCGCTCAAGGTGTGCATGTTTACCAACTCACCCGATGGCCACTTCGTTATTGGTCACGTGCCGGATATGGATCAGGTCACTTTTGCGGCCGGGTTTACCGGTCACGGGTACAAATTTGCCAGCGTGATGGGTGAGGTGATGGCTGATTTAGCCGAGCGAGGATACACGCGCCACGACATCAGCCTGTTTGATCCGGAGCGGTTTACCGGATCATGGCAAAGCATGCTTGAAAAAGAGCCGTTTCGGCGGCATAAATTCTCGGCTGAAGAGCGGATTTTGCTGCGGCGAGATCGCTTGCTGCGTGAACACGGCATGCCCGGCGGCCGGCGTCGCGCTTCGATTCCACAACAGCGGCTGCGTCAACGCCGGCCGCGTCTGACCGGCCGCCGCGGTCGTGGCCCGCAAAATCGACCTCTGAATCAGCGATCCCATCGAGCAGATCGTGGCTACGAGGACACGACCAGTCCATGGTACTGGAAAGATGGGGATGTAGAGACGTTCTGGTAAGGAGACCATAGACTACAGACTTCAGACCACAGTAGGATTTGCGAAAATCGAGGCTGAGAGGCCCAAAGGGCCGAGCTAAAAGGCGCACAGCGCCGTGCTAATTACCTATGGGTGCAGCAGCACCGTGCTAGAGGAGGACATCAGATGCGCAGTAACGCCAAACTCGTCATTGTGGGCGCCGGCATTGTGGGGTGCGGGCTGGCCTATCATTTAACCAAATTGGGATGGACCGATGTGGTGGTCGTTGATCAGGGGCCGCTTTATGAAACCGGAGGATCATCCTCACATGCACCGGGGTTGATGTTTCAAACCAACTACTCCAAATTTATGACCCAGTGTGCCATGTATTCGGTCAATTTGTATAAAGATTTGGTGCACCTCGATACCCAGGCCGCTTTTCAGGTTGGCGGTATTGAAGTGGCCTACACCGATGAGCGACTGCGCGAGTTGTGGCGCAAACATACGGCCGCTACCAGCTATGGGTTGGAATCGCACATTATTTCCTCTCAGGAAGTGGCGGATATGATTCCGCTTGTTGATCCTCAGGTCATTAAGGGAGGGTATTACGTCCCGACAGATATGGACGTGCGTGGCTGGTACTGTGCCGGGGCTTTGGCTGAGCAGGCGATTGCCACCGGCGGGGCGGAATTTTATGGGGAAACAAACGTCCTGGATTTAATAATCGAGAACGGCCGCTGTGCCGGTGTGGTCACCGATAAGGGAACGATCAAAAGCGAGCAGGTACTGCTGGCGACCAATGTATGGGCTTCGGTTTTACCGGAAAAAGTGGGCCTTCGCTTCCCGATCCTGGGTGTTGAGCACCAGTATACGATTACTGGGCCGCTGCCTGAATTGGCTGAAGACAAAGATTTATACGTCAAGCATCCGATATTGCGTCACCAGGATTTTCGCATGTATTTCCGCCAGCATGGAGATGCCTATGGAATCGGCAGCTACAATCACAAATCGATGCTTTTTGAAGGGGATTATGTCGGCCGGAAGGCGGAGCGGGAATTCACCCCCGAAGATTTTGGCCCGGCATGGGCAGCGGCCGTGGAGCTGCTCCCCCCTCTAAAAGGACAGGCGTTCACCCGTAAATTTAATGGGTTTATGGCTTTCTCGGACGACATGGGCCCGATCATGGGAGAAACCAAGCTGCCTGGCTTGCTGACCTGTCTGGGAATTTGGGTGACCCATGCGGGTGGCGTGGCCAAAACGATGGCGGAATGGATGACATACGGCCATACGGAATTTGCCATGCACGAAGGATGGATTGAGCGCTTTCAGCCGCAAAATTTTAGCCGCAAACATTTGTATACTCGCGTGGATCGCCAATACCAGGAGGTGTACGATATCATTCACCCCCTGCAGCAAATGGAAAACCCTCGCAACGTACGTCTGGCCCCATATCACCAGCGATTGGTCGAGCAGGGAGCCCATTTTCACAGCGCGGCCGGGTGGGAAGTGGCCCACTGGTATGAAGAAAACAGTCGACTCCTGGAAAAATATGAAGAAAAAATTCCGGTCCGCCAGGGATGGGAGGCGATGAATTGGTCTCCAATTCAGGGCGCTGAGCATCTGGCGGTACGCGAAGGAGTGGGTTTGTTTAATATTGCCGCCTTCGCCAAATTTGAAGTATATGGTCCGGGTGCACTCAAATTTCTCAACTACATGGCCGCAAACGACGTGGATAAGGAGATCGGCAAAATTATCTATACGGCATTGTGTGACGCCAACGGCGGCATTAAGGCTGACCTGACGGTGACGCGTATGGCTGAGGATCGATTTCTGGTGTTGACCGGTGGAGGAACCGGTCCAGCCGATTTGGTATGGCTAAAGCGGCACATGCCGGAAGATGGGTCGGTCGTCGTTGAAGATGTCTCTTCAAAATATACAGGCGTTGGATTATGGGGGCCGCTGGCTCGAGAGGTGCTGCAGTCAGTGACGGATGCGGATGTGTCCAATCAAGCTTTTCCCTACTTCACCGCCCAGGCGATTGATATCGACGTGATGCCCTGCTATGCCGCTCGCCTGTCGTACGTGGGTGAATTGGGATGGGAGATTTACTGTCCGCAAGAGTTTGGGTTGCGTTTATGGGATACCCTGTGGGCGGCAGGGCAATCTCACGGAATCATCGCTTTGGGGGCCGGTGGATTTAATTCGCTGCGTTTGGAAAAGGGATACAGGGCCGTTGGTTCAGATATTTATACTGACTATAACCCGTATGAGGCTGGCCTGGGCTGGGCGGTGAGGCTGAAAAAAGGAGATTTTCTGGGTCGTGAAGCCCTGGTCAAAATCAAGCAGGAGGGCATAAAACGGAGGCTGGTCTGTTTAACTTCTACCGACCCGCAGGCGATGGCGTTGGGAAAAGAGCCGATTTTTGATAACGGCCGCTGTGTGGGTTTTGTGACCAGTGCGGATTACGGATATTCGATCGGCAAGAGCATTTTTTATGGGTATGTGCCGCTGGAGCTGGCGCAGGAAGGTACCCAGCTGGAAATTCAGTATTTTGATCATCGTTTTCCGGCCGTGGTTTCAACCGACCCACAATATGATCGGACCATGGAGCGATTAAAATGTTAGGGGACAACCCGATTTGTAGATTAGGTTCTGTTGACATTTGATTCATTTTGGTGATTCATCGTCAATTTTGCGATATTTTCTATAGCCGTCGATTAAAACCGACGGCTAAAAGGTTGGTTACCCATCAGGTCAGGCCCATTAGCCCCGCATTTCAATGCGGGGGTGAAGAAAATTCCCAAATGTCACCACAGCCTAGAAATAAAAAGTAAAAAATAGTTCTGTTACAGAGTACTTAAGTAATTTACTTAAACTCTTCAAAATTTAATTTTCCACAGACCCCGTAGGGGTGAACCAAGGGTTCTGCGCTCCGCGCTCTGCGGATAATTTTCTCGTAAAGCTTCTTGCTGACTACTTGAATTAATAGACAGCAGACGCCCCGACAGTTAAAATACAAACCGGCTTCTGATTGAAGATTTACAAAACTCATTAGAAGCAACAGAATTAAATTCATTCGCACAAGATATGAAAACCACACTCCAAATCATGTATTGGTCCGATATTCCGGTACAGGTAAAAACCAAAAGAGGGCGGGCTCGGCTGAGCAAAGAATTGCCCAAGCGATTTCAAATCGCCGTCGATAAGGCCGCCATGGAAGCCGGGTTAATTGGCTCGGATGATTACACCGATCAGTTCCACTGGTCCGACCCTGTTGTCAAAGAGGGAGACTTGGAAACGGTAGCGCAAAGGGCCATTGAAGACCTTGACCGCCAGTATAAAAAGATTGACTGGCACAATACTGTAAAATTGCTCAAAGAAAGAGGGTCGTGATTTGTGCAACCTGCACAAACCGCTGTGCTGTTGATCCTCCCTGTGCAAATTAAACAATGAAATCCTAGACAGACCCGGTCAATCCCCTTTAAACTTGTTTGGCTGATACATAGAAATCCAAAATACGGGATGTTACAATTTCTATCGATGCTCGCAGTAGGCGAGCATTTTGCAAATCAGGGTAATCAATGCGCGATCATTCGGACTCCATCAAGCAAAATAACTGGATTATTCTGATGCCATCAGGGCGTCGGGAGCAGCTTCCTCAAGGTACATCTCTGCTCGATGCCGCCCGGCAGATGGGAGTTGAAATTGAAAGCATTTGCGGTGGCAAATTGACCTGCGGTAAATGCAAGGTGAAAATAGAAACCGGTCAATTTGCCAAGCACGGCATTACCTCGGCCGTTTCCCACGTGACCCCCCCAACAGAAAAAGAGCAGGCGCTGCTGCAGCGAATGCGCAGCGAGGATTTCCGGCTGGCTTGCCAATGCTTTGTTGAGGGTGATGTGCTGGCTTTTGTGCCTGAAGAGGCCAGGGCTCACAAACAGATTATCCGAAAATCAGCTACCGAACGGGTGATTGATGTGGAGCCGGCGGTGCGTAAAGTTTATGTTGAAGTGGAAAAACCGGCCCTTGGCGAACACCGGGGAGATTGGGGGCGCCTGCGCGATGCGCTGGTCAGCGATTGGCAGCTCGATCATTTAACCATCGACTGGATGCTGCTGCGCCGGCTGCAGCCGATTTTGCGCCGGGGGGATTGGGGAGTAACGGTCACAGTTTGGCAAGATCGGGAAGTCATCGACGTGCAGCCGGGGTTTGTCGAAGGCTTGTACGGCCTGGCGGTTGATATCGGCAGTACCACCATTGCCGGCCATTTGTGTGATTTGCGCACCGGCGAGGTGGTGGCCACGGAATCGATGATGAACCCCCAAATCACCTATGGGGAAGATTTAATGAGCCGCGTCTCTTTTGCCATGACCGATGCCCAGGGTCTTGATAAAATGCACAAGGCGGTTTTGAAGGCTTTAAATACGTTGACCGGCCGGGCGGTGGCCGCAGCCGGATTAAAAATTAGCGATATTGTGGATGTGGTCCTGGTAGGCAACACAACGATGACCCACATTTTATTGGGCGTGAACCCCCAGGAATTAGGGGGTGCCCCTTTTGCTTTGGCCACCCGTGATGGCCTGAATATTAAGGCCCGGGAATTGGGGATGCGAATCCACTCCGGTGCTTACGTCTTTGTCATGCCGTCAGAAGCGGGGCACGTGGGGGGAGATAATGTCGCGGCCCTCATTGCCGAAGCCCCTCACAATCAGGATGAACAGGTTTTGCTGGTTGATGTGGGAACCAACGCTGAACTGGTTCTGGGAAATCGAGAGCGCCTGTTTAGCGCTTCAAGCCCAACCGGCCCGGCCTTTGAAGGCGCTCAGATCGCCTACGGCATGCGGGCCGCACCGGGAGCCATTGAGCGGGTGCGCATCGATCCCGAGACCAAAGCTGCGATCTTCAAAGTAATCGGGGAAGAGCGGTGGTCACACGAGTGGGGTGCCGCTGAATTTGAGAAACCAGCGTATTTGGCCAGTGGGATATGTGGTTCCGGCATCATCGAAGCGATTGCGGAGATGTTTTTATGCGGCATTTTGGCCTCAGACGGCCGCTTTACAGAACTGCAGCACCCACGCCTAATCGTTGACGGCCGCAGGAAAAAGTATATATTGGCAACCGGTGTAGAAACGGCAACCGGTGAACCGATATTTGTCACTCAGGACGATGTGCGAGCCATTCAGCTGGCCAAAGCCGCTCTGTATGCCGGGGCGAAGCTGTTGATGCGTCAGGCGAAAATAGAGCAGGTTGACCGCATTGTGCTGGCCGGGGCGTTTGGCAGCTACATCGATACCAAATATGCGATGGTTTTAGGGTTAATCCCCAATTGCGACTTAAAAAATGTTTACGCGGTGGGAAATGCGGCCGGTGATGGGGCGCGAATCGCCTTGATTGACGCCACCAAGCGGGACCAGGCTCAATATTTGGCCGAATGGGTCACGTATATCGAAACCGCCGTAGATCCCAATTTTCAGGATGAGTTTGTGGGGGCGATTGCCATCCCCCACGCCACCGATTCATTTCCTGAATTAAAAGATATTTTGCCGCTTTCAGCGGGGATGAACGTCGGAGAAGCGCGGGCAAACGGCAGCGGACGCAGCCGCCGTCGTACTCGCCGAAAAAATAGAAGATAAGGGTAAAACCAATGAGCGATGAAGAATTAGAAGACGACGAAGAAATTATCCTGTCAGAAATGAGCGACGAGGAGATCATCGAACTGATGTTTGATGATTTGTATGATGGCTATGCTGAAGAGATCGAAGAAGAAGTTCACGAGCTTCTCGGCCGCAGTTGGGAGCCATATGACGTCCTGACCAAGGGATTGGTGGGCGGAATGGAAGTGGTCGGTCGAGATTTTCGCGACGGCATTTTATTTGTCCCAGAAGTTTTGATGGCCGCCAAGGCGATGAAAGCCGGCATGGCCATTCTACGGCCGCTTCTGGCAGAAACCGGCGCGCCTAAAATCGGCACCATGGTCATTGGCACGGTCAAGGGAGATATTCACGATATCGGCAAAAACCTTGTCTCCATGATGATGGAAGGCGCAGGGTTTGAAGTGGTTGACCTGGGCATCAACAATGATGTTGACAAATATCTCAGCGCGATCGATGAATACAACCCGGAAATCCTGGGGATGAGTGCGCTGTTGACCACCACTATGCCCTACATGCGGGTGGTGATTGATGCTTTAAAAACAAAAGGAATCCGCGATGATATCACGGTGCTCGTTGGTGGAGCACCGCTGAATGAGGCGTTTGCGGAGGACATTGAAGCGGATGCTTACTGTCGGGATGCGGCCGTGGCGGTGGAAACCGCCAAGAAGTTTATGCAGATCCGACAGCAGGCGTAGGTAAGTCCTGAGTTTAAAGTCCTAAGTCCTGAGATAAGGGTTTTTTAATCTGCATCTAGCACTTAGGACTCAATACTCAGCACTTAGGACTACTTTTTAGGGGCACTTGTTCTGAAGATTTGTGAAGAAATAGTACGGGACAAGTGATATGAACAATTTACTGGCACAACTTCTCGAAGAGGAGAAGGTTATCTTAACCGACGGGGCCACCGGAACACAGCTGTTTAAGCTGGGTTTGGAATCCGGTGACCCTCCAGAACCGTGGAACGTCGACTACCCGGAGCGGATTCTCAGCATGCACCGGGGGTACATCCAGGCGGGATCGAGGTTGATCCTGACCAATTCTTTTGGCGGCACGTCTTTTCGGCTGAAGCTGCATAATATGCAGGATCGCGTTTACGAGCTAAACAAAGCCGCGGCCGAGGTGGCTCGAATCGCCGCTGATGAGGTGGATCATCTGGTCATCGTGGCCGGATCGATTGGACCCACCGGCGAGATTTTGCAGCCGATGGGACAGATGTCGTATGAAGAAGCGGTCGCCGCCTTTGCCGAGCAGGCACGTGGTTTAACCGATGGTGGTGCTGACGCTTTATGGATTGAAACATTAAGCGATCTCAACGAGGTCAAAGCGGCAATTGAAGGGTGT
>JAAUYD010012810.1_pt1 | contig 15222 bp, 7 predicted proteins | sample 7278101 | NCBI WGS metagenome assembly JAAUYD01 (sample SAMN14350128, study PRJNA611818) | marine sediment metagenome | isolation source: surface marine sediment (0.6m) | place: French Polynesia: Moorea | collected 2018-08 | reverse complement strand
AGGGGCAATTTGATCTTGCCCGTGCTGTTTTGCATTACCTTAGACATTAAGGCGGAGTACTGGGTGGATATAGTTCGAGCGTCAAATTGTACTAATAACTCGAAACCCATAGTGTCGGCGAGAAACTGAGCCCATCGATCCATCGCTCCTAGCTCCACATTACCCACAACGTGATCGATAGTTGTCAAACCTACTCCTTTGTCCTTAGCCGAGTGTCGGGGCTTGAAGCCTGGTGCAAACACCCCACCATAATTACTGCGCTCGACAAACTTAAGCAAAATATCCCCATAGAAGTGAACAGCGCAATAGCGAATTATTCCATACTCGTCTTCTACTTCGGTTGGAGGGATTGCTTTTATTGCACCTCGTGCAGTAGACTCGCGGTAGGCGCTGGCGGCATTGGCAACTTCTAGGGCAATAACAGCTATGTTATCTCCGTGCTGGAGTACGCTTTGGGAGATAGGATGGTCTGGACTAAGAGCAGTACTCAAAACCAAACGAATCTCTCCTTGTTCCATGACGTAGGATGCGGTTTTACGCTCTCCTGTTTCTAAACCTCGGTAGGCTGTATTGGTAAATCCGAAAGTCTTGGAGTAAAAGAGTGCGGCTTGTTTAGCGTTACCAACGTAAAACTCAAGGTGGTCGAATCCCTTAATAGATAAAAAATCGCTCATCTTAATTGTGATTTTTTAGGTGGCTTTTTCTGGAGCTAGCCCAGCCCCTTCGCCCAAAAATCATTGCGTGCTTGCGGGACAGTTTGTTTTAAAGTAGCTCGTTCTTCTTTCTTCTTTGTCTGCTTTGACTGTGAGGAAATAAATTTTTGGAGGGATATTGTCAGCTTGCTTACTGGACAATCAAATGTATTGTTTGCTGAGAATTTAATTGGGCTTTTTCCAGAGTTCGATCGTCATTCCTCACTTACAAAAATCTTAATAAAGTAAGAATTTTTTTATATCTTCTTTAATTATAGATCTTTTAATAATTAACTCGATCTAGTTCTGAGATAGCATTATGTTAGTTAGGAAATAACCCCTAATGCTTGCATCAGTAAAAACGCTTCTCTCAGAAACTATAGACTACGCTGGACTTTTCCCGCCGGCTAAACTCAGCATGAGAGAGGCGCTAACAAATTATGCTTGCTACCAAATGGCTTTCACCCACACGATGTTAGGTCACTTCGTGTTACCAGCCTCGCGTCTGAAGGAATTGGAAGAACAGCTTTTAACTTTTTGCCCAGAGGACGATCGAACGCGACATTGGCAACTTAGCCTAATTGCCTCCCCAGAGCTGGAGTCAGCGAGGGTCCAGCAGATGCAAATTTTTAATGACAGGCATAAGGTCTCAATTGCTGCCCTCGAATTTCCGCCCCTATCGCCCCGAAAAATTGAGAAAATACTTCCAGCTCTTCCCGCGGGCATTGAGGCCTTTTTTGAAATTCCCTACACTGAAGACTTAAAGCCATATATAATCGTGCTGGGAGATACTGGTGCAGGGGTGGCGGCTAAGATCCGAACTGGCGGCGCGAATGCGGAGGCTTTTCCCACTATTGCTCAGCTTTATCAGTTTATCTTTGCTTGTGCCGAGGCTGAAATTCCCTTTAAGGCAACTGCCGGACTGCACCATCCCCTAACTGGTAGGTATCACTTAAAATCTGATACAGATAGCCCCAATGTTTTCATGCACGGCTTCCTGAATGTTGCTGTAGCGGCAGCCCTGCTTTACTGGCATAAAGTAACTGCACGAGAAGCTTTGGTAGTTCTTCAGGAGTCTTCTCTCGACGCTTTCCAATTTAAAGCAGAGAGCATCCTCTGGAAAGATCGCCAAATAAACCTCAAAGAGATAAAAGAGACTCGGAAAAGTTTCTTCCGTTCCTTTGGTTCTTGCTCATTTCAAGAACCGATAGAATCCCTCAAGGAGCTAAAACTGTTATGAGTCATTCCCTCGATCGAACCCACGATCCGAGTTTGCGCAGTTGGGTGGAAACTGCCAATCAAAAAGATACCGATTTCCCGATTCAAAACTTACCTTTTGGCGTGTTTCGAGAGCGAGGTAAGGCAGAAAACTCGCGAATTGGAGTAGCAATAGGCGATCGAATACTGGATTTAAAATTCTGTTGTCAGGAAGGACTGCTCCAAGAACTTCCCACACGCTTGCAAGAAGCCTGCAAAGCTCCCAATTTGAATCCCTTGATGGCTTTAGGAAATTGGGCTTCTTCTACGTTGCGCGCTCGCCTGAGCGAACTGCTACTATCTAATGGGCAACAGAAGACCCTAGGAACAAACCTCCTGGTGCCAATGGTAGAAGCTGAGTTGTTATTGCCTGCCGACATCGGCGATTATACCGACTTTTACGCTTCTATTTTTCACGCCACCAACGTCGGTAAACTATTTCGCCCCGCTCGACCATTGCTGCCTAACTATAAACACCTCCCCATTGCCTACCACGGTCGCGCCTCCTCAATCGTGCCCAGCGGAACTTCCCTCAAGCGTCCGAAGGGTCAGCGAAAAGACTCAGGAGATAGCATCCCTAATTTCGGTCCTTCTCAACTTCTAGACTACGAGGTAGAAGTGGGTTTCTTTATTGGTGTTGGCAATCAGCTAGGGCAGCCAATCGTTATCGATCGAGCTGAAGAAAGCATATTCGGACTCTGCTTGGTTAACGATTGGTCGGCAAGGGATATCCAAGCCTGGGAGTACCAACCCCTCGGTCCCTTTTTAGGCAAGAGCTTCGGCACCACGATTTCTCCTTGGGTAGTAACTATGGAAGCTCTTGCCCCTTTCCGCTGTTCGGCTTTTTCCCGTCCTGAGGGCGACCCATTGCCGTTAGATTATCTCTCCTCATCTTTAAATAGCAAACTAGGTGGCATTAACCTCACGGTCGAAGTGTTACTTCAGTCGGCACAGATGCGCGAGCAGGGCATAGAGCCCTTTCTCCTGAGCCGTGCTTCTTTCCAGGAGATGTACTGGACCCTGGCTCAGATGCTCGTTCACCATTCCTGTAATGGTTGTAATTTACGCCCTGGAGATTTACTGGCTAGTGGCACGGTTTCTGGTGCAGAAGAAGGTTCCCAAGGCTCTCTACTTGAAATCAGTCAGCGTGGCTCCAAGGCTATCAAACTGCCGACGGGCGAGACGCGAACCTTTCTAGCTGACGCAGATGAAGTCATCATTCGCGGGTACTGTGAGAGAGAAGGCTTCACTAGAGTAGGGTTTGGAGAGTGCCGTGGCATAATTCTTCCGGCTCGATAGCGTCGAGTAATCCCTCTTTTATTAGACCTCTTGCAAATGTAATGGCTATTACCTGCGAGCGCTTACTTGTTCGGGAGGAGTCGGGGATGCGATCGCAATTGAAGAAGATTTGGATTACTTTGACGAGACACAAGCAGGTGCTAATTTAGTTTAAGATAAGCATTTTTACTTTTTATTAGTTTTTTTATTCAAAATAGTATCAGATATGGCTAACCGTCGGCATTTAAAAATCCTTGCTCAAGGTGTATTGACATGGAATCAGTGGCGCTCATCCAATCCTGATATTAAGCCTAATCTCAGAGGTGCGAATTTTAAAGGTAGGGAATTAGTTGGTGCTGATTTTAGTGACGCGGATATTAGAAGTACTAATTTTACTGGTGCTAATTTGAATGGAGTCATTTTTAAAAGAGCTTTAGCTGGGTTGCAAAGGTGGAGAGCAATTTTGTTGGTTCTGCTCTCGTGGTTTTTAGCATTAATATCAGGGTTATTGTCGGAATTTATTGGTTATTTAGTGGTGTTAATATTCGACACCAACAGTTGGTCAAATCAGGTTCTAGGTGTAATTAGTTTAATCATACTTTTAATGTTCTTGTATGTGACAATACAGGGAGGTATTGTAGCCAGCTCTCAAAAGTCAGCTAGAGCATTCATGGTGGCTTTTCCCATAGGTGTAGTCTTATTTGGAGCTTGTGCCGTAGTAATGGGTGAAACAGCAAATGCTTCAGTAATAGTTTCCATCTTCAGTAGAGCATTAGTAGGAGCAGGAGTGGGAGTAATGATGGCGGTAATTGTTGTCACAGCAGCCACAGCAATTACTTCGGCTTTCTTCGTAGCAGGATTATGGTCAGGAGTGATTGCTATTAGCCTAGCTGGAATCGGGGCGGGAATAATAGCTTCTATGGGGATGGTAATAATAGCAACAGTGGCAGCAGAGGGGATAACCTTCTTTTCTTTTTATCTGGTCTGGCAAGCTTTTAAGGGAAATAAAAAATATGCAGTGATTGGCAATTTGGCAATTACAATAGCCAATATTGGTGGGACTAGCTTCAAGAATGCTAATTTAATTGATGCTGATTTGAGGAGAGCTACTCTGGAAAATACGAACTTTCTTAATGCTAATTTAATTGGTGCTGATTTGACCGGAGCTATTGTTAAAAGTACTTCCTTAAAAAAAGCAATTCTCGGCGGTTAAGATGCGCGATCGCAACAGACACCAGCTTAGAAGAAAAACAAAAAGATAAGCTGCATACCAGCAATTCTCATTTTGAACATTTTGAAGCAGTAACATAACCAGTAGCGATCGCGTCCCAGTATAAACTTCAATTTATTTTAGTCAGTTTATATGAATTTTGCTCCGATTTATCGTGCTTTTATCTGGCACAGATATGCACAAGAAAAGGGCTAAAAAATTTGTAGATCGGGTTAATTTTAGCTAGTGTTGATTTTTTTTTATTTTTGGGAACTATATAATTAGACACTTCAATAAAATATACTATAAGATTTTTGTTATACCACATTGAATTGCGAGCGCGATCTTTAATTGGAATATTAGTTCATAAAAACTACTATATTATGGCTTTTTACTTTTTTTCGATCTACTGAAATTTCCTCGATCATTTCAGTAATTTCTTTGATGCGGTTGTTGGCTAAGTTGAAGTAAATTTGAAAATAAACCCAGCTTTTAGAGCTATGGAAATAAAAGAATTAAAAGTTTTCCTCAAGTTAATAACTAAACCCAATTATCGCGGCAAAATTAGCAAAATACAACTTGGTAAAGATACCAAAGCTGCAGAGAGAGAAAAAATTTGTCGGAATTTATACAGTAGCGGTTACGTAGATCTGACAGAAAATATTATCAAAATAAGAATAACTGATGAAGGTAAGATTTTATTCAAGATAGACAGTAAAGATTTACCCGTTACTCCTGAAGAAAATAAAGTAATTCAAGCTTTTTCTCAAAAAAAAGATGTGATTAAATCATCGGATATAAAAATTAAGCCAGCAGCAAAGCGCGACGATATAATAAATAAATTAATTGATCGAGGTTTTATCGAAGCAGCAGAAGTTAAACTTGACGAAGTTTGGTTAATAGAAGCAGGAAAACATTTTTTAGCTACTGAATGTAGCTTTAGTGGCGGCGGAATTCTTACTTTTAGTAAGAAAATGTTCGCCGATTATCTCGATTTTATTCGCAATTATTATACAAAATTGCCTCAACCTGAAGTAATACAAAACGGTAAAACTTCAGTAACAACAACTAAACCAACGGACGAGGAAATTTTACAGACTATTATCGATTTAGATACTAAATTAGCAACAGATAACTATTTACCGCTCTTTAATTTGAGAAACTCTTTGCAACCTCCTCTGACTAGAAAAGAATTAGATGAAGCATTATATCGGTTGCAAAACGATGACAAAATTGAATTTAGTAAATTAGCTGAAGTAACTGCATACAGTAAAAAAGAAATTGATGCTGGTATTCCCCAACCAGTTGGAGGTTCTTGGTTTTTTATCATCGTTAATGAGTAATCGATTATCGTAGTTTATCAATATTAAAAGTAAAAAATAAAACAATGAAATCTATCGACCAAATTATCTGTAGAGAAATCAATCCTTTCGATCGCGAGTCTTTAGTACCTGGTAATTTTTGGCAAGAAGCACAAGATGCAGCTCTTGCAGTTAATTCTATTCACGAAGAAGAAATAAAGCAAATTAAATTGGGTTTAAATTTAGTTGAAAAAGATAATTTTAGTCGAACTATTTTACTTACTGGAGATAGCGGCTCTGGTAAAAGTTATTTATTAGGAAGGCTAAAACGCAATTTGAACGAGCGCGCTTTTTTTGCTTATATTGGCCCCTGGCCCGATAGTAATTATATTTGGCGGCATACTTTGCGTCAAACTGTAGATAGTTTAGTTTGCAAACCAGAAGGTAAAAAAGAATCCCAATTATTATTATGGTTAAAGAGTTTATGGCCATTGAAATCACAAGGTTTTGCTAAAAAGATTTTCGGAGAAAGGAGATTATTTATTAATAATCTTCGTGCTGCTTACCCAAGTAAAATTTATAACCCCAGTGAATTTTTCGGAGTATTGTACGCTCTGACAAATCCAAATTTGTATTATCTTGCTTGTGACTGGTTGCGAGGTGACGATCTCAGCGAAGAAGATTTAAGAGCATTAAAGGTTAGAAAATCGATCGATACTGAAGAAGTGGCTCAAGGTATTTTAGGTAATATTGGGAGAATTTCTGCTGATAATCGACCAATAGTTTTATGTTTCGATCAGTTAGATAGTATTCCTCGTTTAGCAAATGAATCTCTAGATTTTCAACCCTTATTTAATATTAACAGTAAGATCCACAACCAAAAATATACTTTTAGAAATTATCTGATAATTATCAGTGTTATTACCAGTACTTGGAGCAGAAACAAAAAAAACATTCAACCTGCTGATTTAGCTCGAGGAAGAATCAACGGAGTAATTCGTCTTAAACTTATTAATATGCAACAAGCGGAAGCATTATGGCAAATGCGACTGCATTATATTCACGAACAAGCCGATCGCCGAGATTATTCTAAGCTTTATCCTTTATATCCAGAACAATTAAAAATTAATTTTCCTGGTGGTAGAACTAATCCTAGAGATGTTTTAATTGTTGGACATAAATTATATCAAACAGCAAAACATGGCATTTGTAAAATCTCTACTCTCGATCGAAATCAAAAAATAAAACCAGAGATTGATTACAGCCTCCCTATTGATGGTAATCGTGGTGATGACAAGGAAACCGATCTAGTAGTAAAATTTAAATTAATCTGGCAAAAAGAATATAAAAAAGCCCAACAAAAAGTTACAAAAATAACTACCATAGATGGGCCACAACTCATTAAAATGCTCCAAGAAATTTTGGCAGCTTTTGAAACAAATCAAATTCAACCAAACCTACTAACAGGGACATACAATCTTTATTCTTTTAGTTGTCTTCATCCCAAAACCAAGGAAAATATTGGCATAGTTTGGACGGAAAAAGGTAGTATGAAGGCTTTTTTTTATGCAATGAGCGCTTCGCAGAACGTGGTAGATAAAAAACAGTGTCAAAAACTTTATTTAATTAGACGTAATAGTGTGGGAAATTCTACATTAAAAGGCAATCAAATTTATCGTAAAATATTCTGTAATTCTCCTCATTCTCACATCAAACCCGATATAAGTTCGGTTATTTTTCTAGCTACTTACTACGAGTTATTTAAAGCAGCACAAGCTAAAGAATTAATTGTTAGCCAAGAAACTATTAGTATTAAAAAATTGCAAGATTTAGTTAAAGAGTCTGGAGTTTTAAATAAATGCAGTCTTTTAATAGATTTAGAAATAATTGATAAGAATAAAGAGTCATTAGCTCCAGATCCAAAAATCGATCGAAAGGAAATACGAGATTATTTATTTAGTTTGGTTAAAACCAATCAAATCTTAGGAAAAAAGACTTTACTAGAAAAAACGACTGGCAATTTTCCCAATGTTAAACAAGCACAAATAGAGGAATCGATTCAAGATTTATATCGAAACAAGAAAATTAAATTTCTCAATTCTGGCAATAATTCGCAAGCACAATTAATATGTTTATTACCCCAGAAGACTACAGCTTAATTTTTTATCTAAAAGAAAAAATCATTTGAACTGTTGCATCTAGAGAATTAAATCGTGAAGGTTTAAGCGCATGGCTAAAAGGGTACATAAAAGCGATCGGTTAAAATAATAACTTATTATTAACTCGATCGCAGCAACAAACCGCCAAGAAATCAAATTCTTGGCTAAAATATGAAGTCCGTTTAAACTTGGATATAAGATGAGAGAATTGATTCTTTGTCAAGTTCTATAAAAACGATTCACATTAAGATATAAATTTGGAACAAAATCGGCTAGACTTGTAACTCAAAGGGTGGAATGGGAATACTATAAAATATGAATCAGTAGGCAGCTATGACATCAAATTTCGATTTTGTAAATTCCCACTTTCCAGAACTTTACAAATCCGCAAGCAAAGCCGAGAGAATGGTTTATGCAGATCCTCGCGCTAGCTGTTTTTATGCCCGTTTTACCCTCGAAACTGCTGTTATCTGGCTTTACGATAACGATCCATATCTACAATTACCTTACCACAAAAATCTCAGCGCGCTGATCCACGAACCGACTTTTAAAAATAATCTCAAAGCTGGACTATTTGAAAAAATTCGCCTCATCCAAAAAACAGGGAATCTAGCCGCACACGAATTTCGTCCGATCGCAGCTAAAGACGCTTTAAACTTAGTCAAAGAACTATTTCACTTTCTCTATTGGTTGTGTAGTTATTATAGTCGCAAGGGAAAAAAATTACAAGATATAAAATTCAATTCGGCGATCGTCCCCCACCCCGAAAAACGTCAAGAAATTGGCATCGAAAAACTTCAACAATTAGAAAAACAATTATCCCAAACAGGGGAAGAAATGCGTCGCATTGTCGAAGAGAGAGAGAAACAAACACAACAACAATTACAAACCCTTAAAGCCCAAATAAAAGCCCTTAAAGAACAAAATGAAGCCGTATTCGATCGCCACAACTACAACGAAAACGAAGCCAATACTCGTCCTAACTACACCAACGTATTGCTAAAAGGTTATCTAACGCGATCGGACGAGATGAGAGATATTATTAAAAAGCTTATATCTTACAAAATTCTTTGGTTAGATACAGAAGTTGCTTATTGGAATACTTCTAACCCTAAATTATCTTTAATTCAAATATTAGCTGACCCTGAAGATAAAACGGGAGAATCTGTTTATATCTTTGATGTTTTAAATTTACCGAATTTGGTAGATGACTTTATTAACGAAATTATGATGAATCCCGCGATCGAGAAGGTTTTTCATAATGCTATTTTCGATTTAAAATATCTTGGTGGGAACAATGCTCAAAATGTTACTTGTACTTATAAAATCTCAAAAAAAATATCTAAAGATGTTTTGGGAACTTCTAATTTAAAATTAAAAACATTAGCAACCGAACTTTGCGGTTTTACTGATATAGATACGGAAGAACAAGCTAGGGACTGGGGAAAGCGTAGTTTAACCGCAAAACAGCTAAATTATGCCAAAATGGACGTAGTTTATCTAGCCGCATTTCATCAATTTTTACTAAGAAAAAAAGAGGCAATAAACCCAACTTTAAACGTCACCGATATTAAAGTTGCTTTTGAATGTCCGCGTCTATTTTATTTAAATAAAAAATTTGGCGGAAAGACATTATTTATTCCCAATAATTCTCCTAAAGGTGTTGGCAGAATTTTTCATAGATTGGCTGAAGATTTTATTATTTTTGCTAAACAAGAACCTCAATTTCAATCTATTTTTATTTCGTCGGAAAATTTAGAAGTAGAAAAAGTCGCATCAGAAATGCAACTATTATTTTATAGTAAAGTTTTTTTTCCTAAATATTTAGAGGCAGCTATTACTAAAAACGAGCAGAAAGCAGATTTATTAAATCAAGTATGGCAAGGAATAACCCAATTAATTAGAAAATGGGCTGAATTACTGATTAATAATAGTAAATGTTGTGACGATCGCGATAAATTAATAACCAAAACTTTTGTAGCCGAAGAAAAAAAATTAGAATACGAGTTGAATTTACCTAACAAGACTCAACAAAAAATAAGCGGTAAATTTGACAGTTTAACTTACAATTTTGAGCGTCAGCGTTTTTGTGTAGTAGATTTGAAAACTTACAATCCACTCGATAAAAGTGCTCAATTAGCTCAAGTGGCTCTCTACAGTTATATGCTCTACAATTATATTATAAAACAAAGAAAGAAAGTAGCAGTAGATGCGGCTATTTACTGCGTTTTACCAGAATTTAAAGAGTATCGTTATTCTTGGGAAGAATTAGAAGATACTGTATATAAATTGATTCCTTACAAATTACAACAAATACACAAATGGTTAAAGTGGAAGTCTCCACAACCAGATCCTCCACCAGCAACTAACAATTCTAATTTATGTGATATTTGTCCCCAACAAGAGAAATGTCAAAGTTATTTTCCAATAAAAGAAGGTTTTAAAATATCAAATAGCCAGGTTGCTGAGAGAAAGGCCAATTTGGGCGCGTCGCAAGGGCAACCAAAAATAAAGATTCGATCGCCAAAAAAAAGCGAACTCGATTTAGATAAACTTGGTAATAATTTAATTGCAATATTACAATCTTACAATATTAATGCAGATTATTTAGGATCTATTGCTGCTCCAGCATTTATTAGGGTAAAAATCAAACCCCAGCTTGGAATTACTGTCGCTAAAATTGTTAAACTAGCTGAAGATTTAAAAGTCCAATTAAATCTTTTAAATGCTCCTTTAATTGCTACTCAACCAGGATATGTAAGTGTAGATTTACCGCGACAAGATCGCCAAATAGCTTATTACGATCGTTACATTCAAAAACAAAAAAATACCCCTAACGAGTCGGTAAAAATTGCGATCGGAGTAGATTTAAACGGTGAATTAATTGAAGCAGAATTATCCGATGCTAATACGTGTCATTTTTTAGTTGGGGGAACTACTGGAAGTGGAAAAAGTGAGTTTTTACGCAGTATTCTTCTTAGTTTAATCGATCGCCACAATCCCGAACATTTACAAGTTATTCTCGTCGATCCTAAAAGGGTTACTTTCTCAGAATTTGAAAATATGCCTTGGTTATTACTACCGATCGTCAAAGATAGTGAAATGGCGATCGAATTAATGGGAGAGTTAGTAACTGAAATGGAGCGGCGATACAAGTTACTTGAAAATGCTAAATGTTCGGATTTAAAAGATTATAATCGAACCAATCAAATCGAACCTCATATAGTCTGTATTTTTGATGAATATGCGGATTTTATGGTAGAAAAAGAAGTAAAAAAACAGTTAGAAGAGAGTATTAAAAGATTGGGAGCAAAAGCAAGAGCGGCAGGAATTCATTTAATAGTTGCCACTCAACGTCCAGATGCTACGGTAGTTACTCCTTTAATTCGCTCTAATTTACCCGCTAGAATCGCTTTAAAAACAGCTAGTATAAATGATTCTAAAATAATTTTAGGAGGAACGGAAACAGGAGCAGCGAACTTGTTAGGAAAAGGCGATTTACTGTATCAAAATGGCAGCAATTTACAGCGTTTACAAAGTTTATTTGCCAAAGAAATTCAAATTAGCTAATATTAGTAGTCTCTAAAGCACTGGTTCAGCAAAGTAGTTGACAAATCAGCCAGAATGTGAAATTTTCTCAGCGTCAACTTCATTAAGCTGCTACCTCGACCTTGACTTTTGCTATCATTTAAGAGAGTTCGATCGCTTTCAGTTAATTGGAAAGCGATCGATCTTATTTCTTTGAAACTTCCCGATCGGAATAACGAGATAATAATTGAGAAATTTGGGGATTGTAGATACGTAAATAATTCCAATAATTACCAAAAACTGACTCTACATAGTTTTTAGTTTCTCGAAAAGGAATATTTTCTACAAAAACATCTGGGTCGTAAAAACCATATCTATTCTTCCATTTTCTCACATTTCCTGGTCCAGCATTATAACTAGCAATAGCTAATAACGAATTATCATTGTATATCTCGTGGGTGTGATTCAAATACCAAGTACCTAAATTAATGTTATCGTCGGGATTAATTAGGGAATAATTGGGCAATTTAATTGTATCAGCAACCCATTTAGCCGTTGCTGGCATCAATTGCATTAAACCAGTAGCACCAGCCCAAGAACGAATTTCTGTTTGAAAGCGAGATTCTTGGCGGATTAAAGAGACGACGAGAACGGGGTTTACCTGACGTTTTTCAGACCAATGGAGTATGGGTTTTTCAAAAGCAAAAGGAAATAAAGCTTGCCAATATTCTGGTGTTTGTCGCAATAGTTGCCAGTATTTTTGTTCTTGAGGATCGTCTCTATTTTTTAGGGACCAAATGCGATTAATTCCTCGCAAATAATTTCCGTTTGCTATCTTTACTAACCCTTCTGTAAATTGTTGGTCAACGGTAAGATCTTCTTTCCGATCGCCCATTTCTGCTTGCCAAAAATCCCAAGCATCCCGATCTTGACCGAGTAAGTAGAGTTCTTTAAAAGTATCCGATCCTGCTTTGGGTAGCGATCGTCTATTGGGTACTTTAACTTCAGGAGTCAAATAGCGCACGTTGTTAAAATCGCCCACATCCCAACCTAAAAAGACAGCCGATCGCCAAGCATAGAAAGATTGGGGGTGATTGGCGAGAACGTACTCAAAAGAAGTTCTTGACTTTTCTAGATTGCCTAACTGTTGTTGCCATTTTCCCATCCAAAAAGCAGCTTCAGCAGCAATATTACTATCTGAATTATTAGCAACAATAAGAGAAGCCATATTCATTGCTTCTTTTATGTTATCGGCAGAGGCAGCTTTTTCTGCCAGACTCCAGCGATATTCAGCCGCAGCTTGGGATTTAGGATATTTTTTGAGGAGTAACTGTCGGGTTTGTTGTGCTGACTGTTTCCCTTGAAGTTTGGCTTTTCTCAGTAGGGTTTTGGGTGCTTTGTCAGGAAATTTACTAATTATTGTATCGAGATAGGCGATCGCGGATGTGGATTTGGATAAACTAGCTAAATGTCCCAGGGCTAATACGGTTTCTTTAGCATCGGGAAACTCTTGGACATAGGTTTGGTATGCTTTTTTAGCTCGTGCTGTTTGCTTGCTCAAATGCATTCCTCTAGCGATGCGATAAGCATTGCGCTGATTGCGAGGAGCCTTTTGAAAAGCATCTGAGGCTTTTTTGTATTGTCCCTGTTGCCAATAACCAGTAGCGATCGCGTCCCAGTCTTCGGGTTTTAACCGACTGCGATATTCTTTTACTAGGCGATCTCTAATTTGGTTAGTGCGAGGCTCTTTTTCGTATTTTGCCAATAATAGAAGTAATTGGAAGCTATCTTTTGAATTTTGCGGGAGTAACTGACGTATAATCTCTTGAGAGCGAGGATGGGATGGAAAAAGTGCGATCGCATCTCGAACAGCTTCAGACTGCCAATATTGAGAATTAGACTGACCTAACTGGTAATAAGCATCGACGATCGCGGGGGATGAAGGGTAATTTTTAGTGAGTTGTTCCCAGGTTTCTCTGGCTCGATCGCCCTCTCCCATTAATTGATAAGCTCGACCCCGTTGGAGTAGAATTAGGGCTGCTAGTTGAGGATAATCTTTTTCTAAGCCTTGCAGATATTTTAATGCTGACTCGCCCTGTTGTTGTTCGATAAGATCGGATGCCAAAATATAGCGAGCGCGACTGCGAGCAAGGGATTTGTGGGAACTCGACGCGATCTCTTCCAATTGAGATTGTCGCTGTTGTGGTGCTGCAGATACTAAACTTAATACTAGCGAGTCATCTTTACTCAGTTGGGTGGATTTTTCTCTACTTAGCAATAGATTCTGTTGTTCCAACCACTGAAAACCTTTAGGCAGCACCCAAATTAAGCCTAGCAGTACCGATATTAATAAACTAGAACGAAACAGAAAAGAAATTATACGTGTTGGTTGTTTTTCCATCATAGAATCGCGGAAGAGTAATGCGCCCAGGCTAACACCATGGCTGTAGGGCAATTCCGCGCCTCGAATTATAGGGTTACAAAATTTATAGGTTTACAAAATGAATTTATTCCGCTAAGGTAGCATTTATCTAGCGGAATAGTTGAATGCTCTTCACTCAAACAGTTCGATTGAAACTCAATAAACCTGAAAAAGACATCTTGATTAATTTGTGTCATTTGTCCAAAAACTTGTTTAATGTTGGACTTTACACGGTGCGTCAATACTTCTTTAGAGAGGGAAAATATCTCAGTTATGAGTCGAGTTATCATCTGTGCAAAGAAAACGAAAACTATCAACTTTTGGCTACAGATTGCGGTCAACAAACGCTTAAATACGTAGACAGGTGCTTTAAGGCATTCTTTAAGCTGCTCTCAATGAGAAAAGAAGGGATTTATCAGGAGAAGATTAATCTTCCCAGGTATTTGCCCAAAGATGGACATTTCCCTTTGATTATTCCTATTAGAGCTAGGCACAATTTTGCTAAAGACTCGTTTAAGTTTAAAATTCCTACATCTCGTCAATATACTAGAGAATATGGTTCTGTCTACATAAGCGTACCTCCGAATTTGAGAGAGAAGAGAATTAAGGAAATCCGAATACTGCCCAAACAAAGAGGTAAGTTTTTGGATGCTGCATTTGTTTATGAATCTATGGACTCTCAAGTAAGTGTTAGCAATGATGATGCAATATCTATCGATCTCGGACTCAATAACCTTGCTACTGTAGTTAGCTCCACGTCGGAATCTTTTATCATTGATGGATGTTGGCTTAAGTCTAAAAACCAATGGTTTAATAAACGTCGAGCTCAACTTGTATCTCACAAAGACAAGCAAGGTATTAAGCACTTGACTAAGCAAGAAGCTTGGTTGTCTTACCGACGCAAAAACCAAGTAAGTAATTACTTGAATAAAGCTGCTAGATACATAATTAACTTTTGCCGACATAGAAAGATTGGAACGATTGTTGTGGGTTACAACCCAACTCTTAAACAAGAGACTAATATGGGCAAACGTAACAATCAGAACTTTGTTCAAATTCCAATCTTTACCCTTCGAGCCAAGCTGGAAAGCCTCTGCGAACGATATGGGTTGAACTACATCGAACAAGAAGAATCTTATACCAGCAAAGCCTCGGCAGTAGATAAAGACGATATCCCTGTTTACAACGCGGACAATCCTAGTAAGAAAAAATTTTCTGGTAGGAGAGTAAAACGTGGGTTGTATAAAACTAAAAATGGTCATTTAATAAATGCCGACGCGAATGGCTCTCTAAATATAGGTTTTAAAAGTAAGCACAAAGGCTTCGGTCGAGTGTCTAGGGTCTGCTTGACGCAGCCTGTGAGGGTTAACGTCCT
>JAAUYD010236599.1_pt1 | contig 15225 bp, 11 predicted proteins | sample 7278101 | NCBI WGS metagenome assembly JAAUYD01 (sample SAMN14350128, study PRJNA611818) | marine sediment metagenome | isolation source: surface marine sediment (0.6m) | place: French Polynesia: Moorea | collected 2018-08 | reverse complement strand
GAAATATTACAGGAAATTCACTGTCAATTTTACCAAGGCTACCACCTTTTTTAATAGTAACACATACACTTCTAAAAATATAAAGTTTTTCTATAATAATTAATATAAAATATATATAAATTTCATTAGATAGTTAGGATGTTTTTGATGTTGACAGTTGACAGTTGACAGTCCTAACCAATATGTCTACTGCTATATTAGGTTAAAAGTAAGATTATCAACTGGAACTATGGTGTTAATTGATTTGGCAACCGTAAAATAATAGCTTTCTTGTGACGTATAATTTTTCCTTGCGCCTCAAACTCTTTTAATATGCGGGTTACGGTGACTCTAGTTGTATTTAAAACTTCTGCAAGTTCCTGATGAGTCACGCACAAATCGATTAATTTTCCTTTTTCTACTGCGATCCCAAACTTTTCACCCAGCCACAGTAGAAATTTCCACAAACGTAGGGACACTGGCTGGTGGTGAATAATGTTTAATAGTTCTTCAGATTGTTGAATGTGATTTAATAATCCATTAACATTTTTATGCCACAGTTCCAGTGGTAATACTGTAACTTTTATATCTGTTAAACATTCAATTTGATAGGGCTTTATTTTCGATAAAGGATAACCAATTAAATCCCCAACTCCCCAGTAACCTAAAGTAATTGCTACACCATCTTCATTCATTGTTTGAGTGCGAACTACTCCAAGGTCAATACGCCACAAAATATCATGATGTACTGGCATTACTTCACGGCGAGTAAATACTTGTTGCCGTAATTTTGCTGGTGGTATGGATGGAGGTGGGAGGGTAGTCGGTATCACTTTATGTTACTGGTTGGTTATCGGTGTACCCATGTTGACAGTTGACAGTTGACAGTTGACAGGCTTCGGCCGTGAGCTCAGCCGAACGGTAGGAGTTGATAGTTGATAGTTGGTAGTTGATGGTTAAACCTCCCGCACTCTGCACACTACCCACACTCCCCTCATCACTTCATCACTTCATCAGACGATTGACAGTTCTTGAGTCGAACAATGCTGTCCTAACCAATATGTCCATTGTTATATTTGAAAAATTACCCTAGTTATTGAAAAATATTATCATATATTTTTACCTCTTTTCTCGGATACTCCATCTAATTTTGACAGTTCTAATGATTTCTCTCCATTATTCTGTTGTCTATGTTCTGCTTTAGGAACTAATCGCAACAATGGCTGGTTTTGGCGGGGTATCAGGATTTTTACTAGGCCAGTTAGATCCAATGGGAACCTGGCGTTTTTGTAAGAATTCTTCTCCAGTTGTGGTAGTAACCATAATTTCCCTCATCTGCGATGTATTACTTTTGCGTATACCGTTAGCTTCTCCAGGATGCTGAATAGCAACAAACATTGTTTGCTCGTCAGGGGTAAAACAAGGCCCGGTGATTTCACACTCCATCGGTCCAGTAGCAAATAAAAAGGCTTGACTGGCATTATCCCCACTAGTAGGAATAAACCAGATGGTGTTGTTACCGAACACATTTAATAAGGGAGTTGATTTTCCTTGGCTATTAGTCCGGTTAGCAAGGGATTTGTTCATTTTGCTGGTGGAGATATCTGTAACCATCCACACATGACCTTGACGGTTAATTAACAAGTTGTCTGGGTTGGCGAAACCAAGGCCACCAGCTGCGGGTTCTCCACCAGTGGCTAACATTTGCCATTTAAAGGTCAAAGCACCAGGGTCATTACTATCCTCTGTTAATCGCATTACCCAACCATATTCGTAGGGTACTTCTCCTTTGGGTCCTTGAAACACTTGCCTATGGGGACCACCATCTTTACTAGGAAAGCCAGAGGTAAAGCTGATGTATAAGTCTCCATTGGGGGCAACTTCTGTATCTTCTGGACGGGCTGTACAAGTGGCACCAGCACAATTAGCTGCATAATGGGCATCAATTAAAATTGCGCCCTGTTTTTCTTGGGCGTTACCGATATAGAGGTCCCCTAATTGTTTATACTTACTTTTATACTGGGCTATTTCCTTGTCTTGAGTCACCTCCAAGTACCCGCCTTCAATGGGATCTGGAACATCAGGGAATAATTGTAATTTAGGAGCTGGTGGTCCTTTGGGTAAGGGAATGAGATTGCCTACAACTTGGCTGGGAAGGTCTGGGTTGACTGGGGTATCTGCTTTGAGTGGTATCCAAGTCCCCGTGCCGTCGGGGTTAAATTTTGCAGCATAGAGCATTCCCTTTTGCAGTAGTTGGGAATTAGCTTTATCTTGGGGATCTTTGACGCGATCGCTACTGATAAACTTATAAACATGACCGCCCCGGCGATCGCATCCAGAATAAAAAGCCAGGGGTTTCCCGGACTCTACCCTGATGCCCACAGCTTCGTGACGATAACGCCCCAACCAAGTATGTTTAGTGCCATAGTCCTGGGGTTTGGCTGGATCTACCTCCACAATCCAGCCATATTTGTTACCAGCTAATCCAAATACATTACCTTGTCCAAACAAAGCTTTTTGATCCAAAACAAAGGGTAATTTACTCGGATCGAATGACGTACCATCAGCATAAACTGGTTCCGGAACTTGAGCTTGAAAATTTTCTTCGGCACTCAAAACAGTGCCCCAAGGAGTGGTTCCACCAGCACAATTGGCAAAAGTACCAATAATGCGATCGCTCAATTTATCTATATACCCCTGTCCAGTTTTTTTGCGAAATACTGCGATGGCTGGTCCTGTGGCTTGTAAATAACGTCCATCTGATAACCCAGAAATACCTGTAATTCTTCTATCTGCTGGGGAATTAGTACGTTCCCATTGGCCATCCCCAGTTTTGCGGATAGATATCACCCCCACTCCTTGATCTATAAAAGCTGCTTGACAAATTTGCCTAATTTTGCGTTTTAATGGATTATCATTGGGCAATGCAAAAGCATTAACTGCGTTTCTTCCCTTGAGTAATGCTTTTACTTCATCAAAAGGTAGTGTTGTTCCTATAACTTCTTCATAGGTTTGCATCCAGGGAATAGCACTAATATATTCAAAATTAACCGATAGGTATCCTTGGTTTTCACCCGTAGGAACAAAAGATAGGTAGTCATTATTGTAACCGAAGCGAGAATCTCCTACGCCATCGCCCCATGCGGCAATTACCTGGTATTTATACCCATCTGGCAAGACTAAATCATCGACAATTTCATATTCGCTGTATTGTTGTTTCTGTTCTTCTGGGGATAGGGCAGAAGTTTCTAGGGGAATTGCGCCTTTAATTGGCTCAAAAGCAAATGATGATTTTCCAGAGGATATAACGAACTGATTGGCACTGTTACTATTGCACCCACCCAAAGAGCTGAGGGTTAATGCTCCTGCACTCCCTGCCATGAATAGTAAAAAATCCCTACGTTTAATACTCATCAGCTTTTTTCCTACACCCCACCGGTTAGTGAAACTAAACTAGACTTTCAGGATGCCTGTTATTTAAGGTTAATCCTGAAAGTTTAAGAATACATTAATCTTCAGGTACTATTCTTAAGTGAAACATTGAGCAATTATCAAAACGCTAGTACTCTATCGCATTAATTTTGTTGGGTGTATATCAAATCCGCCAGGGACTAAAAGTCCCTGTCTCATAGCAAAAGTCCTCTAAAGAGGACTGGAATGCTCCCCTTCATAACTTATGCGATGAACCACTAGTACTCTATCGCATTAATTTTGTTGGGTGTATATCAGATCCGCTAGGGACTTTTAGTCCCTGTCTGAAAGCAAAAGTCCTCTAAAGAGGGCTGGAATGCTTCCCTCCATAACTAATGCGATGAACCACTAGTGCTTTGTCCCATTAGTTTTGATGGCTATTTCCCAGTCGTCTTTAGACGAATTTACCTATTAGAGGTGGGGTTTTCAACCCCAGGCGGGTGTGATATAAATCCCATCATATTTTATGCGATGAAACAATCCCACGGTTTTAGCAAAAACAGCAAAAACGTCCTAACCATGATGGCGACTGCTATAAATGACTACCTGATTTGCGATGGTCAATCGCTGTCACCCCAGTCGGTTCCAATACTTCTCCCTTATCTACAGTTGCATAAATTAACCATTCTTCCCCAGCTGACATCCTTTGCTGTACAGTACACTCTAAATAGGCAAGGGCATCATTAAGAATCAAGCAGCCATTATTAGCGACCTTGGTATCTAACTGTGCAAAAGGATTATCTCCTGGAGTACTGCGTGCAGAAAAATGTCGCCTGAGGTTACGTCCTTCTTTGAGGATATTCAGTACAAATTGCTCGCCAGGATGAATAATTGCATCGGTATTCTGACCAATGGCAATCATTAAACCAGGGGGATTAAAGGTAGCTTGAGATACTAAAGATGTGAGGATTCCACTGTGACTATCTCCCCGTCTGCTACTGAGGACGCATAGGGAACCGATAATTCTGCCTACAGCTTGTTCCGTCCTGTCTACATGGGTTTCCGTCAATACTTGGCGAGAAGTCCGCAGCTTTTTGTTCTTCCTCAATACTTGGGCAAATTCCGCTCCTGCATCCTCGCACTGTTGTAAAATAAACTCCGTGGGACTAAATTTGACGCTGATGGAAGGAAATCCCAAACGGTAATTTGCATCCAATAATTTCCCTTCAATTAAATTCACAGCTTCCCCACTCCAACCATAGGAACCAAACACACCCGCGAGTTTAGTTTTTGCTGCTGCGGATAAAACTATTCCCAAAGCGGTTTGAATTTGGGTGGGTACATGTCCTCCTAAAGTGGGGGAACCGATGATAAAACCATCACAGGCTTCTACCGCACAGGTAATTTCGCTGGGTTCGGTAAATTCGCAGTTAATAGATTCCACAGAGATACCATTTTGCAATAATCCTTGGGCGATCGCATTTGCCATGATAGCTGTGTTACCGTAAGCAGAAGCATAAAGTAAGGCTACCCGTAATTCTTGAGTTTTCTGCTGTTGACACCATTGACGGTAATCGTAGGTAAAGCGACTGAGACTGTAACGGACAATCGGACCATGACCGGGTGCGTATAATTTCGCGGTCAATGGTGCTAATTTATTCAAGGCTGCTTCTACTTGTTTGGCTTGGGTTCCGTGGAGACAGTCAAAATAGTAATGGCGATCGCTATCTAGTTGTTTCCAGTTTTCATCAAAGACAACATCACTGCACAGGTGAACTCCAAAAAACTTGTCTGTGTAAAGGATTTGGGTACTAGGATCGTAAGTACACATGCCATCGGCCCATCGGGGGGTAGGAACAGTGACAAATTGTAATTGATGCCCTTGTCCTAAATCCAGGGAATCTTCAGAACGGACAATTTTGATGTTTTCCTCCCAATGGGGGAAAGTGGTCTTCAGGGCGATGGCAGCCGGTTTAGAACAGATGATTTGGACTTGGGGTGCTTGTTCTAGGAGTACTTTTAAGGTCGCCATCCGGTTAGGATTGACGTGGTTGAGGATAATGTAATTTAACTGGGTTAAGTCTTGGTGTGTTTGCAGTTGTTCCAGGAAAATCTGGGTGAAAGATTCCCCAGGGGGGTCGATTAAGGCGGTGTGTGTGGCTTGAATTAGGTAGGAATTAGCGGTAGTTCCTTTTTGACGGGCGTATTCTACTTCAAATTTTAGGCGTTGCCAAGTACGCGATCGCAATACAATGGTATGGGTAGCTATTTCTGTAATTTGAACGTCCCGGGGATTGGTTAAGGTTGGGGTAGACATGGGTAAACAGTTGATAGTTGACAGTTGATAGTTGATAGTTGACAGTTGACAGTTGACAGTTATAGGACTTACGCAACCGGCATATTTTTTGTGTAGGGTGTGTGACGCTACGAAAAGATTTGAACGTAGTAATAAGACTTATAGCGTCACGCACCAACAACCGATTGTGACACTTGCGTAAGTCCTGAGTTATTGAGTCGAATAATACTGTCTTAACCAATATGTCCATTGCTGTAGGAGGTTTAAAAAACCGCTCCAAACGCGGAGGACTCAGAGAAAGAGGGTTAACACAGAAGTTGAATAATTCGGGCTGAACAATAGACAACGGATAATCTAAAATCTAAAATCTAAAATCCAAAATTTATGGTGTAAGGTATTTCTTGTATCGTTTGGAAACTTCTTGTTCGGGGTCGATTCTTTCAAAGGTGGGAGGTAACCAGACGCGGATGATCAGTAGTAAACCCAGCACTAGCAGAAATGCACAAGCAGCTAATACTTGCATAAATTTGATTTCTAGAACTCCATTGACGATTATTTCCCGTAAAACTGAGACAATGGAGACTTCAACCGCCACACCGATGGATACTCGTTGTTCTTGCAGATAAATAATTAGCAGACGGAATAATTCCACTAGAATCAGTAATGACAGGATATCTGCCATGACTACATGAAAGTGAATCGGGGGGATGAGGGAAAGGAACATGGTTTTAATTTGCAGTACCATGAAGCTAAATAACCCGATACACAGGGAAATTACGATTAAGTCTTGGATTAGTTCCAGTGCTTGGACGATGCGACCTAAATTTAACCAGCTTTCCCTTTTTATCGTTTTTACAGGGATATCTTTTAATAAATTTTGCATTGTTATAGGACTCTCATGAAGGGAGCGAGAATTATGAATTCATTAATTTGAAAAAAGAATGAGACAGATAGATTTTTAGAGCCTAAGGATAGACGCTGATTTTTAATCCAAAATAGACACAAAATCCAAAATATTAATAGTGATTTCCAACTTTACGATGGTGAACGGCTGTGAGTGCATCAACTTTAGCCACTCTCCCTGTATGGACATTGCTGTAAATAATCCAGTGATCGCTACATTCCATGCGACTGCTGACTTCACATTCCATATATGCTAAGGCATCTGCTAAAATTTGACTTCCATTACTCCCACTATAGGTTTTGATATCTGCAAACCTATCTGCACCGGGAGAAAAACGCTTGAGGAAGTGTTTCATTAAACCTTGATAGTTATCTTCCTCTAGGACATTAAGAACAAAGCGATCGCCTATATGTAATAATGATTCTATTGCTCGATCTTTAGCAACTGCAATGGCGACTCCCAAGGGTTCCCTACTCGCTTGCATTACCCATGAAGCAAACATCGCACTGCTGATATCTCCTTTTTTGGTAGTAAGAATATAGAGTCCACTACTTAATCTTCCCAATGCCTTTTCTAAATCGTTATCTAAGGCTTTAATTTGTTTAATAGTGCGATCGCGTGTTAACCATTGTCCAATGTCTGTTCCAGCTTCATCACATAGTTGTTCGGTAACTTTGGTTGGTACTTCTTTAATTAAGATTGGCTCAAAGGCTTCTGTGAGTCCAATTTCTTGAAACTTATTGCGGAGGGGAAAAATCGGTTCGTCTTCCCCTCCCCCGGTTTCAAATAATCCCACTGCTTGTTTACTGTGAGCAGCTGCAAGAATAGTACTTAAGGCTGCATTGCCATTGTAATCCGATTGGGATGGCATTCCCATGACTAAACCTGCTGCTTGGCTAACAATTTCCCGGATTTCTTGGGGTTCTGCGGTGCTTAAATCCACCAACTCCACCGCTACCCCATTTCTGAGAATACCATGGGTGATGGCTCTGGCTAATTGGTCGCTATAACCGTAATCTTCCGCATAAAATATTGCCACTAATGTATCTGCTTTTGCCTGTTCCTTACTCCATTGTTGGTAATTCTGCACCCAATCTGAGAGATGATATTGCAACAAAGGGCCATGTCCTGTAGCAATCATTTGGGTATCCAGCTTTTGCATCCGCTTGATTGCAGATAAGACGGAACGAGCATTTGGCCCCATCAAGCAGTCATAATAATATTTAAAATCTGCTTTGAGTATTTCTGCATCTTCATCAAAGGTATAGTCGTTACAATAATGCATTCCGAAGGCATCACAGGTAAACAGGATGCGGGTTTTAGCATCATAAGTAAAAATTGTATCTGGCCAGTGTAAATTAGGCGCAGAAACGAATTCTAACTCGTGACCATTCCCCAAATCCAGGCGTTCTCCACTCTTGACTATCCGGGATTGGAACGGCTGATGTACCATATTTTCCAGGAATTGGATCGCCACCTTTGCACCTACTACGGTGACATAGGGAGCTAATTGCAATACATCTTTGACCAAGCCACTGTGGTCTGGTTCCGTGTGACTAATAATTAAATAATCCAAGGTTGCAAGGTCAATCAGCCCCTGCACCGCATCCAAGTACAAATCCTCAAATTTGCAATGGGAAGTATCAATTAAAGCAGTCTTTTCACCTTGAATCAGAAACGAATTGTATGTAGTACCATTTTGTAAACCGAACTCAATATCAAAGCGATCGCGATCCCAATCCAAACAACGAATAGCCTTGGTTTCTGCACCAATTTCCACGGTTTGTATGGTCAAGCGACCTTGGGGTTTGGTATTTTCAGTCTGAGTAGTGAGTGCAACCATACGCTGCTGCGACCTCCAATTTCTGGTATTATTTTTCCTACACTTTTATTTTTGTCTAGGAACACCAATTTTGTAAAATGTCAATTTTTAAAGTCAATTATTAGTTATTTTAATCATAAAAACTTTTGAGTTAATTCATATTTATTGTTAATTGGTTCTATAAATATCTATTTGAGAACGAAAATAGACAAAGAAGGTACGAAAAAAAGGAGATTAACGGATTATCGTAAGGAGTTTAAAATCCCAAATCAGGAGATTCCTGGGGAAAATCATCTTTTTTTTCCATGGGATACATTTTGCGATCGCTACTCCAGCCCCACCAGGCACAACCACAGTGACATTGGTAAAATTCTTGCCATTTACGGCGATAATCTGCTGTCATTACAGGTGATGTGCGATTAATCCATACTTCTTCAGCTTCTAAGGTACTCGATTTGCACTGAGGGCAACAAAATTCCTGGGCATGGGTTGCTTTTTGCGTCCATTGTGGGGGTACGGGAGTAAAAGATTTCATGATTTTCAGTTATGAATTTTGAGTTTAAATATACACTCGAATCTCACAGTTGACAGGTGATAGGTGATAGGTGACAGGTGACAGGTGACGGGTGACAGGTGATAGGTGACGGTTTCAAGTACACTACTCCTTAACTGGCGATCGCGGATTAAATGGATGACACTGATGACACGGTTGCACCTTGATAACCCAACTGTCAACTATCAACTTTTCACTTCCTCACTCCTCCACTGACTCTGCAACCATGGTTTTGGAGCTGAATAATATAGAATTAGTATAATCCCCAACAATTTATAAACTTGAAGGCTAATAGCTAATAGCCAATGTGACAACTCTCACGGCTTACCGCTTGCGGTTAGCGCGGGAGCATCTCAAATTCACAAATGAGACTTGCTGTTTCACTGGCTGACCAACGTCTAAGCCTCCACAGCCAGGAATCGGTAGTCCAACCGACCCATGATTTAAAAGATTCAATGCGCTATTCCAATCCCGGTCAATCACCAACCCACAGGAACAGCTATGAACACGAACCGCAAGAGTTTTCTCAACCCTCTGTCCACAACCAGAACAATTAATACTTGTTCTTCTAGGGTCAACTCCTTTTGTATGTTTGCCGCGTCTTACCGCTACTGCTTGCATGATTTGGAGAAATGCGCCCCAGGCAACATCGAGTATTGACTTAGCTAGACGTGTTCTAGCCAAACCCTTAATGTTTAGGTTTTCAAAAACAATTAAGTCATAGGATTTAGTCAACCAATGAGCAACTTGATAGTGAAACTCTTTCCTTTGTCTTGCAACGTGCAAGTGAAGTCTTGCAACCTTATTGGCTTGTTTCTGGTAGTTTTTAGACCCCTTGGTTTTACGTGCAAGCTTGCGTTGTTGACGGGCTAGAGTAGATTGTGTTTTGCGGTAATACTGTGGTACTTCAATACTTTGCCCATCAGCAGTAGTTAAAAACTTTTCTAACCCAACATCTATGCCAGTAGCAGCTTTAATTTCATCAACAGGTAATAAAGTGGGTACGGTTTTATCTTCCAGAGAAAAACTGACATACCAACCATCTGCTTTTTTGAGGATAGTCGCTTGTTTAATGTCAAATCCGTCTGGAATTGGGCGGTGTAAAATCACCTCAATTCCCCCAATCTTAGAGAGTTTGAGAATATTACCTGTTAAACGCGCTCCGGCTTTGGCACAGTTAACACGAGGAAAAGTAAATGAGCACATATCACCACGTTTTTTAAATCTTGGTCGTCCTCCTCTGTTACCATTTTTATCTGGTACTAACCACCGCTTCCATGCCTTGTCTAACCTCATGAGGTTTTGCTGTTGGCAATCGGCATAGATGTTTTTGTATTCAGGAAATAGTTCTTTAGTTTGTTTAAGGTCAGCCGCTTGTGTATAGTAATCAACTTTCCCAGATATCTCACCAATTGGTTCACAAACCAAACTACAACGGTCAATCTGTGACCTTGTTCTATTTAACCAGTCTAGTCTTTGTTCTAACGCGTAGTTATAGTGACGACGCAGCAGTTCTCCCCAGGCTTCAAGGATGACAACCTGTTCTGTTTTGGGATTGAGTTTGTACTGGTAAGTTAGTAACATATAGCCATAATATCATTTAGTGGTATGAGTTACAACGTAGGACATAGAGCAGTTTATAGTTTAAATATTCATTTAGTGCTTGTAACTAAATATCGCAGAAAAGTAATTACTCAGCCAATGCTTAATCGTTTACAAGAAATATTTGAAAATACTTGCGCCAAGTGGAAGAGTAAAGTCACTGAATTTAACGGAGAATCAGACCATGTTCATTTAGTCATTAGTTACCCAACAGATGTTGCAGTCAGCAAGTTAGTCAACAACTTGAAAACTGTTTCAAGTCGATTAATTCGTAAAGAGTTTCATGAACAAGTTAATCAGTTTTACAACAAGCCCGTTTTTTGGACGGGTGCATATTTTGTCGCATCATGCGGAGGAGTTACTCTTGAGCAACTTAAATCCTATGTGGAGAAACAAAATAATCCTGATAATTAAAGGGGCATTGAACCCCTTTAATTATCCCGCAATTCCCCTCACCACCAACCTGCGGTGTGGTGGGAGTACCCTTGCGGAGGTTTAGATGGAGCCAAAAGTTGAGATCCGCCGCTTATTTGATATCATGCCAGCTTCTGGACGCATGACTGTAAAAATAGTCAGTAAACCAGAGCAACCAAAGGTAATAGATGCAACTTTTCCTTTGCCGTGGAATCAAGAACGACCAATACATATTAATTTTGATTTGTGGCATCGTCTGACGAAACCACAACGGGACTTGTTATTACTGCGAATGGTGAGTTGGTTAACAGGGGTGAAGTGGTTCAAACCTGATATTTATCAAGGAGTAACCTTAGTAGGAATTTTAGCTGGATTGGTGGAGTTTTCCCAATCAGATGCAGTGGGTGTAGTTGTGGCTGGGGGATTAACTGCGATCGCAATTAATCGGATTTGGCGGACAAACCGCTCCCAGGAATCGGAGTTAAATGCTGATAAGGGAGCAATTCGAGTAGCATTGCGACGGGGTTATTCAGAGGTGGAAGCCGCACAACATTTATTAACAGCTATTGAGGCTGTGGCCAAAATTGAAAGGCGTTCTGGCTTAAATTTTACCGAATTAATTCGCTGTCAAAACCTACGAGCGATCGCTGGCTTGTCAGCAGTCAGTGGAGGAGTGAAGGAGTGAAGGAGTGAAGAGTTAAGAGTGAAGAGTTAAGAGTGAAGAGTTAAGAGTGAAGAGTGAAGAGTTAAGAGTGAAGAGTTAAGAGTGAAGAGTTAAGAGTTGACAGTTGGGTTATCAAGGTGTAGCCGTGTCATCAGCGTCATCCATTTAATCAGTGATCACCAGTTAATTGTTTGGTTATCAACGTCTATCCGTGTCATCAGTGTCATCCATTTAATCAGTGATCAGAGTGAAGGAGTAGTGTACTTCACACCGCCAACTATCAACTATCAACTATCAACTTCTTATAGACAATGATAAAGTTGATACTCGTAGCCATCAATCGCTGGTAAAGCTTTGTTGTTAGGGGTACATAGTTTGACGGATTCTGGAATTGGAGCGCGAAAGTTAACTAACCATAAATCTACAGGGCGTGGTAATACTTTTAAAGTGTTTTCTAGGGAAGCGGTTGATGTCTGGGGATTCTGCTTTTGATGAGCCAAAAGAAATAAGGGATTTAGACTAGAGTTTGTTAACTTAAATTCCCTCGCAACCCCCATCATTTCCCCGATATGCACATGGGTTTTCTGGGTTGTGGCAATGAGTACGGGTTGGTTAGAAGTATTGGTAATTAGCTGCATAAAGGAATCTGGTCGGTAATATTTTTGATACCCAAAATTACTAACTACTGTAATTACACTTAATAACCCCATGAACCAAATTAGTACTACCGCTTGTTTACCTCCTATGCCCCATCTTTGCATTTGATCCCTGGGATTTTGCCAATGGATTCCTAGACTTGCAGCCAATAATACAATCACAGCGGGAAAGTAAACAAAGTGGTAGCGAGCACCCCTAGTCAAGTCAATGCCGAGCAAATAGGTAAAAATAAAGAATAAAGCGATCGCTACGGTAATTAAACTAATTAGTACCAGTGTGATTAAATTAGTGTGTGGTTCCTGTAGGACTACTTTTATACCCCGCCACAACAATGGTATTGCCCAAATAAAGAACATGAGCATCGCCACACCAGAAGCAATAACTACCCATAGTTGTGATGATTCTACGGGTAGTAAGGCAATCATGGTAATCCATGTTCCTAAAGCCTGAAAAATCGGACTTAACCAAGCTAATCCAGATCTAGAATCCTGAATCCATTCAGTTAATTGATTCCCATAGGAGTTTTGTAAAAAAACTGGTAGCCAGACTAAACCAGCCACAATAGTACCCACAGCAACAATATAAATTTGTTTCCAAGGAGATTTCCAAAATAAAAAAGCATCTGCATCTCCCTGCCTCCCCCTGCTCCCTGCTCCCTGCCCCCCTGCCTCTTGTCTCCCAGCCAGAAATATTAATACGACTGCTGAAGTAAACATAGTCAGCACAAAAAAGTAATGGGAAGCAATACCCAAAGCATTGATTAATATCCAGCAGAGAATGAGCCAAATCGGTAACTTGGTTTTATTTTGAATATGGCGCGTTGCAATTAATAAACAACTAAATGAAGCAATTACCCACAAAGTTACCAAAGTATAATGGCGTGCCTCCTGGGCGAGGAAAATACTGAAAGGAGAAACCGCCATCATTGCCCCAGCGATGTGACTTACCACAGGGGAACGAAAGGCAATCCAACTTAAACCATAGATAGCTGGTATGGATAATGCACCTAAAATAGCAGCAAGCGATCGCGCACCCCATAAGGATACTAATCCTTGTTGTGTCGAAAATAACCCTATCCACCAGTGGGAGAGAACAAAATAAAGTGGTGGATGATTGCTTTGGGTAAGTAAATGGGACAATACATTGGCAATGCCAGCATTCACTTGTGGCTGTAGCGGTTGTAACAGGGTATCAACTGCGATCGCTTTGTCTAAGGGTACATCTAAAAAACTATTACCCAAACTAAATACTAGGGTAGAAAACTCATCTGTCCAAGGAGGTTTGCCAGTTAAATTAATTAAACGCAGTCCTAAACCAATAATGAACCAGACTACCAACACTAAGTAAATCCTGGACTTTGAGTTTTCCCTCACTCCTTCCCTCCCACACTCCCCACACTCCTCTACTTCACCTGGGTAACTCGCCAACTGAGCTTCAGATTTATCCAGAAATTCCAAATAGTTGCAACTGCGATCGCAATTAAGTTAGCAATGTAACGATTAGGTAAAATAAAATTGAATACCAAATTCAGTACTAATACATTCAAAACCAATCCAGCCAAACAAATCAGATTGAATTTAACAAATCTTTTCAAACGCTGTCCCCATTCTTGCTGTTGTGCAGACACATCAGCAAATGTCCAAATATCATTCCATAAAAAATTATTGAAAATCGCCACTTCCCCAGCAATAATTTTACTGCGAGTTAAGGGCAAAGCCATGGTCGTTGGGTCACTGAGTAAATAAAGTACGGCCATATCTACAAATACCCCACTCAATCCCACCACTCCAAATCGCACAAATCTACCAATCGGAAAACCCATACTTTGACCAAATTTCTCTAATCTGACTGTAGACAAACGCAAACGTACCAAATGGTGGATATAATCCACATATTGCCTCCAAGTTACCTTACTCGCTCCTTGTTTGCGTTCGCAGAACACATAGCCAACTTCAGCAATTTTTTCCACGTTACCCCGCCCAATCACCTCCAGCAAAATTTTATACCCGACTGGATTAAGGTTTACACCTGCTACACAAGAGCGACGCACCATAAAATATCCACTCATGGGATCGGAAACCCTACCTAATACCCCCGGTAAAATCATTAACCCCAATAATTGAGCGCCACGGGATAAAAAACGTCTCATAAAGCTCCAGCTGCTGACCCCACCACCATCCACATGTCGGCTAGCAACTACTAAATCAGCGTCTTTTTCCATAGCCCCTAGCATTTGCAACATGATATGGGGTGGATGCTGCAAATCACCATCAATTACCCCTAAAATATCACCCCTTGCCACCTGCCATCCCCTAATCACCGCCGAAGATAGCCCCCGTTCCCATTGGCGGCGTATTACTTGCAACTGGGGATACTGTGGCATCAGTGATTGTGCTATTTTCCAAGTACCATCTGGACTGTCATCATCAACAACAATGAGTTCGTATTCTCCAGGAATCGATTCATCTAGAAGTTGAGTGAGGATTTTGATAATATTTTGGATATTTTCCCGTTCTTTATATGTGGGAATTACTAGGGATAAAAGGAGAGAATTTTTACAGGTAAGTTGAGGAATTGCTAAAGATTCAGTAGGCACTGATAAAAGAGAATTGTGATTGTCGATCTTACTCATTTGACACTCCCCACCCTTAAAATCGTTATAACCTTTATCCCGGCTAGGATTGAAAATCCCAGTCTCATAGCCCAAGTCTACTTAAGTAGACTTTGTTTATAAGCAAACACAAATTCATTCTCAGGCGGAAATCACCGGCTAAGTGACATTGGTGCAATTTGTTAATTCTAAAATTTTCATTGAGTCCTCTTTTAGAGGACTTTCGCTTTGAGACGACGTTTTATAACTGTCGGTGGGATAGGAATTTAGGAGATAATAAATATTGGTAACAGTAAGCCGTTAAAGGCTGGG
>JAAUYD010132207.1_pt1 | contig 15229 bp, 11 predicted proteins | sample 7278101 | NCBI WGS metagenome assembly JAAUYD01 (sample SAMN14350128, study PRJNA611818) | marine sediment metagenome | isolation source: surface marine sediment (0.6m) | place: French Polynesia: Moorea | collected 2018-08 | reverse complement strand
GAGGGCTCTCGCGCCACGCGGCGCAACGGGGGCGAGCCGGGCAGGAGCGGTCATCGCGTCCTCCACGTCTGCGTCGCCCTACGTAAGGGTGGTGCGAGCTTCCGCGATGTGTCACGCCGCGGCGATCGACACGTGACGGAGGCGAGAGTCGGCTGCCCGACATCTCGTCGGCCGGATCCGGCCCCCGGCCTAGCTCACATGGGAACGCGGTCTCGCAGCTACCGGGCCACGTCGACCTAGGGCAGCGCGAGCTTCGCCCCGCTTCCTCCCAGCACACCCTGGATCCCCGCGAACGGGTCGTCCCGCCCCTCGAGCTCGAAATCGCCCGGCCCGTCCGGGAGCGGCGTCACGTCCGGCTCTTCGAAGCCGTACTGCGGAAACAGGTCCCAGGTGTGCGAGAGGATCAGGTCCTTCCGCGCCTTGACGAGGTTGGTGATTCCGCCCATGTCCGGATACGGCTGTCCGTTGAAGAGCACCACCCAGGAGATGCCGTCGACGTCGCTCCCGCCGATGCGCAGGTAGGCCGAGCCGCCCGCCACGCTTCCGCCGTGTGCGATGCCGTCCGTGCCGGCGATGTCCCAGCCGAGCCCGCGGTTGCCACCGTTCGGCTTCGGCACGCCCGGCGTCGGGAAGAGCGAGGTGCTGGCGTAGGAGAGCACGTACGGGTGTCGGTCGTGCTGGAGCGCGGTCGCGATGCGCAGCATGGCCACGGCCGAGGCCGACCAGCCGCCGGCCGGGACGATCGAGTACTGGGGCGTTCCGCCGTAGGCCGCGGGCACGCGCTGGTCGCCGAAGAGGGGCCAGCCGTCGGCGTTGAAGTCCTCGGCCCACTCGATCACCTTGGGAGTGACCTTGGGCTGGCCGAACGGGTCGTAGTGCCGCGCCTCGAGCGAGACCTTGTCGGCGTAGCGATCCGGCGAGTAGGCGAAGCGCGTCTTGCCGTCGTTCAGCTCGAGGGGGCCGGCCACCTCGTCCTCGACGAACTGGCGGATCGTCTGGCCCGAGAGGATCTCGACGGCAACGGCGGCGGCGCAGATGCCAAGGCCCGAGTAGTAGTACTTGGTGCCGGGCTGGACATCGAGCGGGCGCGGCAGGAAGTGCTCGAGCACCTGCTTGCAGCGGGGCGTGTGCTCCATGCCAAGGCCCTGGGCGACGGTCTCGGTCATGTTGAGCGGAAGCCAGTTGTCGAAGTCGTCGCCCGGGTAGAGCGCCTGCTGCTCGTACCAGCCGCCTTCGTGTCGCAGCAGGTCTTCCAGCGTGATGCTCGTCAGGTTCGGGCACTGGCGGCCGAAGTGCGGGCAGATCACGTCGCGGAAGATCAGGGTCTGCAGGGTCACCGGGGTGCCGCCCCCGCCCGTCGACGGGTCGGTCGTCACCCAGCCCGAGCCACCGCTCCCAGGGATCACGGCGCCGTTCTCGAGCAGGCGCATGACGGCGACGGCGGTCACGGCCTTGGAGATGCTGCCGATGCGGATCAGCGTGTCGGGCGTCGCGAGCTGGTTCTTGCCGATGTCTGCGTAGCCGTAGCCGCGGGCGTATACGAGGTTGCCGTTGGCCGAGAGGGCGAAGGTCGCGCCGGGCAGGCCGTAGCGCTTCATCTTGTCGATGATGAGGTCGTCGAAGACGCCGTAGCCGGGCTTGGGAGTGCCCGTCTTGAGGGTGCCGTTGTCGACGAGAAGGACGTCGTAGCGGCCGCCGCCGAGCGGATCGATGTCGATCACGCGGCCGCCATGGCGGCGCACCAGGTGGCCGACGTCGCCCTGCGAGACGTCGAAGTGGATCCACGAGTCGCGGACGTTCTCGACGGCGGGCTCGCCGGGCGCCGCCGAGCTCAGGATCGCCACGATCTCGGTGCCGTCGCGCTCGATGTCGACGAAGCGGCTCTCGGGCCAGGACGCGTGCCAAAGCCGCGCGGCGTCGGGCGTCGCGAAGCGGCGCACCTCGCTAGTGCGCTCGTCGTTCCCGGTGTTGGCGATGGCCACGCCGGCCCACTGCTCCTGGCCGCCGACCACGTAGCGCTCGATGTCGATGAAGCGGTGGCCGAGTGCCTCCATCTCGTCCTCGAGCTCCGAGAGGGAGTAGCCGAAGCGCCACGACCAGTTCTTGTCGTCGTCGATCATCGAGGCCGCGAAGCGCAGGCCGCCCGGCGTCATGTACGGGCGCAGGCTGGTGAAGCGGTAGTGCTGCTGCAGGTCGCTGAGCTCGGCCTCCGTCGCGTCGTGGACGAAGTGATGGTCGGCGGCCATGTGCTCGCCCGTGTTTCGCACGTAGAGCGCGGAGAAGACGCCGTCGACCAGCGACTCGGCGGGCTCGATCTCGACGACACGGAAGTTGCCGGAGGTGAGCGTGCTCGAGAGCAGGGCCGGGCCGATGGCCGGGTGCCAGTCGTGCTGGGTGAAGGGGCCGAAGGGGTACTCGGCGGTGCCGTCCACGCCGTTCGAGACCTTGATGCTGCCGCAGCCGAACTGCACGCAGTTCGAGGCGCCCTGTCGGCTCCCCGCGTCGATCGCGATCAGCAGCTCGTCGTCGCGGACCATCTCGCGCGCCATGTAGATGGCGTCCGTCTCCCGCGTCTGCGGGTCGAACGACTCCTCTCCCGGGTCGACGACGATCAGGCCGGATGCCACGGCCGGGTCGATCAGGTCCTGGGTCGCGTCGCAGGCGAGCGCCTCGAGCTCGGCATCGCCCAGCAGATAGGCGCCGATCTGCAACGTGTCCGCCGAGTCGCACGCGCCGTCGGCCGTCGCGTCGCAGAGCCCCGGGCACGCCATGCCGCCCTCGGCGCAGTTCGCGGAGAGCGCCAGGTCCGACCAGTCGACGACGCCGTTGGCGTCGAGGTCGCCGCAGGAGCAGGCGTCGCCCCGGCCGTCGCGGTCGGAGTCGCGCTGGGCGGGGTCGGCCACGCGGGGGCAGACGTCGGTGGCGTCGGGGATGCCGTCGCCGTCCCGGTCGGGGCCCGAGCGGGCGAGGTCGCTGCCGTTCGGCTCGTCGAGCTCGCAGGCGGTGAGCGGGATCAGGAGAGCGAGACAGGCGATCAGGGTGGCGAGGGATCGGCGGGTCATGGGATTTCTCCTCGGTTCGGGACGAGGAGCAGCATCCCTCCCGGCGCGCCACCCAGCTTGAGCGGGAGTTGATGGTTGTTTGAACGCGGGGTCCCCGCGGGCGGAGTGAGGCGTTCTGGGGCGGAATGAACCGGCTGGGGACTCGCCCTATGCCATAGTGGCCGCGAAACGCGCCCCTGCGCACGAGGAGACGCCATGGCCAGGATCCTGATCACCGGAACGAGCAAGGGGATCGGCTACGAAGCCACGCTCCTCCTGGCGCGCGCAGGCCACGAGGTGATCGCCACCATGCGCAATCCGGGCGCGAGCGATCTCGGCAAGGTCACGACCGAGGAGAAGCTGCCGGTCACCGTGCTGCCGATGGACGTGGACGACGACGCGTCGGTCTCGAGCGTGTTCCAGGAGCAGGGAGCGTCGATCGACGTGCTCGTGAACAACGCGGGGATCTACAGCATCAACGCGGTGGAGGACGAGAGTCTCGACCAGTTCCGACGTGTGATAGAGACGAACTACCTGGGCGCCGTGCGCTGCGTGAAGGAGGTCCTTCCCGCCATGCGCGAGCGGCGCGCGGGCTGCATCGTCAACGTCACCTCGATCGCCGGTCGCATCGCCTTCGGGTCGACGAGCGCCTACAACGCGTCGAAGTTCGCGCTCGAGGGCTTCACCGAGGCGCTGGCCCAGGAGGTGAGCGGCCACGGAGTGAAGGTCGCGCTGGTGGAGCCCGGGATCATCGATACGCCGATGGCCACCACCCACCTGCCGCAGTTCGACTCGGAGACGATCTATCCCCACGGCCGGCGGATCCACGCCTTCTTCCACAACCCCGAGAAGCCCGAGGCCTCGCCGGCCCTCGTCGGCGAGATGATCCGCCACGTCATCGAGAGCGACGACCCGCGGCTCCGCTTCCCGGTGGGCCCCGACGCCCACCCCTTCCTCGGTTGGCGCTCCTCACTGAGCGACGAGGACTGGGTCGGCCTCGGTCGCTTCGAGAGCGACGCGGACTACTTCCAGCGGGTCTTCGTGGATACGGGAGTCGATCTGCGAACGGGCTGATTCCCGCAAGCCCACCACCTGGAGCCGTCACAGCGTGAGGAAGGCCCCTCCCGGTCGTCAGGCGGGAGGGGCCAGCTGCATCATCGCTCGATCGCAGCCCGAAGCCGTGCCGAGAGCCCCGTCGTCCGGGCCGTGGCCGGGGCGCGGGCCGCACGCCCTCGCGGCTCGTCCGTCGCGCTTCCGAAGGCGCCGAGCGCTTCGGCACATAGCAGCTCCCGGGCCAGCGCGTCGGGAAGAGCGTCGGTATCGAGCTGCATCCGTCGGCCGAGGGCCCGCTCCGCGAGCGCGTCGCGGGTGTCCCCTGAAGCCGAACGGGCAGGCGCCCTCGCGGCCCGGGCGCCGCGCTCCGGCGGGAGCTCGGCCTCGAGGAGGGCCGCCGCATCGACGATCCCCGCCCCGAACTCGTCCTGGGGAAGACGATGGCGCCGCGCCGTCTGCTTCAGGAGCTGCCGGAAGACGTCGGGCACGGCGTTTCCGTAGCGGCTCTTGAGCGCGTCGGGCCCGTGATACGAGAGCCACAGCGCGGCCACGCCGGCCGTCAGGGCGACGGCATAGGACGTGCCGTAGCTGCGCCCGACGATCTCCTCCCCGTCGTCTGCGACCAACGCCCGCCAGACGCTCTCGGCCGGTGCCGAGACGTCGACCGCGCGCCCTCGACAGGAGCCCTTCCACGCGCCGTCCTCGATGTGGGTGCCGGCGACGGCGATGGTCGACTCGTAGCGCGCGGGCCAGACCACGAAGCGCACCTGGTTGCCCGCGGCGGCCAGCACGATCACGCCGGCCTCCTCGGCTCTGCGAACGGCCTTCTCCACGGCCCGGCTCGGCAGGCCGCCCAGGCTCATCGAGATCACGCCGCACTGCTGTGCGACGGCGTAGTCGATGGCGTCGCGCAGGCGGTGCATGCCGGCGCTCAGCAGCACCGGCGCCGGTCGCAGGAAGCCCGGCTTGGTGACCCGCAGCGGGACGATCTCGGCGTACAGGGCGGGGCCCTGCAAGGCGTCGCGACGGTCGTGGCCGCCGCGGCCGTAGCCGCTCATGATCACGCTGGCGGTCGCGAGTCCGTGGCTTCCGAGGGGGTCCGAGGGGTCTGCGTCGCGCCCGAGGAAGTCGCGGTCGAGGTCGGTTCGCACGCGATCGGCGTCGAGCTGGGTGTGGGGCTGGAAGCCGCTGTCCGGGTGCCCGATGCGGATCCCCTCGCCCGGGGCCTGGGGGAGCCCCTCGAAGAAGGCCCACGCCTCGGGCACGTTGCAGCTGCGAAGCGCCCAGTCGCGGCTCTCGGTGCCCGGCTTGTCCTTGCCGCGCCCGATCCCCGAGGCGAGCCGGCCGGCGCGCGACTCGGCCTCGGCGTCGTCCGAGACGCCGGTGATCAGATGCGTCAGCGAGGGCTCGGCGAACACGACGTCGGGCTCGTCCTCGAGCCCGTGGGAGAGCTGCCAGGCCTCGCCGAAGGCCAGGCTCGAGTCGCCCGGAGCGAGCGCATCGAACTCGTTCGGGTCCCCCGCGCAGCGTCGGATCTCCCAGCCCGCGCCCAGGCGGCTCATGGCGAGCTGCTGGGCTCGTTCGAGGGCGGCTCCGTTGCCGCCGTGCGTTCCACTGAGCTCGAAGGTGATGGCTTCGCAGCGGACGGATGCGGGGTTCTCGATCTGCGAGCCGATCGGAGCGCCCTTGTGGCGATCGGCGCGGGTGATGCCGCGCCACGTCTCCTTCGAGGCCTTTCGCGCGGCAGCCAGGTGGTCGCCCGGCGCGATGTAGGACTCGTGGCGGCCCGTCTCCGGGTCGAAGTACCCGATGTAGCCCCCAGGCGCGAGTCCGAAGGAGGGCACGCGGGTTCCCAGGAAGTCGTTGTGGTTCTGGTGCTCCTCGCCTTCGGTGAAGTAGAGCGGGAGCAGGAAGTTGGACACGGGCACGCCGTCGATCTCGTAGACGTCGGACTGGACGGCGTCGCACAGCTCGTACCAGTGGTAGACCATGCGCCCGCCCTCGGCGGGGTCGGGGTGCGGCCCCTGGGCGAGCAGGTTGGCCTCGGCGTCCATGGCCATCTCCAGGACTTCGTGGGAGAGAGTCACGCTCCAGGGCTCGCCGAGCGCGTCGGCCAGCTGGGTGAAGACGAAGCCGTACGGGACGCCCTGATAGTTCAAGGCGTGATAGCCGAGTGCGTTCTCGACGTCGTTGTCGTCCCACAGGTAGAGGACCGCATCGCCGCGCATGTCGAGCGGGAGCTCCGGGTCCGGCTGTTCTCCGGTCCAGCCCTCGAGACGGAGGTGGACCTCCTTGTGCCAGTAGCGACGGAAGTCCTCCTGCATCTGGCGGTTGACGGCGCGGACGACGCGCTGGACCTCGTCCTTGCTGAGCTCGGTGTGGTTGATGATGGAGATGATCACGGGGCTCCTCCTTGTGGGGCGTCTCGGGACGCGGAGTACGGAGAAGCAGAACTCGTGCCAGGCTCGTCCCCGCCCTCGAAGCGTTAGGCGTTCCGAGCCGACCACTGGAGTGGACACCCGAGATCTCGGTGTCTGCCAGGCCAGACGCTTCGGCGCGATCCACAGCTCACGCGCCTCGAGGGGTGGTATGGAGCTTGCTAGTTGGCCGAGTGGAATGGGGGACGGAGAAACACCATGAGCGAGACCATCTGGCCGATCCTGAAGGCGTCGATTCCCGCACTCATCCTGTGCATCCAGATCTACCTGGGGATCGACATCCGCAATCTCGTCGGCGACGTGGAGAAGCAGAGCGGAGAGGTGGAGGAGCTCTCGGCGGGCCTTCGGGTCCAGGAGGTCCTCCTCCAGGCGTCGATCGCCCAGCAGGCCGAGATCCGATCCGAGATCAGCGCGACGACTCACCAGAAGATCAGGGCCGAGATCAAGAACGAGATCTCCGGGGACGACAGCGCGGCGGCTCTCCAGATGGCGCGGCAGGCGCAGTCGCTGGGCGAGGCCTATCGGCAGCTCCTCCGGGACCGAGAGCAGCGGATGGCCGCGCGCGAGACCGAGCTTCGGGCTCGCACGGACGAGATCCGGCAGCAGGCCGCCGAGGCCATCGCGGACCTGCGGGAGATGAAGCAGGTGCTCGATGGCGCGGCGGGCGACGCCCGTTTCGCCGCGGCCCGGGCCAACGCCTCACCGCGCTACGTGATGGTGGAGGGTGGGGCGGGCCCCGCCGACTTCTGGCTGCCCGACGATGGCGAGTTCCAGGCGACCCTCGACGACGTCGTGGAGGACGAGGCGGGCAACCACGTCGCCCACGTCGTCGTGAAGGCGAGCGCCCGCGAGCCCTTCCAGCTGCGCCTCGGCGAGTTCAGCGGGTACCAGGCCCTGCCCGAGACCAACTGGGTGGTTCGTCCTGCCCTGGTGTACGACTCGCTCACGTTCTTCGGGCGCCGTCGCCTCGTGATCCTGGAGATGATTCCGAGCGCGATGGCCGACGACCCGGCGGCAGTTCCCGTGCTCCACCGTCCCGGCGTCACTGCGCCCGGCCCGGTCGTGGAGAGTGCAGCGGGCTGACCGTGCCGTCTCGCGGTTCGCCGCCGGCTTCACCTGGCGGCGGACCGCTGGGCGTGCGAGGAAGCGACGTTCCTCTCACGCGATCCGCAGCGCACGAGGCCCAGCATCCCGGCGGCAACGAGGGCGAGTGCGCCCGGCTCGGGCACGGCCTGGGCGACCGCCCATACGAGGGGGAGCGAGCCCGGGCCCTGGATGGTTCCGATGTTCCCGTCGTCGCGAGTCCATTGTCCTTCCCAGCTGCCGCCGGTGCCGTCCGCGAACGCGAAGATCGGGCTGCCGAGGCCGGGCGCGGCGATCGGGTCGGTGACGTTGGGGAAGCCGAGCCCGCCGCCGAGCCCGCTGCGGAACTCGCCGGCCAGCAGTGCGTTGCCCCACCACACCTGGGACATGAGGGTCGGCGACACGGTGTCGAAGGAGCCGGTCAAGGGCGTGACCTCGTAGTCGCCGATCGACGTCGAGATGACGATGGCGTGGGCGTGCAGGGGAAGCGTCACCAGCAGGGCGACGAAGAGGAGTCTCAGGGCTCGCATGGCGGGCCTCCGCGTGGTGGATGCAAGGGATGGCTACTGGGAGAAGGCGTTCCATCCGAGCGAACGCCGTTCCCCGAGCTTCCCCTTGGGAACGCGGTGTCGCGCGCCAGCCCGCGCGCGCTCCTCTCCTACCAGGCTTCCGGGACGAACCTCTGCGTCTCGAGCGGCGGCCGCGCATAACCCTCGGCCTCCGGCCGGGGCGGGAGCTTCTCGGGCGTCGGGGTCAGGTCCTGGTACTCGATCAGGCTCAGCAGGTGGGTGATGCAGTTCAGCCGCGCCCGCTTCTTGCTGTCGGCGTTCACCACGTACCAGGGCGCCTGCTCGATGTCGGTGTGGGCGAACATCTCGTCCTTGGCCTTCGAGTAGTCGACCCACCGCATGCGCGACTGCACATCCATCGGGCTGAGCTTCCAGCTGCGGGTGGGATCGTCCATGCGCTGCTGGAAGCGGCGTTCCTGCTCCTCGTCGCTCACCGAGAACCAGTACTTGACGAGGATGATCCCCGAGCGCACGAGCATGCACTCGAACTCGGGGCAGGAGCGCAGGAACTCGGCGTGCTCTTCGGGCGTGCAGAAGCCCATCACCTTCTCCACGCCCGCGCGGTTGTACCAGCTGCGATCGAAGAGCACGAGCTCACCGGCGGAGGGCAGGTGCTCGACGTAGCGCTGGAAGTACCAGCTCGTCTGCTCCTTCTCGGTGGGTCGCCCGAGGGCGACCACCCGACAGATGCGCGGGTTCAGGGACTGGGTGATTCGCTTGATCACGCCGCCCTTTCCCGCGGCATCGCGGCCCTCGAAGATCACGACGACCCGGAGCCCCTTGGCCTTGATCCACTCCTGGAGCTTCACGAGCTCGATCTGCAGGCGCGCGAGCTCGGCCTCGTAGTCCGCGGTCTTGATCTTCCGCTTCTCGGCCTTGATGTCGCCGAGCGCGGCCCGGTGCACGGCCGCCGCGCCGTGATCCTGCGTCTCCTTGCTCCGCTTGCCCTCGCCCAATGCTGCGTCCCCCCCGCACGCCGCCCCGAGACGTCAGCTGCCTTCGCTCGCCCTCAGGCCGCCCGCTCGGCCTCCGGCGCTCGCTCCAGGCTCTCGAGCACGCGAACGCAGTGGCGGAGCCAGGCCTGCGGCGGCTCCAGGTAGTCGTCGCGGATGGCGTCGCAGAGATGATCGGTCGCGCGGATGACGAAGTTGAGCGTCGAGTGCAGGCCGCGTCGTTCGACGTCGGCCATGTCCATCTGCAGCAGCTCGCCGCGCGCCCGCTCGAGGGCGGTGCGGGAGCGCCGCGGCAACCCGAAGGGGTCGTTCTTGCGCAGGCCGCGCAGCAGGGTTCGCGTCTCGTCGAGGTTGTAGAGCACCGAGCGCGGGAAGCTCTGGTCGAAGACGAGGAAGCGCGCCACCGACGTCTGGTGCAGCGCGTGGCTCGCGCCGCGGAAGAAGGGGTCGTAGGCGCAGCACGAGCGCAACGCGGAGAGCCAGCGGCTGGCATCGGCCGCGCCGCCCTCGGGCCCGGCGTCCTGCGCGACGTGGGCGTCGAGGATGCGGGCCGTCTGGGCGGCGCGCTCGTCCGCGCGCCCGAGCTTCATGAAGGTGAACGGCTCGTCGTGCAGCATGGTGCCGTGGGAGACGCCGTGGAAGAGCACGGTCGATTGGATCAGGTGCTCGTAGAAGGAGCCGCGGTTCTTCTCGAACAGGCGCCGCGCCGCCGGGCGGTTGATCCAGAGCCACAGATCGTTGATCGCCTCCCAGGCTTCGAGGCTCATCACGTCCCGGACCGTGCGGGCGTTCTCGCGGGCCGCGCCGACCGCGCGCCACAGCGAGGCCGCATCGTCGGCGTCCCACGTGACGAAGCCCTCCACGGCCTCGCCGTCGTGCACGGCCGCATCCCCCAGGCGCTCGACGAAGGAGGCCTCCTGGCCGGTGGCCCGCAGGACGGGCCGCCAGCGGGTGGTCGCGGCGGCGGCGGCGTCGATGTGGAGGGCGTGGTGCACGTCGAGCAGGCGGGCCAGGGCGTCCACCCGTTCGAGGTAGCGCGTGAGCCAGAAGCAGCTCTGTGCCACCCGTGAGATCATGCTTCCTCCTCGAGGATCCAGGTGTCCTTGGAGCCGCCGCCCTGGCTCGAGTTGACCACGTAGGAGCCTTCGACCAGCGCCACGCGCGTCAGGCCCCCGGGCAGCACCCAGCTCTCCTCGCCCGTGATCACGTAGGGGCGCAGGTCGACGCGCCGCGGCGCCAGGCCCTGATCCGTCCAGGTGGGGCAGCTCGAGAGCTGGACCAGCGGCTGCGCGATGTAGTTGCGGGGGTCGGCCGCCAGCCGCTCACGGAAGGTCTCGATCTCTTCGCGGCAGGCGCGCGGGCCCACCAGCATGCCGTAGCCCCCCGCCTCTCCCACGGCCTTGATGACCAGCTCGTCCAGGTGGTCGAGCACGTAGCGGAGATCCTCGTCTCGCTGGCACACGTAGGTGGGCACCTGCGGGAGGATCGGCTCCTGATCCAGGTAGAAGCGCACCATGTCGGGGACGTAGGGGTAGATGCCCTTGTCGTCGGCGACGCCGTTGCCGACGGCGTTCACGAGCGCCACCTCGCCCGCGGCGTAGGCGCGCATCAGGCCGGGGACGCCCAGCGCGGAGTCGGAGCGCAGCGACTCCGGGTCGAGGAACTCGTCGTCGATGCGGCGATAGATCACGTCCACGCGCTGCGGGCCCCGGGTCGTGCAGGCGTAGACGCGGTCGCGCTCGACGAAGAGGTCGCTCCCGCGCACCAGCTCGCAGCCCATGCGGCGGGCGAGGAAGCTGTGCTCGAAGTAGGCCGAGTTGAAGGGCCCCGGCGTGAGCACCACCGCATGCCCGTCGCGCCCGCCACAGGGGGCGACGCTGGCCAGCGCCTCGCGGAGCTTCCTCGGATAGTCGTCGACGGGTGCCACCCGGGCGTTGGCGAGCTCGGGCATCACGCGCCGCATCACCATCCGGTTTTCGAGCACGTAGGAGACGCCCGACGGCGTCCGGATGTTGTCCTCGAGCACCAGGAAGCGTCCGTCGGTGTCTCGGATGAGGTCGATGCCCGCGATGTGCACGTAGATGCCGCCGGGAGGCCGCACGCCCATCAGCGAAGGCATGAATGCCCGGGAGCTCTCCACCATCTCGCGAGGGACGATGCCCTCCTTCAGGATCCGCTGCTCGCCGTAGACGTCACCGAGGAAGAGGTTGAGGGCGGCGATGCGCTGGATCAGCCCGCTCTCGACCTGCTCCCATTCGGCGCGCGTCACCACGCGAGGCATCAGGTCGAAGGGGAAGATGCGGTCCGGGTTTCCTCCGTCCTCGCCGTAGACGGAGAACGTCACGCCTCCGCGCAGGAATGCGTCGTCGGCGAGGCGCTGGAGCCGTCGATACTCGGCGCGCCCGATCCCGCGGAGCCGTTCGAAGACGGGAGACACGGACGGGTGCACGCGGCCCTCGGTGTCGAAGACCTCGTCGTACGTCTTGGGAAGCGGGCGGTAGCCGACGAAGGGGTCGACGGCCTCGGAGTTCGCGGGTTGTGCGTTCACGCTACAGCGCCGCCTCGCCGGCCTCCCCGGTGCGCACGCGGACGGCGTCGTCCAGGCTCTCGACGAAGATCTTGCCGTCGCCGAGCGTCCCCGATTTGCAGGAGGTGCAGAGCGCCTCGGTGACCTTCTCGGCCATGTCGTCGGCGACGACGATCTCGAGCCGGAGCTTGGGGATCAGGTTGACGGTGTACTCCGCACCGCGATACAGCTCCTTGTGCCCCTTCTGCCTGCCGAAGCCCCGCACCTCGGCCAGGGTCATGCCGGGCACACCCGCCTGGCCGAGCGCCGCCTTGGCGTCGTCGATCTTGTGCGGCTTGATGACTGCGACGATTCTCTTCATCCGGGCCCTCCCGTCGTCCGTCTCGGGATGGAGCAAGAACGGTGCCGCCTGCCGCCGGCGTCGCTCCGCGCTGACGCGTCGAGCTGCCCCCCCTTCAGGCACCCGGTGAGTGTTCCCTGGGCATGCAGCGCCCCCGATGGCACCCAAGATGCGCAGAGTGTTGCCTGCGCGGCACGGGCGTTGCACGCCCCGAACACTGCGGGCCGTGAGGCAGGCGCGGCCCAGGGAGGCACCCATGGTCGAAGCAGTACGCCAGCAGGCCCCGCGAGCCGAGCAGGAATGGCTCGACGGGGAGCACCGCACCCTCCGGGCCTCGGGCGAGCGCCTCGAGGACCTGCTCCACGCGCTCGCCGCCGGAGACGGCTCCCTCGAGGTCGAGGCGCGGGAGCGGATCCGCGACTACGCCGGGCAGTTCCTGGCACATCTCGAGGCCGAGGAGCGCGCGGGTGTCCTGGAGAACGCGGCGGCCGCCGAGCCGCGCTTCCACCGCCGTGTGGAGCAGCTGCGCCTCGAGCACGCGGCCTTGCGCGAGAGGATCGGCGAGCTCGTCGCGGGGGCGGACGCCAGCGACGAAGGGTCGAGCTGGGTCGTCTTCCACTCGAGCTTCGTCGTCTTCCGTGAGAGCCTCGACGCACACGAGCGCGACGAACGGGAGGTGATCGTGAACGCCTACATGGAGGACCTGGGCGGGCGGGGCTGAGCCCAGCGCTACCCCACGAACACCGGCGACCCCCAGGCCCACTGGTCGTTCTTCTGCCGCACCCGCACGTAGTACACGTCGGGCCCGGGCGAGGCATCCACGTCCTCCACCCCGAACCGCCAGGCGTACTCCGCCTCGGGCACCGCGCGCGAGAGCTGCCACGCGGGCGAGACGAACCCGTCCATCATGTCCGCACGCGGCCCATCCCGCAGCTCGGACAGGGCGACGTCGATCGCCCGCTCGTTCACCGAGCCCACGATCCGTGTCTCCCCGTCCCCCTCGATCTCGAGTGCCAGCTTCTGGGTGGTGTCCGTTCGCGTGGTGGGGTTCTTCCAGCTGCGCGTCTCGAGGTGCACGGCATCGCCCTTCTGCTCCACCCGCGCCGCGTGGAAGGCGCCGTCGAAGCCGAAGCGTGCCTCGGGTGCCTCCTCCGCTCCGAGCCGAGGCTCCACACCGACGAGCCGCCCGCTCTCCACGCGAAGGTCGACGCTCCAGCGGGTCGCTTCTCCCGGCTCCCCCCAGCCGAGGGCCAGCGCCACCTTCCCGCGAAACGCGTTCCCGACGGAGCGCGCCTGCCCGACCCCATCCTCCCGGGCGAACGCCTCGCCGTTCTTCACCACCTCCACGTAGTCGAGCGCCGCCCCCGCGCGCACGTCCACCTCGATCGCCCGCTCGGGCGTCGCTGCGATCTCCGACCCCATCGGCGCGCCGTTCACCGCGAACGCCAGCTCGATCCGGTCCCCGGTGAGCGCCCAGGTCCGCCGCGCCTCGATCGCCCGCCACACGCCGTCCCGCGTGAGCTCCTCGGCCCACACCCCGAGCCGCCCGTGATCGTGGCTCCCCGGATGCGCCGAGTGATGATCCGTCGAGCCGATCACGCCGAAGCGGTGGCCCGCCGCGAGCCCCGCGCGCATGGAGCCCCGGTCGTCCCGCGGCCCCATCGAGTGCAGGTACGGCCGCGGCGCGTCGTCGTGCTCGGCGCAGCCGTGCATCGAGACGATCTCCACTACCGGTGAGTAGCGCGGGTCGAAGTCCGCCCAGTTGACGCCTCGATACCCGGGCACGTAGCAGATGTGGTGCGGGATCATCATCGCCCGGCCGCCGCCCGCGCGGACGCCGTCGATCGCGGCGCGCATGGCGGCGATGTCCGGCGCGCGCACGATCTCGCCGCGCGGGCCGTCGTAGTAGATGCAGTAGTCGCCGTGGCGCATGCTGTGCCACTCGAAGGAGAGGAAGGAGACGAAGCGGCCGTCCTCGTGGGCGGCGGCGGTCTTCTCCTGCACCTCGTCCCACATGCCGGCCAGGCGGTCGAAGCCGGTCTGGTGGTAGTCCACCAGGTAGGCGAGCCGGCCTTCGCGCGGCGGCATGTCGGGCCAATGGGCGTGGCCGGTCACGCTCGCGAAGTCGAGCTGCAGCTTCGCGTTGGCCCAGGCCTCGTCCATCGAGCCGCGGCCGTAGGAGATGTCGCAGTGGTTGTGGAGGTCGCCGAAGTAGGGGCGCTGGCCCTGGAAGGGCTCGGGCAGGAAGCTGGGCATGGCGCGAGCGTAGCTCGGGGGCCGGCCTGCGACTCAGGCCACGAGTCGGCCGGGGCGACCCTCCTGCCGCGCTCACGCGAGCAGCGGGACGGCCGCCCCGGGCGGGTGTCTCGGAAGGCGTGTTAGTCGCTGAGGCGTCGGCGGCGCCCGAGCAGGCCGGCGCCCAGGGCGAGCCCGACGAGGCCCGCCGGCTCGGCCACCGACTGAGGCTCGCCGAAGATGAAGTCGTCCATCACGACGACGTCGACGAGATCGTCATCGTCACCCAGGACGCCCGTCCCGAGCGAGATCGAGACGGAGGCCACCTCGAAGTCGTCGAAGGCGACGCCCAGGAAGGACAGTCCGCCATCGGCAACCGGGACGGACTCGGTGAGGATCTCGAGCCCGTTGCGGTCGAAGAAGCTCACGGTCGTGGTGTCGGGGAGATCGACGTCGACGAACACGATGCCGAGGCCGTCGGTGAGCGCCGGGTCGGTGATGGTCCCGGGAGTGAAGAAGCTGGCGGTCACGATGTTGGATCCCACGGGTGCGAACAGGCGTTCCTCGCTGAAGGCCTGGAACTCGCTCGCGTAGTCGGGATCGAAGTCCTCGAAGCGGACGGGGGTGCCGTCGTCCACGTCGCCGCTCAGGAGCAGTCCCGAGCCGGGCGTCTCGAAGGAGATGCCCCGTGCCCGCGGGCTCGCGTTGAAGTTGAAGAAGTCGCCGGGGAAGGCATTGGGGGCGGAGACGGCGGCAGGCGCGGCGTCCCAGTTGATCTGGCGGCGGCCGTCGGGGAGCGCCACGGGATCGGGCGCGTTCAGGTCGCCGAGCGCGGCGCGGAAGTCGTCGACCGTGGTCTGGATCGCGGCGGGGTTCGCGCCGGCGGCCGTGAAGACCGTGGGTACGGCGCCCGTCGGCGGCGCGAGCAGGAGCAGGCAGAGAGGAGACAGTGCACGGAGAAGCGGGTTCATTTCGTCCTTCGGGGCCGAG
>JAAUYD010121671.1_pt1 | contig 15230 bp, 12 predicted proteins | sample 7278101 | NCBI WGS metagenome assembly JAAUYD01 (sample SAMN14350128, study PRJNA611818) | marine sediment metagenome | isolation source: surface marine sediment (0.6m) | place: French Polynesia: Moorea | collected 2018-08 | reverse complement strand
GACGAAAAGGTCTGCCAGCGCCGACCCCCTGGCAGGCTCCCCAAACTTGGACAGCCAGCCTCTCCGCCTATCGCGTAACCGGATTCATTTGGCGGCGCTCGGAAGCCGATGGCTGCGGACTGCTGATCTATTGTCCCCAGTGTCGTCGTTTAAGTCTGCTTCAGATCCACCCGCCACTGACCCAACATCCTGAATCCATCCCGCGGCTATTGGCCTCCTTTAACGATCACCCCTCGGGAGCGGAGACACCGCTCGCGCTCTTCGGCGTCCGGGCCCAACTGCCCGCCGGGGCCAATCTGCACCGTTTCCGATTCGAAACGGGTCGCTATCGGCTCCTGTGGCGCAAAGCGCGGATTCGCATCGGGCTGCACCGCTGGGCCCCGGCCGCCGCCATTCTCGATCAGACCCCGCTGCTATCCTTTATCCAGAACCAGTTCAGCGTTCCGGCGGCGGGGCTGACCGTCACGGAGCGGGGAGGCGAGCAGGTGGTCGATGGGATCTGGTCAGCGGGAGGCCCGCTGCCCATCCGCTGGCAACGCTTTCGATTTCAACGATACCTGCGGGTTCGGCATACACCGCCCCACAACAGCCTCTTGGGGATTGAGGTGAGTGGGCGGGGGAGGGGCCTTGGCCCTCTTTTCGAGCGACTCGCTGAGACCTATGAAACCTATTGTTGATCCAAGCGCTTCAGATCCTGAAAAGCGGGCAGCCGCCCTGGCCTGCATCCCGATGAAACACGCCGGCGTCGCGGCGGAGACCCTGGAGAGCGGAGAGCTGGTGCTGATCTATCCCATCGTGATGCGTCCCTGGCTGGATCGTCTGCTGCGACGATTCGGTCGCGACGCGCTTTCAGATCAAAAGCGCAAGATCCAGCTGGATACCCTGGGGACCCAGGTGTGGGGATGGATCGACGGTGAGCGCAGCGTGGGTGATATCGTCGCCCGCTTCGGCGAGTTCCACAAACTGCCGCAGCGTGAAGCGGAGCTGTCGGTCACCACCTTCCTTCGGATGCTGGGCAAACGCGGCCTGATCGGTCTACGGGAACCTTGAGATCGATGGTCGCAGGGCGGTACCCCCTGCCACAGCGCCCTTTCTATGAGGTCTGGGGATGCGGGGCGGATGTGCGGCGGGCTTGCGCCGGTCGCCGGGAGGGCGGTTATATCTTGGAGATGGCCTCATCCATGGTAGGCACGATGGGCAGAAAGGTATCGAAGCCCGCAATTTCGAAAACCTCTTTGACATAGTCCTGCATGGCGCAGAGCAAGAGCTTGCCCTCGCGCCGCTTGAGATCTTTGGTGGTTTTTAGGATCACTCTGAGACCGGCACTGCTAATGTAGTCCAGGTTTTCAAAGTTGATGATCAGGCTGCTGGAACCATTTTCGATCTGGGAGGCGATCACCTCCTCAAGCTCCGGCGATGTATTGGAGTCCAGACGACCTTTAAGACTGAAAACACTGACGTTTTCTCTGGTATCTAAATCGATTTGCATGCGTCTTAGTCCTTGAATCTTGATCCACGTGATGCCCCTCAGCCCAACTTGGCTGCCGTAGGGCAATGCTCAGAGCCGTGATCATTTTGAAACCGTTTGGTGATCTTTACGATATTTTTCTCGCCCACCCGTTCGTAGTGAATTTGATCGGCAAATCGACGGGCGAAAAAGACGCCTAAGCCGCCGACTTCGCGCGCTTCGACATCGGTGTCCAGGCAGGGCGGTTCAGCGGTCAGCGGGTCAAATGGGACCCCGTCGTCCTCTATCTCGATATACATCTGATCGGGGTCGATGCGGATACGCAGCACTACCTCGTGGTCACCACCGTCGCGGTAGCCATAGCTGATAATGTTGGTGAAGAGCTCCTCCAGGACCAGGTTGGTTTCGCACTTACACTTGTTTGAAAAACCGAGTTGCCGACGCAAATTCTCAAGTGCGCCGTTGATCTTCTCAAGATCGGCGAGTTGGTTTTTCAGTTTGAACGTAAGCCTTTGGGTCGCCATCTGCCAAACTCCCTGAGTTGAATCGCGCAATTGGGGCAGACGTCAGTTCACGATCTTGCTTAGGATTCTAGCCATGTTTGGGCCGCTAGAGCAAGCTTATTCCGATACAGTGCTGACAGCTGCTGAGATCGCCTTCCATCTCTTTGAGGACTTGTTTTTCCCACTTGAGCACGCGACCGACGACGCTGGCGACGATTTTGGGCCCTATCGCGGGGAATTGTTCCGAGATCTTGGCGAATTTTTCGCGCGTTAGGATCAGACAGCCCAAGTCGGTGGCGGCTTGGAGGGAAAAGAGTCGCGGCATGGGGCCCATCAGGGAGAGGCTGCCGAAAAAGGACCCCTCCGGATAGCGCCGCAGGGTCACCTCACGGTCGGTCTCCCGTCGTCGCAGCTCCACCTCACCGGACAGCGTAAAGTAGGCGCAGCCGTCGTCATCCCCCTGCCGAAAGAGAAAATCACCCGCTTTGAAGCTCTCGCGGGTGCAGAGATAGGCGAAAAGTTTGACCACCTCCAGGGGCAGGCCGGCAAAAAAATGGACTTCGCGCAAGATGCCGATGTTGTCGGTGATCTCGCAGGAGGCCCCTGTCTTAAGGCCTTCCGAATTCGAGCTCATAGAGTTGTCCCTCCTTGGCGATCAATTCATCGTAGGTCCCCATCTCGACGATCTTGCCCGCCTTCATGACGGCGACCTTGTCGTAGTTCTTGATGATGTCCAGGCGGTGCACCACGGCGATGAGGGTGCTTTTGCCCTTGTAATGTTTCTCGATGATGTTCTGAATGCGTCCCTGGGATTTGTTGTCCAGCGCCGAGGTGGCCTCGTCCATAATCAAGATGCGCGGACGCTTTAGGAAGGCCCTTGCGATGGCCAGCTTTTGGCGCTGGCCGCCGGAGAGTTTGTCGCCCCCGCGGCCCACGTCGTATTGCATCCCGATGGCCACAGCGGCTTCCAGAAAATCCTCCTCGATGAGGAGCTGGATGATGCTCTGGTAGATACGCTCGCGCGCCTGAGTCTGTTCGGTCTTGGTCTTTCCGAAGAGGATGTTATTGAGGATGGTCTGCCCGTAGCTGTATTGATCCAGACGATAGAAGGTGACGGCCTCCGGCATCTGCTCCTCGATGCGCTCCCGGAAGAGGACGCGGCCCTCCAGAATCAACCGTTCCAGGAGCGTGTCGAGCGCCACCATTTTGTGCAGGCCGGGAGTGAAGCGCAGGGCCAAGGATAGCAGGCGGCGCTGGGTGTGTGGATCCAACTGGTGGAGGTTGCGCTGACGCAATTCGGCGGCCACCGCCTTGTAGGTATCCAGTTCGGCGGGCTCCAAGGGACTCTGTTTGAAAAAGAGTTCATCTGGCGGAAGGTTTCCCAGCAGATCGACCGTTTGCCGCGTCAGGGCCGCACCCAGGGCCAGCAGCGTGCGGTTGAGGTCGGCCTCGTCCAGAAACTGCATGAAGAAAGGGTTGGTGAGCAGTTTCTCGCCGCACAGGTCGGGATTTTGAGCGCTGCCGAAGATGAGGTTGTCTTCGATACTGGAGTGGTAGAGGTATTGGCTCTCGTCGAAAAACTCCACCCACTCGCTCAAATCGGTGCCGTAGTCCTGACGGAAATTGTTGCGAACCCGGATGACGGCTTCCACCAGCTCCGGCCGCTCGCCCGGGGCGATGATGGTGTTGAGGCCAAATCGCAGGACATCGATGAAGATGCCGGCCTGCTGCAGAGCGGCGATCATATCGTCCAGTTCCGGCGGTGGACCACCATCGTGCTGGGCCGTATAGGCGTAAAGAAGATTCTCCTCGATGGTGCCCTGAAATATGAAGGGCGTCTGGGAGACGAAACCCACGTTGGCAACGAGGTCCTGCTTGGTGAGTTCGGCGATTTCGTGGCCGCCGATGGTCGCCCGGCCCTCATCGTAGCTGTAAAGCTGACCGAGGCAGAGCGCCAGGGTGCTCTTGCCGCTGCCGCTGAAGCCCACCAGCGCGAGATGCTCGCCAGATTTTAAGGTGAGGTTGATCCGGTCTAGCAGACGGATACCGTCCCGGGTGATGAAGCTTAAATCCTTGACCTCGATGCTGCGTTCGAGCTGGTGCGGGGGGCGGTCATCGGCAATCAGGCGATGCTCGGGCGGCACGTTGAACAGGGCCATGGTGCGGTCATAGCTCACCCGTCCATCCTGGTAGACCTGATAGAATTCGATCAACTCCCGCCAAGGATCGTAGAGTTTTTCCTGGGCAGATAGAAAGGCCACCAGGGCGCCCAGCTCGAGCCGTCCTTTGATGGTCAACCACCCGCCCAGGATGAAGACCAGGAAGGGGCCCAGGCTGACGAAGAAGTTGTTGGTCACTTTGATGGCGAAGCGGTAAAGGCTCCACCGGATGCGGATCTTGAGAAGACGACGGACAATCTTGTCGAATTTGCGGTTTTCGAGGGTGTAGGCGCCGTTGGCCTGGATTTCATGGATGCCACCGATGGACTCGGAGATGCGGCTCGAGAGCTTGCGGGAGGCGTCCACCCGCTGCTTGTTGGCCTGGTTGACCTTGCGTTGCAGCAGGGGCACGAGAAAGAGCACCAGGGGGTAGATGGAGAGGGAGAGGGCCGCCAGCCAGAGATTGAGCCAAGCCAGGTAGGCGGCGAAAGCCACCAGCGTCAACACGTTGCTCAGCGGCACCGCCACCGCCATGCCGATATAGTTGCCCGGCAGGGTGAGCTCGTTGATGACGGCATTGACCACCGCTCCCGGTTGGGTGTTGCGATAATAGGTCAGGGGGAGGGTGAGTGCATGGTGGTAGAGCGCTTCGCGCATTCGCGCGGTGGCCCGTTGGCTGATGACGGCCTGCAGGGCGTTCATGGCGAATTTGAACCCGTTGGCGGCCACCACTGCTGCCAAATAGAAGCCGCAATACAGAAAGAGCAGGTCGATTTTGCGCAGGTTGATGGCCTCGTTGATGATGCGCTTCTGCATCTCCAGTGGCAGAACCCTGGCAAATACAACGCCCAAGATGACGACTACCAGGGCCCCCTGGAGGTGCGTGATGCCGGATGTGAAGATCCATGACCGCAGGGGCCGTTCCACAATGCTTCGGTAAAGCTTGGCCATCACTGGCTCCCGTCTGCAAGGACTATGGGACACATGGAGACATCCACAAGCTACAGCAAATATAGGATTTGGCAAGGAAAAAGGCAGGTGATGCGCCCCGGCTTTTGCACGCGCCGCCGCTGTTGTGGTAAAGGCCAGTGGGCTGGAGAATTTGCAGATCGATGCGTGCGCTGCTGTGCAGGGGCGGCCGTGACAATCGAAGCGGGAGGAGGGCGCCGTGCGGTACCAATGGAAGCTACTGATTCTGCTCTTGGCACTGGCCATGGGACCCATGGCGGTGATGCGGCCCTTCGGCCTCCATGCCATCCAGAACCTGGGCCAGACCCTGGTGAGCCGCACCCAAGATAGTCTCCTAAAGCAGATCGAGGATCGTCTGAACCTCATCGTCGAGGGGTATGCCGAAGTGCTGCACCTCAACCGCGCCTATGCCCTCTTCTCGTTGCAGCTGCAGGCCCAGGTAGTGGAGCGGCTGCTGGCCGAGGCGCCCGGGGCGTCCCAGCCCCTTTACGTCGCTGGCCAAGAGGCGGGTGGCTTGGAGCTGCCCGCACTGGCGGTGTCGGACCAGCATGCCAAGCGAGGGCGTGCCGGCCAGGTCCGCCCGTTGCCCGTCTCGTACGACACACCGGTGTTCAAATTCTCCCCCGGTGCGGATCCGGCCGCCTTGGAAGCCGATTGCCAGCGGCTGGCCGGGATGACGGCCTTCTGGCGAACGGCCGCCAGATTTCGCGGTTTGACGCTGTGGCAATTTGTCAATTTGGACAGCGGCGTCCATCTGGCCTTTCCGGGGCACGACAGTTTTCCCCGGCAGTTGGATCCGCGGGATCGTTTCGCCTCCAAGCATTTTCGCGGGGACGAGATGGCATGGATGGATCCCTATGTGGATCCGGTTACCCGTCAGGTCGTTACCGCTGTGCTGCGGCCCGTTCGGGGGCCCGCGGGAACGAAGGTGGGGGTTACCGGTATGGTGCTTCCCATCAGCCGCATCCTGGAGCGCCCCTTCCTGGCCGACAATCTGCCCGCCGACACCGTTCCCCTGCTCTGCCATCTGGAGAGGGCCGACCCGCCCCTCGAACGGCGACTGCGCATCGTGGCGCGTTCGTCCCATTCCGAGCTGGCCCATCGGCATTGGAAAGTGCCCATCGATGCGGAGTGGCTTACCGGGGGCGATACAGAACTCTTTTCCGCGCTATTGCAAGACATCGTCGAAGGGAAAAGCAACATGCGCCGGCTGGTGTGGCAGGGCGTCGACAGCCTGTGGACCTACGGGGCGACCCATCATGGGACGGCCCTGGTGCTCATAACGCCCTACGACACCATTCAACGGATGACTGACGCCGCCGAGCGGGAAGCTGGACGACAGGTGGCCCGCATCGCACGCTCGACCCTCATCATCCTCTCCGTCGTCTGTGGTGCGACCATACTACTCGCCGTTCTGTTTGCCAAAACGGTCACCCGGCCCCTCAAGCGTCTCAGTGACGGGGCGCAGCGTCTGGCCGCCGGTGACTTTCAGGCCCGCGTGGCGGTGCGCAGCAATGACGAGTTCGGACGAATGGCCAAGATTTTCAACCAGGTCGGGCCGGAACTGAAAGCCCATTATGACCTTCGGCGCTCACTGGACCTGGCCCGGGAGGTCCAGCAAAACCTGCTTCCCGAGGCGGCGCCCCGGGTACCGGGACTGGATATTTGCGGCCGAAGTCGCTACTGCGAACAAACCGGCGGGGATTATTTCGACTACCTGGTCACCGGACCGCCCGAAGACCACCGCCTGCTGGTCATCGTCGGGGACGTCGCGGGTCACGGCATCTCATCGGCCCTTCTGATGGCCACGGCCCGGGCCCTTATCCGTCAGCGCTTTCACCTCGAGGGCGATCTCGCCCCAAAACTGGCCGATGTCAACCGCTTGCTATGCCAGGACGTGCGGGACTCAGGGCAGTTCATGACCCTCATGGTGGCCGAGGTCTCTTCAAAGGACGGCGGTCTGGTTTGGCTGCGGGCCGGCCATGAGCCGGGCTGGCACTACGACCCCGCTGCAGACCGCTTCGAAATATTGTCGGGGAAGGGATTGGCCATGGGGGTGTCGGCGGACGCTGCCTTCTCCGCAGAACGGATCCGGCTCGCCGAGTCAGAGCTGGTGGTGATCGGCACGGACGGCATCTGGGAAACCCTCAATCCAGAGGGAAGGATGTTCGGCAAAGACCGTCTCGAGCGGCTGGTGCGCCGAAATGCCCATCTGCCGGCGAACCGAATTGTCGATGCCGTGATGGCCGATCTGGATCGGTTCCGCCAGGCCGCAGCGGCGGTGGATGATGCCACCCTGGTGGTGATCAAGCGAACCGCCGCAGCGCCAACCCCATCTTGATGAATGCTGACGATCGCCAATGGACGCGGACGATCGCCTACGGATACTGACGCTCGCCGTGGCCTTGCGCCGCCGCACCTCACCGCAATTTTATCGCGACCAGGGTGAGATCATCCTCCATGGCGAAGCCCTCTCGAAAGGCGTCCACCGCCTCCAGAATTCGGTTTTTGAGGGTCTCCGCATCCTCCTGATGGTGTTGGGCGATGAGTTTTTTCAGTCGCTCATGACCGAAATAGTCCCCCTTGACGTTGCGGGCCTCGTGAATGCCGTCGGTACCGATCAGGATGACGCTGCCGGGAGGCCAGTCCTGGGTCTCTGCGCTTCGGTAGCTCGCCGTGTCGGATACGCCCAGGGCGATGCCCTTGCCATCGAGCTCACTGAACGCCGCTGTCTGCGGATTGAAGAGCAGGGCGGGTTCGTGGCCGGCTCGGGACCACCGCAAGCGTCGGCCATCGACGTCAATTTCGAGAAAAAAGGCCGTAATGAAACGGCCCGAGGCAGCACTGTCGCGGGTCAGATCGCGGTTGACGGCTTCCATCAAGGTGGCTGGATCGGAGTAGTGATGGGCGGCGAATCGCATAAAGGCACGCGCCGTCGCCATGTGCAGGGCCGAACCGATGCCATGGTCGGCGGCATCGGCCACGATGATGCCCAGACGGTGACCGGGGAGTTCGAGATAATCGAAGTAGTCTCCGCCGGTTTCATCGCAATATTGACTCACGCCGGCCACTTGAACGCCCTTGCGTTGCGGTGGTCGGTGGGGCAACAGGTTCTGCTGGACCTCTTCGGCCACTTTGAGGGCGTTGACGAGACGGGAGCGGTGGCGCAGTCCCCGGATCATGGTGTTCGTATGGCCGGCGATAAAGCCAAACTCATCGTTGGTGGTCACCGGAACAAAGCGGGAGAGATCGCCATTGCTGACCTGTTCAAGGACCTGGGTTTCATTATGGAAGAGGAGACGCAGATTCATCGAATAGGAGATGATCAGGTTGATGACCATCCCCAGAAGAACGACCATGATGAAGAGCACCTCCACCAGCACCGAGCGCTGAGCGGCCTCCACGCTTTCGGCCGTCATGACCGCCTCGGAAAGCCAGGCGAAATCCCTTAGGATCACCATGCTGATCACCAGGGTGACACAGAGCGTGGCCGCCACCGCCACCATGGAAAAGCGGCGCGTCATGGGGTATAGCCGTTGAGGGGGCTCCACCACGCGGTTGGCACTGACGGCGGCCTGGATGAGCTGGCGCTCGCGTGCCAGTGCGGTGTCCAGGGCGAGAAAAAAACCGAAGATCAGACATCCCAGGAGCAGACTCAGCCCGCTGCCCAGGGGAAATCCAAGGGCAATGCTGTTGTATACAACCACTAGCGTGCCGGCCGCCATGGGCAGTGACAGATCCACGGTGAACTGGCGTTTGGTCGCCCTGGCCGGCGCGGCGTTCAGCACATAGCGCTTCTCCAGGAGCGGCCGCACGGCAAAGGCCAGTCCGAAGGGAATCAAAATCGATACCCCCAGGATCACGGGGGGTAAGCCTTCCATGAAGGGTCAGACCTGCCCCCCGTAGATGGTCAACGCCGATGTGGCGAACAGGTAGTGGACCAGGATGCGTAGCATGTGCGTCTCCTCACGTGGTGCGCCGTCTGTTGATGGCAGGTTTGTTTTGACAAGTGTTTTTAGTTGAGAATATATAGCCGGTTTCTGTCAACCACAAGAAGTTAGAATCGCATGAAATTCTTCCTGTGCGTGTTGGGAATGGTGATGATCGTCGAGGGCTTGCCCTACTTTGCCTTTCCCGAGAAGATGAAGGTCTGGATGGCCAAGGCGCTCGAATTGTCCCCGGGCAACATGCGGATCATGGGATTGATGTTAATGCTGGCGGGGCTCCTGCTCGTAGCCATGGGCCGCGCGGGCGATTGAAGCGACGGACCGATGTACCGGAGAAAAGATTACGCCTACGAGCTGCCCGAACGGCTCATCGCCCAGCATCCCGTGCCGGACCGCAAGAGCGCCCGTCTTCTGCACCTGCGCCGTGGTTCCGGCGCGCTGCGACACCACCGCTTTGCAGATCTGCCGGCGCTGCTCGCGTCGGGAGACCTCCTGGTGGTCAACAATACGGCCGTTGTTCCGGGCCGCCTCTTCGGCCGCAAACCCACCGGCGGGAAGGTCGAGGTTCTCCTTTTGGACTACCATCGCGGCGATTCAGGGGCCGAGGGCGGTCGCATCCATCGCTGCATGGTGCGCTCGTCGAAACCGGTGCGACCCGGTATGCGGCTCCGCTTTGATCCGCGGCTTCACGGGGACGTCCTCGACGCCGCCGATGGGATCGCCACCCTGCGATTCCATTGCGATGCCGACTTCGAAGCCCTCTTGTCCGAGATCGGACATGTCCCGCTGCCGCCCTATATCAAGCGGGACTCGGTAGACCGCATGGCGGATCGCCAAGACTACCAGACGGTTTATGCCGCCCACAAGGGGGCCATCGCCGCTCCCACGGCCGGGCTGCACTTCACCACCGGGCTGTTGGACCGGCTCGCAGAGCGGGGCATTGCGGTGGCCCAGGTAACCCTGCACGTGGGGTACGGCACCTTCGTCCCGGTACGCGTGAACGACATCCGGGACCACCGAATGCATGCCGAGTGGTATCGGCTGGGTTCTCGAACGGCCGCGACCATCAACCGCGCCAAGGCAGAGGGCCGCCGTGTGGTTGCCGTGGGCACCACCGCCGTTCGTACGCTGGAAGCCAGCGGCGAGGCGGATGGGCGGGTCCGGTCGGGCAGCGGCGAGTGCGATCTGTTCATCTATCCCGGTTACCAGTTCAAGGTGGTGGACGCCCTCATCACCAACTTTCATCTGCCGGAGTCGACCCTCCTGATGTTGGTGGCGGCCCTGGCCGGACGGGAACAGATTCTGGCCGCCTACCGGGCGGCAGTGGCTGCGCAATATCGCTTTTTCAGTTATGGGGATGCCATGCTGATCACCTGACACCACTCGGTTCGCGGCACCGAGGCGTCTCCAGCCGACCCTTCAGCGGTTGGGGGATAAGGATCGCTTTTGCTGACATTTGAGGTCATCTCCCAGTCATCGACCACATCCGCGCGAGCGGGCACCTTCAACACCGCTCACGGCCGGGTGGAGACGCCCATTTTCATGCCGGTGGGGACCCTGGCGACCGTCAAGGCCCTGCCCCCCGAGGTATTGACCGCCGCAGGGGCGCAGATCATCCTGGGCAACACCTACCATCTCTACCTGCGGCCTGGCTGTGCGGTGATCGACAAGTTCAACGGCCTCCACCGCTTTATGCATTGGGAGGGATCCATCCTCACCGATTCAGGGGGGTTCCAGGTCTTCTCCCTGGCCCAGCTCTCCACCATCGACGAGGCGGGCTACGCTTTTCAGTCCCACCTGGATGGCTCACGCCATCTCCTGACACCCGAGCGGGCCATGGATGTCCAGATCTGCCTCAATTCCGATATCCATATGTGCCTCGATCAGTGCATCCCCTATCCAGCGGATCGTCAACTGACCGCAGACGCCCTGGGCTTGACCACTCGCTGGGCCAAGCGTTGCAAAACCCATTGGGAAGCGCACACGGACCGACAGAACCATCTTTTCGGCATTGTCCAGGGGGGGATGTACGCCGATCTGCGCAGCCGATCCGCGCAGGAACTGGCGGAATTGGCCTTGCCGGGGTACGCCATCGGTGGCCTCAGCGTCGGCGAGCCCAAGGCGCTGATGCTCGAGATGGCTGCCCACACCTTGCCGCTACTGCCCCCTGACAAGCCAAAGTACATTATGGGGGTGGGGACGCCCGAGGACCTGGTGGAACTGGTGGCACTGGGCGCCGATATGTTCGATTGCGTGATGCCCACCCGCAACGCCCGCAATGGTCAATTGTTCACCCGCAGGGGGCGCCTCAATATCAGCAACGCCCGTTTCCGTGATGACACTCGCCCCCTCGACGAGAAGTGTGACTGCTACACCTGCCGCCACTTTTCACGTGCCTACCTGCGGCACCTCTACACCGCCAGAGAAATCATGGCCTACTATCTTAACACCCTTCACAATGTGTATTATTATCTAAGTCTCGCCCGCGAGATGCGCACCGCCATCTGTGATGATCGTTTCGAGGCCTTTCGGCGCCAGTTTTACCTGGACCGGGAAGCAGGCGCCCACCAATAATGGTTCCGCAAGCAGGATTGGAGGACAACATGAAAGAGAAAGTCGAAGCCGCCCTGAACAAGATTCGTCCGATGCTCCAGGCCGATGGAGGGGATGTGGAATTAGTGGAGGTGGTCGACGGCGTGGTCAAGGTTCGTCTTCAGGGGGCCTGCGCCGGCTGCCCCATGTCCCAGATGACGCTCCGCAACGGCATCGAACGGGTTCTCAAGCAGGAGATACCCGAAATAAAGGCCGTCGAACCAGCCTAAGCGGTCTGATGGCAGCGATCCCTTTTTTGTCGTTTCAGGGCCTCCCGGAGGCCCTGGCGGCTTGACACCCCCCCTGCCGTTTCACTACGATTCAGCCATCTCTGCCACCGCGATCTCCTGTCGCCGACCCCTCTCTTTGTCCTTGCTCAGATCTCACGCGGGCCCCTCACCGGCGGCCAGAGACAACCCTCTCAGCCGGGGCGGTAACCGATGCGCTGGTTCTCCAATCTGCGAATACGCTACAAACTCCTGGTGAGCTACGCCACGGTGTTCGCCCTCTCCATGTCCCTGGGCAGTTACATCATCTACACATTTGTGCGCCAGACCATCGAAGCCGGCATCGAAAGCGAGCTGGAGAACAGCACCACCACCATTCTCAACATGGTGCGGACCGCGGCCAATGTCTCCATCCGCAACCACCTGCGGGCGGTGGCGGAAAAAAACCGGGAGATCGCGCTGAACTTTTACGAGCGCTGGCAGGCGGGCGAGATCAGCGAGAGCGAGGCCAAACACCAGGCCGGGCGTGTGATGCGCAGCCAGACCATCGGCACGACCGGATATATCTATTGCATCGACAGCTTCGGCAAGGTGCTGATCCATCCGGAGAGGGCTCTGTTGGGCGCCGATATCTCGCGTTTCGACTTTGTCCGCGATCAGAAGCTTCGCAAAATCGGCTATCTGGAGTACGACTGGCAGAACCCCGGCGAGGATCATCCACGGCCCAAGGCGCTCTACATGACCTATTTCGAGCCCTGGGACTGGATCATATCGGCGTCCTCCTACCGCAGCGAATTTCGTCAGCTGATCGACGTCACCGATTTTGAGGAGGGGATCCTCTCCCTCACCTTCGGTCAGACGGGCTATTCCTACATCATGGACAGCAGGGGCAACCTCATTCTGCACCCCGCACAGGAGGGCAACTACTACGGCGCCCAAGACCGCAAAGGGCACTACTTCATCCAGGAGATTTGCGCGCGTAAAAACGGCAAGATTACCTACCCCTGGGAAAACCCTGGTGAGAACATTCCCCGAGAAAAACTGGTGATCTTCAACTATATCCCTGAGTTCGACTGGATAGTGGCCTCCTCCAGCTACCTGGACGAATTCTATGCGCCGCTGAAGATGGTGCGCAGTCTCATCGTCGCCACTGTCGTGATCTTCATGCTGCTGGTGCTGCCCATCACCCTGCGGTTGAGCTCCTCCATCACCCACCCTCTCAGGGAGCTGATGCAGCAGTTTTCCAAAGGCGCCCAAGGGGACATTTCGGTGCGCATGCAGAGACGCTCCCGCGATGAGATCGGCCATCTGGCGCGTTATTTCAACTCCTTCATGGAACGGCTGGAGGCCTACAGCGACGATTTGCGCGGAGAGATCGCCGACCGGCGTCGTGCCGAAGCCGCCATTCGGCGCAGTGAGGCCAAGTATCGCGAGCTGGTTCAAAACGCCAACAGCATCATTCTGCGAATGGACACTCAGGGACGGATCACCTTCTTCAACGAGTTCTCCCAGACCTTTTTTCAATTCAGCGAAGCCGAGGCCCTCGGTGCCGCCGTGACCGAATTGATCGTGCCCGAGGGATCGGGGGACTTTCTGGCCGCCGCTGCCGCCACCGGTGCCGACCAGGCCGCCTTTGGTCATTTTGAGTTCGCAAACCGGCGGCGGGACGGCCGGCGCGTTTGGATCGCCTGGACCAGCAAGGCGATAGCGGGCGCCGCAGGCGCCGTGGCCGAGTATCTCTGTGTGGGCAACGACATTACCGAATCGCGACTGGCCGAACGAGAGACCTCGCGCCTGCGGCATTACCTCCAAAACATCATCGACTCCATGCCCTCCATCCTCGTGGGCGTTGATCGCAATGGGCGGGTGACGCAGTGGAATCGTGAAGCGGAGCGCGTCACCCGGCTGACCTCCGAAGCCGCCATCGGACGCCCGGTTGTCGAGGTGCTGCCGCATCTGCAGGCGAACAGCGACCAGATCCGACCGGCAGTTGAAAAGCAGCAGGCCACTCTTCTGGAGAAAGTGGTCTTTGGGGACAGCGACCGGATCACCTACGTGAACATCATGATCTACCCCCTCACCGTGCATGAGGTCGCCGGTGCCGTGATCCGGGTGGACGACATCACCGATCGGGTGCGCTTGGAAAACACCATGGTCCAGACGGAGAAGATGATGTCGGTGGGCGGCCTGGCTGCCGGCATGGCCCATGAAATCAACAATCCATTGGGGGGTATCCTCCAGAGCCTGCAAAACATCCAGCGTCGCCTATCCGACGAACTGGCCGTCAACCACTCCGAGGCCGAGGCCTGCGGAACCAGCCTCGGCGCCATCCGCACCTACCTGGAGCAGCGGCGGGTGCTGAAGTTCCTGGACGGCATCCGGGTATCCGGCGAGCGGGCCTCGCACATTGTTCAGAACATGCTCAGCTTCAGCCGCCGCAGTGAAGCCCGAAAGGCGCCGGTGGCTCTCAGTCGCCTGTTGGACAAGAGCGTCGAACTGGCCGCCCATGACTACGACCTGCGCAAGCGATTCGATTTTCGGGATATTCGTATCCAACGCGAATACGCTCCAGACCTGCCCGAGGTGCCCTGTGTGGCCACCGAGATTGAACAGGTGGTCCTTAACTTGCTGCGCAACGCGGCCCAGGCCATGACGGAGACCATGGCGCAACGGGCCCCGGAGATCGTCCTCACCACCCGTCGCCACCTGGACCAGGCCCTTATCACCATCGCGGATAACGGACCCGGCATACCGCCCGATCTGCGCTCACGGGTGTTTGAACCGTTCTTCACCACCAAGGATGTGGGCATCGGCACCGGGCTCGGCCTGAGCGTCTCCTACTTCATCATCACCAGCCATCACGGCGGCCAGCTCAGTTTGGAATCGGACACCGATCAGGGCACCTGCTTCACCATCCGTTTGCCGCTTTCGGCCGCTTCCCACCCGCCCGGCCACACCATCGCCCCGCCAACCGACCTCACGGCCGCCACCAGCGCCGGTATCGCCGAGGAGCGTGAGATCCCATGAAAACAGCACATCGCTGGGCCGTCCTCATCATCGACGACGAAGCCATCATGCGCGAAAGCATCTCCGTCTATTTGGAAGACAGCGGCTATACGGTCTCCGAGGCGGTGGACGGTCCTTCGGGACTGGAGCGCTTTGCAGTCCACCCACCTGATCTGGTGCTGCTGGACCTACGCATGCCCGGCATGGACGGTTTGGAGGTGCTATCGGAGCTCGCTCAGCGCGACCCCGATGTCCCCGTCATCGTCGTTACGGGTGCCGGCGGCATGCAGGATGCCGTCGCCGCCTTGCGACTGGGTGCGTTCGACTTCATCGCCAAGCCCATTATTGACATGGCCGTT
>JAAUYD010041276.1_pt1 | contig 15235 bp, 11 predicted proteins | sample 7278101 | NCBI WGS metagenome assembly JAAUYD01 (sample SAMN14350128, study PRJNA611818) | marine sediment metagenome | isolation source: surface marine sediment (0.6m) | place: French Polynesia: Moorea | collected 2018-08 | reverse complement strand
GTGACCTGGTATCAGGCCGAAACGTTTTGTGAATGGCGGGGAGCACGGCTTCCTTCCGAAGCGGAGTGGGAGCGCGCGGCCGGCTATAACCCGGAAACGCTGCAGCGCACCTTGTATCCGTGGGGGGATGAATTTGACGGCAACCTGCTCAACTACTGTGAAAGCAACTGTCCGCGAGACGGGCGAGATCAAACAATCGATGACGGCCATCTCGACACCGCGCCGGTTGGCAGCTATCCGGACGGCCGCTCGTGGATTGGGGCGGCCGACATGCTGGGGAACGCGATGGAGTGGGTCAATGATTGGTATGCGCGCGATTATTATCAGGAAGCAACCCAGGTCAATCCGGGCGGCCCTCCGGAAGGGGAATTTAAATCCCTACGAGGCGGCTCATGGTTCTCCCGGCAGGATGAGATCGGCAATACGGTTCGCGGCTTTTTTGACCCGACCGTTTCGCGCGCTACGCTGGGATTTCGGTGCGCGGTTGATGTACCTTGAGCGATTAACAATTAGTAATTAGCAATTATCCTACTCCACACCCATCCAACCAGCGGGGGCAAAATGAAGACAAATGGGATCCCGACCTGATAAGAAGCCAACGTTTCTTGATCGTAGGAGTAATACCAGAGGTGGCTAAAGATAAACACGCTTGCCTGACCGGCAAATAGAAATAGATGACCGGCGAAAAGACGGGCGGAGGTGGTTTGCCGATCCAGCAGCAAAAAGACAAACGGCCAGGCGGTGTACCACAAGCGGAAGTTATAGGCGAAGAGCAGATAAATGAGAAAGAAGTCAGCTGCAGCCTGGAGGGGATATCGGCCGCGATAAACCCGCCACATCACCCAAACGCCGCCTAAAAGCGTTCCGCTCAGCGAGATCCTTTCCCACAACAAAAAGGTGATGGATCCATGCTCAGCCTGCAGCAGCATTGCAAGAGTGACCGGGGTGAAGGAAGCCCCGGCAGACGCTTCTTCAACCAGACGGGCAATTAAATCGAGGGGCGAGCCGAACGGCAAAAACAGCAAAAAGGTCAGGGCTATAATACCCAGGCTGCTGACCAAAATAATTTTTAAGCGGCTCGACCAGTCAGAAAATTGTTTTAAGGCGTACAAAGCAAAAAGGGGCATTGGCAGCAGACCAATCGCCTTGACCATGGGTGAGAGCCACATCAAAATGATGGCGGCCGCGGCAATGGACCACCTTTGGGCCACCACCCCGCGCTGCAGCACAATCCACCCGGCCGCCAAAAACAAAATCATCAGCGAGTCATTGTGCCCATCAGCCGCAAAGATCAGAAGCAAGCCTGGATTCCACAGCCAGGCGGCCGTGCGGGTGAGGGCCTGCTGAGGATCAACGAGGTCCTTTTGCCAGGTGGTATAAAGCAGCAGCCCAACCAAAAGATGAGCCGCGACGGTCAAAACCTTGAACCCAATTAGCTGTCCCAGTGGGGAATCGGGCGTTAGCAAAACAGGCAGCGGAGCCACTGCTTCCCATAGAGGGCCATACGGCGATGTATAATCAACCCATTCGCCGGCGAGGGTATTAAACCGCTCTGCAGGGAAAGCGCTGGGCGGCTCTAAAAATGGATTTCCACCGTAAACCGCCGTGATCCGACCGCGAATGACGTAGCGATAGATATCGTTGGCATTAAAAGGATAAAGCAGCAGGGCCATCAGCGAAAGAGGGATAGAGACAAAAAAGACCGCGCGGATGGAAGGCTGCCACGCCCCCTGGTTGATCAGCCGAATGATCATCCAGTAGCAGACAAAGAGGGCACTTAGAAGCAGAACAAACCGTAACCCTTGATTGAGGGAAGGGAAAAATCTGCGTGCGTCTACTGTTTGATTGTAATACGACAGGAGGGGCATGCGCAGAACAAGTAGTAGGAAAGCGATGAAGCTACCGCTCAACCAGACGGCCGGCTGCCCGATAATGATTTGCCAAACAGATATAAACCGTTTCACAACGGGAAATTAAAGCAAATTTTTAATCGTGTTTCAAGGGATGATGAGGAAGAAATGAAAAAGCTTTCGGACTTTAAACGCGAATACCCTGTTTATCAAGCGGCACCACAACCGTGATGGCGGTCCCGCGGCCTGGTTGAGAATCTACGCGAATCGAGCCGTCGATCATCTCAGCCCGCTCTTTCATGTTGACCATGCCCAGACTGCCCCGGCTTTCATAATCACCGGTTACGCTCTCTACGTCAAAACCAGCACCGTCATCCTGAATGCGGGCCACAAAGAGATCCTGCTCCTGCCAGAAACGAACTTCAAGCGAATCTGCCTGGGAATATTTGCGGGCGTTATTGAGTGCTTCTTCAATAATGTAGAAAAGGACCCCTTGCGCTTTGGGGTTGAGCAAATCGCTGACTTCGCTGCCAAACAAGCGGGTTTGAATATTTGAATCTTCTTCAATTTGCTCCATCAAGGTATTAATTGCCGGACCTAAACCCTGAGTCTCCAAAATAAGCGGCCGCAGCGTAAACAACATACCGCGAATATCCTTGGCGGTTTGATTGGCTAATTCTTCAATTTGGAACAGCTCGGTCATCGCCTGTTCTGCGTTCACGTTAAGCAGTGAACGCACAAAATTGATTCGCATGGCAATAGCCGAAACGCTTTGGGTCGGACCGTCGTGTAAATCGCGGGCCAGCTCTTTGCGTGCCTCTGATTCCGCTTCAATTAGCCGCTGCTTTTCCTGTTCGAGGTTTTGATAAAGCTGGGCATTTTGTAAGGCGATCACCGCCTGATCGGCCACCGCCTGGAACAGATCCATATATTCTTCGCTAAATTGAATCTTAACTTCACTCCCGACAAGCATCACCCCGAATAAATTAAAACCGACCCGCAGCGGTAAACAAACCACCGTTTCACACCGCCGCAAACCACCTAAGGATGACAGGCTGGGATCGGAATCCGGCTCGTTTGTGATCACCGGTTCAGCTTGGGTAAGGGCATCACCGATCGCCCCTACTTCTTCGGTAATTTCGCTATTTAAGTCGTGATGTAGCCGTCGATGGGCGACGATGACCAGCTTGCCTTCCTCGTAAAGCAAAATCCCGGCTACAATATGCTTTTCGGGAATTCCCATTTCCTGCAGCCCCATCGTACAAACATTTAGGGCAGAATCCAGCACGCGTTCAACGCTTAACGTGGCTCGTAGGGTGGTCGCCAACTCCTGCAGCGCTTTGGCGCGTTTAATTCCGGTGCGTAGGTATCCGTACTCTTCTTGGGCGGCATCGGCAATCAAAAAATTGAGTCGTCTCTGCCGGCCGTTAACCATCGCTAACAGGACAAAGAAAAGCACAAAAATAGACGCCGCAAAGAAAGTAAGCTCCGAGACCCACTCCATGGGGGGTTGGCGCAGCTGGGTGCGGAAGAACCAGAAGCCGCCGCCACCGATACCTAAAATGATTGCCAGCCAAAGCCACGCGCGAAAACGCCACGCCCGAAACTCTTTCTGCAGAATTTTCTTGAGCTGGTTTTTATACTGCTCGATTTTGTCGGCTTTTTGCCCTTTTTTCTTAGCCATAACGGTTGTACAACCCAATTATGCAATGAATTTATTTTTTAACTTGTAAAATACAACATTTCAATTGGTTTCACTTAAGGCCACAGCAATTAAGCCGGCCGTGCGGCCGTTATTTTTGAGGAGCGACACATTGGCTTGAACCGTCCGCCCCTCACTGATTTCGACCAGTTTGGCCAAAATCCACGGGGTGGCCGCTGGGCCATCGATACCGGCCGCATCCGCAGCGGTGATCGCTTGATCAATCACCTCTTCCGCATATGCTTCAGGGAGCGCATCCTCTTGAGGCACCGGTACGGTGACCAGAACGCCATTCTCCAACTCCAGCTGCTGATGAGCGCGGATAATTTGAGCCACGTCTGCGGCCGTTTCCACCCGCTTGGTCACCGGCAGTCCGCTGGACCGCGAAAAAAACGACGGTAGGGTATCGGTTTGATACCCTAAAACGGGAACCCCTTTGGTTTCCAGCACCTCACACGTGGCCGGTAAATCGAGGATCGATTTCGCCCCGCTGCACACCACTGTTACCGGCGTGCGGCTGAGTTCTTCTAAATCTGCGCTGACATCAAACGGATGACCTCGATGAACCCCGCCAATGCCACCTGTGGCAAAAACAGAAATACCGGCTCTGTGAGCCAGGATCATCGTACCGGCCACGGTTGTCGCCCCGTGCTCCTGACCGGCCAAGGCCAAAGGGAGATCGCGGCGGCTGCACTTTCGCACCGCCTCGTGCGGCAGCTGGCCTAGAAACTCAATTTGTTCTGCTGTTAATCCAATCCAGATCTGGCCAGAAATAATGGCAATGGTTGCGGGAACAGCCCCTGTCTCACGGACGGCGCTTTCCATCAACCTGGCTGTCTCAACATTTTGCGGATATGGAAGCCCGTGAGTAATCACGGTGCTCTCCAGGGCAACAACCGGCCGGTTTTTCGCCAGGGCGGAAGCAACATCCGGATGATAAAACAGCTTGGTCTGACCAATCACCATTACTAATATCCTTATCGCCTACTCTATTTTAAGGCTCATGCGCCAACTACAAAATGAGAAGATAGTCCACTCCTCCCTATTTTTTATGTGAAAATATCCCTAATTATCGGATTTAAGGCTCTGGAGCCTCACCTGCTTCGGTGGCCGGCAAAAATGATTGATAGACGAGCGGCGCATATACATATGTGTTGTCGTTAACCGTACCGGTCGCCAGCTGGCCGCCGATCAGATAAATTTTGGCTGCGATGTTGGTCACGCCTGGTGACATCCAGTCGGACGCGCCGTCGGCGGTTAACATGGGGACGTTGATAATTTGCCAGACTCCAGTCCTGGGGTCAAGTAATTCGCCAAAATACGCTTCGGTTTCCCCTCCCAACAAATAAAGTTTGTTGAGCACCACAGCCGCTCCAGCCCGAGTCCGCGGCTGTGAAAGGGGGGGACACTCGCTCCAACTCTCAAGCTGTAAATCAAAGCGTTGGCAAATATCCAGTATCCCATCTTCATTTTCACCGCCCACTACAAAAAGGCTGTTTTCCATAAATCCACCGGCCGCGTAAGCTTGCGGTTCCGGAAGCGGCGGCAAAGCTCGCCATCCATTGGTGGCCGGATCATAAACAAAGGCATCATCGACCACTTCATCCCCATTGTGTCCACCCAGATAGTATAAATTGACGCCGTCCTCTACAACCAATCCTCCATATCGAGGTTGGGGCAGATCGGCTACCGACCCCCAAAGATTATCCGACGGGCTGTAAGCCTCAGCCACATTCACCGGGTTTCCCTCAGCGTCTTTACCGCCAACCAGGTAAACAATTCCCCCCAAATTGACCCCACCGGCATCGCTGACAGCGGTTGGTTTCGAAGCGATGGCGCTCCATTCTCGGGTGGAAGAATCGTATACGATGGCCCGGTCGGTGACCTCGTTATCTGCTCCCAGACCGCCAATTTGATAAAGGTCAACCCCTGAATTCACCAGCACTCCGCCCCAGACCGGTTGATCCACAGCCTGGCTTACAAACCAGCGCGTATCTTGAATTTGCACATCTTCTTCGGGAATAGGTGTTTCCGTTGCGGTGATTTCTTCGGTTAAACCCGGCAATCTTTGGGCAAAAACCGACACGAGGGCGACGACAATGGCCAGAAGGGTGATCACCGGCCACAACCACCGGCCGGCTGACGAGGTTGTGCTGTCCGGTTCCTGGGCCACATCAACTTCGGTCTGACTCTCCACATTAGGCAAAGGATCCGTCTCAGAAGTCAGCAGCGATATTTCCGCCGCCTGATCTTCATTTAAATTTTCTAGATCTTTATTTTCAGCCTCGGATTCAGCCTCAGAGAGTGAGATATCTCCGCTTAACGTGATTAACTTCTTCTCAACAGCGGCAACTGTAGCTTCAGTTCGGGTTGATACCCCAAGCTTGGTATATATATTGCGCAAATGAACCTTCACCGTATTGGGGCTGATAAAGAGCTCTTGAGCAATCTCTTTATTTGAAGCACCCTTTACAACCAAGGCCAGGACATCCAATTCGCGTTCGCTAAGCGTTTCGTTGAGTTCCGCCATGAGTACTTTTTACAAAGTTCGGCCGGCTTGCGGCCTATTTATTCTAACTAGGGTTCTGGCTCTATCGTGCCCACCGGAGGAATAAAGCTGTTGTTTTCAAACGTATTCGTTATCACCCCGCTACCATCAAGGGGGGGCGCAGCTGTTAAATCGACCTCCGGTGTTGGCGTGGCCGCCAGACAAAATTCTGTGGCCGCCGTCAGCTGAGATTCAACATCATTATACGCGACTTCCCCGGTTGTCAGAGCTTCTCGAATAAGCGCTTCAGCCGGGCACCAATCCTGCACGGCCGAATATTGCTCTGCATAAGCGAGAAGTCCTTCGGCCAGCTTGCCGCAAGAGTCTTGATAAAGTGGCGCAAATTCACACATCGGCCGAAAATACGACAGATACGCTTCCCAATCGATACCAAAAAAGACGATACCTTCCAAATATTGTTCGGCCCAAAAGATTTCTCCCAACACCTCTTCAGATAAATCCCCCAGTTCGGCCGCTAAATTTAGATAGTAAACCCCACGCTCAATTTCAACGCTGCGCGTCAGCGTCAGCCCATAATTGATGTAGGCATCGTACAACATTTCATCAACATCCCTTCGGCGATAATCGGGATAAGTTTGACGAAAAGACTCTAATGATTCAACCGCTTCCAGCCATGACTGATCATCAATCAAATCTTCCAACGCTTCAAATTCGAGACGGGTTTGCTGATTGCTAGGTTCGGGGGTGGTCGTCGGCGTGGAGTCGGCCGTGGGAAGCGCTGTCGGGGTTAATGTGGGGGTCAACAAGAGCACCAGCTGTGTGTCCGCCTCGTCACTTAATCTGAGAGCAGCTTCATTATCTGGTTCGGTGGCCAACACATAATCAAGGCGGCGTAAGGCCAGCTGGAAATTGCCGTTCTGGATATCCTCGGTAGCCAATTCAATTTGCCGGTCAATTGTTTCCCGTTTATTTTCTTCCAAAGCCGCCACGCGATCCTCTTCACCTGTTTGCCAGGCAAAATAGGCAACAGCGCCGTAAAACAGCAGTAAAAACGCCAGCCCCAAAAATAAGTATCCCAACATACGTAAAAACAGCCGTCTCGATGAAGGAGAGGCGGCCGGTGGGGGATTGTTTTGCGGTTGCTGCTGCGATCCTGCCAAATTATCCATGATGCGTTTAATTGTATGACGATCGGGGTTTTCGTTCTACTATCGCTTAGTTTTCCATCATTTCCTGATAAATTGCAGCCGTTTCCACGGCCACCTGCTCCTGAGTGAAACGCTGTATCACGCGTTCGCGACCGGCAGCCGCCAACATCTGAGTCTGAGTTGAATCACCCAGCACATGTCGGATCTGAGCGGCCAGCGCCTCGAAATCCCCTTCAGGGAAAATCAAACCAGCATCTCCAATCACGTGAGGGATCTCGCCTGAATCAGAACCTAACACCGGTACGCCCGAGGCCATCGCTTCGATTAAAATGCGACCAAACTGCTCCTGCCAATTGGACAACGTGCGTGAGGGCAACACCAGTAAATCTAACTTTTGCAAAAAGGCCGGCATTTCTGCTGAACGAATCCCTCCGATAAAACGCACCCGTTCTCCTAACCCCAGGTCACCGGTCAGCCGCTCCAACTCGGGCAGAGCCGGTCCGTTTCCGGCGATGACCGCCTGCCAGTTGAACGGCTGATTTTCTTCGGCCAATTCATTTTTGACTATGGCCATCGCCTTTAACAGCAAATCAACCCCTTTGCCGTGAATCAGGCGGCCGGCGAATCCGATCGTTTTATCCGGCCGCTCAGTCTGCCCCGGACTCGCTCCCCGAAAGGGAAACAGGTCCGCGTCAACGCCAAATTGGGGAATCACGCGGTGCGGCCCGCGGTATCCCTTGCGGGTGAAAACGTCTACCGCGGCCTGATTGCCCATTATGGCAAAATCAGCGTGGGCCAAGACCCAATTTTCCAGCCAGCGGAACGGTGGCGGATAAGACCGATAAAGATTTTGCCAGGTAAAAAAAAGGGCGCGCACCCCTTGTCGCCGCGCCTGCCGCAGAGCCAAATAAGAAGCCAGGTTGTATGGTTCTTCGTCTATGTGCAAGATGTGAGGATCAAACTCTTTTAGGCGGCGGCGCAGCGTCGGAAAGGAGTAAAAATGATAGCGGCCGTTAAAGCGCAGTGGATCCACCCAAAGCTGATACCCCTCCGTATGCGCCAATTCCAGCTCGATTCGGCCGGCCGGATCGTTCCAGCTGGCGGGCACAATCACCGCCAACTCGACGTCCGGCTGACGGGCCAACGCCTCTAATTTCGTTTGGTAAGTGCCTACCAAACACGCCTTAGAGATCATCAAGACACGCATAGGTCGCCTAAAACACCTCTCGGGCCACGGCGATCATGTCGCCCAATACGCCTCCGGCCGTCATTTCCACACCGGCCCCCTTGCCACAAATCATGAGTTGATCGTCGTCATACAGGGCGGTATGAAAACTGATGTATTTTAGACCGCCCAGCGGGCTGTCGGCGGCGATGGGGAGTAATCCCACCTGCCCTCCCTCAGGCGTGATCCGGCCGATGTAGCGCAGGGTTTGGCCGTCGGCTTTTGCTTCAGCTATTCGGGTCGCCATCTGCTCATCAACGGCCGAAATCTGACCCATAAACTCCGTCACGGAGCTGTTTTCCAGGCTGGCCGGATAAAGCGACTCGACGCGGATATCGGCCGCTTCCAGCGGCCACCCGGCCAGTCGAGCCAGGATGAGCAGCTTGCGCATGACGTCCTGTCCCCCCAAATCTTCCCGCGGATCGGGCTCGGTGTACCCTCTTTTTTTGGCTTCGGCCACCGCCTGGGAAAACGGAACATCATGATCGAGCTGCTGGCACAAATAGCCAAGCGTGCCGCTGAGCTGCCCTTCAATTGCATAAATATGATCGTTGATATCGGCGAGATAGCGCGCCGTGGCGATCACCGGCTGCCCCCCTCCCACAGTAGACTCATGCCGCACGGCCGGGTGATTATAAAACTGGGCGGCCGAAGACCAGGGGCCGGCCAGCACTTTTTTGTTGGCCATTACGACCCCATAGCCAAAATCAAGCGCTTGTTGATAGACGCGCTCCATCCCGTCCGCGGCCGTAACGTCGACCACGATGGCATTTCTTACGCCGGCCACATCTGTTTCGGCCAGTAGGGAATCCGGCCGTGGCTTCCCACCCGGCAAAGGATCTCCCTGCCCTTTGGCCTGCTCGATTGAATGCAGCTTGGCGGCCGTCAATCCGGCCGGATCAAACAGCCAGCGTTGGCTGTCCGCGACCGCTACCACCTCAAAACGCAGCCCGCTGCGCTCCTGAATATGCTTCTCCGATGCGATCAGCTGGCGCAGCAAAGCCCGGCCAACCCCCCCGGTGCCAAACAGAATAACGGGTATCGTTTTCATCTCTACCTCTGTACAAAATTAAGACGATAAATGTTTCAATTCACAGCACAAGGGGGAAATTATGCTACAATCCCCACGAGACGCAAGCTAATCGCAATTTCCTCAGAAAGGCGCGCGATAAATCATGTGGTTGGATGATAAAAAAGTAACGCAAATTGAAAAAAATATCACCTCTACCATGAGCCGCCAGAACGTACCGGGATTGGGTGTGGGGATTGTCTCAACAGACGGGCTTATCTACAGCAAGGGGTTTGGAGTCGCCAAAGTTGAAGAAAAAAATCCGGTCACACCGGATACGGTTTTTCGAATCGCCTCGGTTTCAAAAGTCTTAACCGCTGTGGGAGTCATGCAGCTCGTAGAGCGGGGGCAAATCAAGCTAGATCGGCCGGTCAATGAATATCTGACCTCGTTTAAAGTGCACCCGCGCCAGCCAACCGATGACCCTATCACCACCCGTCACTTGTTAACCCATACTTCCGGCTTAGGTGAATTGGCCCCTCTGTCAAGTTATTTAAAGCCAGGGTCGTTTTTTGGCCTCGGCCGGATTGGCAAACCGCTAAAACCGCTGGGGGAATTTTATGGCAATCGTCTGCGGGGTGACAGCCCGCCCGGCACCAAATGGGCGTACGCCAATCACGGATTTGCCGCTTTGGGGCAGCTTGTTGCCGACGTAACCGGCCGCTCTTTTGCTGATGCCATGCTGGAGCTGCAATTTGAACCGCTCCAAATGACCCGCACTGATTTTTTGCGGCGTGATCGGGTCATGACCGATATGGCGGTAGGTTATAATCAGCGGGAAAATCAAAAACCCGTATGGGATTTTGATATTATTACCATGGCCGATGGGTCCCTGTTCACGACGGTCAATGATTTTGCCCATTTTGCCAGGGCGATGATCAACGGCGGGAATGGGGTTATTCGATCCGGCAGCCTGGGCAGGATGTTTAAGCCATATTTTCAGCTGGACAAACGGCTGCCGGGGATGGGCCTGGGGTACTTTTTGGAAAGCCGCATGCGCTGGGGAGGGCATTTGGTTGTTTCTCATGACGGTGCCTGGCTGGGGTTTACCTCCGCTTTTTATGCCGCTCCCGAATTGGGTTTGGCCGCTTACGCATTTGCCAACACCAACGCGGCCGCTCCCATTCATATTGCCTACAACATCATGCGCACCTTGATCGATGATGATCAATCCCTTTTTCCCCAGGCAGCAGAGGAAAATCCGGCCGTGTGGCCCGATGTGGTGGGAACCTTCCGGCCGACACCCGGCTGGAACTCCAATGCGCGCTTGTGGTACAGCTATGGATCGCAATTCAAGATCTTTATTCACGAAGATCAGCTGTGGCTGAAAGCCCGCTATGGGAGCTGGAGCACCCCAGTACAGCTGGAAGCGGCTGATCCGCAAGATTCACTGGCCTTTACGGCCGAGCGGGTGCCGATCATTTTCCGTCGCAACGCGGCCGGTCAGGTTGATCGTCTCTTGATCCGCTTTCATGAGTTTCTACGCGTATAGCATAAGCGCTTCCCTCTTTCATAGACAGTTCTAACACACCATCAGTACAGTCCGGCCGAACGATCATGAATACTTTTATTCATGTCATACTAATTGATGACAGATTTAACCCAGGAATCCCTCTTCTAACAATGTTCTCTCTGCGGTAGATCGATCGTAAGTTTGCAAAATATTGAGTAGTGAGGTGAATCGTGAAGCAATTTTTTGATTATAAATATTTACTTTTGGTAGTCGTGTTAATCATCGCTGCTGGCTGTGCAAATGAAGAACTGACCCCGCCAACCGAGCCGGTAGAAGCAACCCCGGAAGCGATCTTGCAGCCGGCTGAAGAACCAACCGAAAACCCCGACGCGGTTGAGCCCGCTGAGGAAGCTCAATCCCCAGGTGAAGCGTATCCCGAACCGGAGACGGTTGATGCTGCACCTTCTTCCGATCCTTATCCGGCCGATGTTGAAACGGCCGATGTTGAATTAGATTCTTATCCGGCACCAGAGCAAGATGAATCAGCAGAGGAAGCACCACCCCTTCGCGGTGGGGTAGAAACATTTGTGGTTCAACCCGAGGCTTCGACCGCTCAATACTCCGTTGATGAAGAATTTTTTAACCGTGACGTCCAATTTGTAACGGCCATCGGGGTAACAAACGACATCGAGGGCGCTATTTCCGTCGATTTAAGTGGTGATGTTCCGGTTGTGCGGGAAGGGTTCTTTACGGTTGATCTATCCACGCTGACCAGCGACAGCAACCGCCGTGATGAAGCGATTCGCAACGATTGGCTGGAGTCAAGCCTGTTCCCCGATGCGGTTTTTGTGGCCCGCGAACTGGCCGCTTTCCCCGATTCATATGTGCCTGGTGAACAGGTCGAATTTGAACTCATCGGTGATTTAACAATCCGGGAGGTCACGCAGGAGGTAACCTGGACCGTTACCGCCCAGCTGCAGGATCGGACGCTGACAGCCACGGCCGAAGCGTTTGTATTTATGGCGGACTTTGGTTTCGAACCGCCATCGGTTTTGGGGATTTTGGAAGTAACCGATGGGGTTGAGGTTACGGTGGATCTCACGGCCGCGGCCCCGTAACAATTCTATTCAAATAAATTTGACGTACTCTGAAAAGAGCGTATAATTGTCAGTCCATTAACTTGTGAAAACTTTAAAGTGCGACCTGCGAAACAGGTCGCGCTTTTTTGTGCGTAATCCATTTGTTTGTAGAGTTCTAGGAGAAATTGCATGAAATATACAGGACCAAAAGTAAGATTATCCCGCCGTCTCGGCATTCCGCTGACGGCAAAGGCCGCTCGCATCATGGAGAAGCGGTCTTATCCACCAGGGCAACATGGCCCAGCCAAGCAGTATCGTCGCGGCCGCATTTCGGCTTACGAGCGTCAGCTGCTGGAAAAACAGCGTTTGCGCTCCCAATACAACATTCACGAGCGTCAGATGCGCAATTACTATCGCAAATCGGCCAAAAAAGAAGGCAATACGGTTGATATTCTGGTACAGATGCTGGAATCACGTCTGGATGCCGCCGTACTGCGCGCCGGTCTGGCACCAACAATTTACGCCGCACGTCAATATGTAAACCACGGCCATCTTCAGGTAAACGGTAAAAAGGTCAATATCCCTTCATACCAGCTCAAAGTTGGCGATGTGGTTGACGTTCGCCCCAAAAGTCAGCGGATGTCAATGTTTCAGGACGTGATCGAAAACGCCTACCCCCCAGATTATATCGCTCTGGATAAAGGGAAAATGTCGTTTGCACTGCTTTACCTCCCCCGGCGGGAAGAGGTGCCAATCGTCTGCGAAGTTGCGCAGGTGATTGAGTATTACTCACGGTAAGCGGTCTTAAAGACACCATTTCATAGCCGGGTGAAAAACCCCCGGCTCTACAAACAAAATGGAATTAAAAAGCACCCAGAATTGGGTGCTTTTTTTTATTCCCTGATTTTTTTAGCCGTCGGATTTTTTTAGCCGTCGGATTTATTCGGCGGCTCATAAAGCTCGCAACCAACTTGATTTAATTAATTTCCAGCTGGTAGTGGCCATCCACCAGGGTCATCGGGGCGTTAGCCGCCACAATTAATATCGGCCGGCCGCCGCCTGAACTATCGAGATCGACCTCAAACGTGGCGCTTTGATCGGCGCTGAGCTCAATCTGCTCGACCACCGGTACGCCGTCCACAAAGGTCACCAGCTGTAGGTGCCACTCCTGCGGTAAATAGCCGGTCGCCCGCACAAACCCTTCAGCATTCCATCCCTGATCGGTTTCCACATCGTCAACAAAGCCGATTTCCGGGATGGCAATGTTGTCGATCGCCAGCCCGTCAAAATTGAGAATGGGGTCGGTCACATACTCAAAGCGAATGTGGATTTCCTGGCCAACAAACGGCGTCAAATCAACCGTTTCCTCAACCCAATATTCACCTCGGCCGGTGTAAAAACGCCCGGTCAGGGCCGTACCGGCCGGGTTATCGGTAAATTTCAACCCATCCATATTTTCAGCGTTGAGCGACTGCCATGTGACCCCCCCGTCAAGAGAAAGGGAAGCATAGCCAAAATCGTATCCCAGTTCGATATCTCGATAGACGCTGTACTGCAGAGTGGCGCCTTCCACATTGGTTAAATCAAAGGCGCGGGTCAGCCGGGCATGGCTGTTGTTGGCCCGATTAGATACCCACATGGTTTCACCCGAAGCAGGCTGAGCGCTCATCAACGGCACAAGCGTGCTGCCGACAAATTCAACGGTGACGGTTTGATCACCAAACAGCTGATAATAATCGGCCGCGTATTGATTGACGGTCGTCTCATAAATGGTGGGGAAGCTGTTCACCCCCTCAGTGCGGGCGGTTGCCAACGCTTCGGGCATTTCATACATCTCGTCAACATTCGGCTCATTGTGAATGACGGAGGCCGCCAGCCAATCTCGCCACAGGTCGAGACCGGTAAAATCAAGGTTGTTTTCCTGGGCGATGGCCGTCACCGCCTGCAAACCGGGCAGATCGCTGGTCGCAAACTGACGATAAAGGTCGGTGCCCAGGCGATCATAGATGTAGCGATTGAGTAAATAACCCTGGCCATAGTACGGCAGTGAATTGCCATCGGTCCAGCGATTAAGCTGCTGATCCGGATTGGCCAAAAAGGCGTTGGCCCGGTTAATCGGCCCTTCAGAGAAACCCAGCAGATCTTCCGCCAGCATGGCCGAGCCTTCAACTTCCCAATCAATGTCGTTGGTATCGTAATTGTCCTCGATCATGTGGCGAAATTCATGCGCCAGGGTGTCGATGAAGGTCAGCGTCCCAAAGTAGCTGCCGTTCATGACAAACATCTCGCGGGCGTTCGATTGCGGGTCGACGCTTTGGGGCAGGGTATCGCGGGAGCTAAAGTATCCTAGAAGGCCACACTGTCGTGAGGTGTCTTCGGTGACGTTACAAATGGAAAGGGGAGAGGCACTCACAATGTGAATGCGCGGGTCTCCGTCAATGCCAGGGGTATCTTCCTGGCCAAAGAAGAACACGACGTCCTCGTAAATTTGGTCAAAAGCCTCGGCCGTGGCGTCGAGTTCTCCCTGCGTCGGTGTTTTATTGCCGCGCGTCTGGTCAAACCAGAAGTAGGCGTGATCGCTGACGGCCAACAAACGCACGTCCACCACTGAATTGGTGTTGACGTCGGTGTTGTTGATGACCAGCTGCTGCACGGTGCCCACCGGCAGCGGCTCGGTAACCGGTTCAGGCTGAGTGGTGGGCGCCCCATCCAATCCACGATAAGCGATAGCCAGCTGGACATCGTCCCGTTCCGGTGGCAGATTGGTTAACAGCGAATCGGCCGCAGCCCGCTGATTGTCGGTGGGCAGATCCCGGGCCAGCGATGGTTGTGGGGGGAGAGGTGGGGCAAACGTCACCTCATCAATGACGGCCTGTTGCCCAGCCGGCGATTCAGACCCGGCCGAGGGCTCGGCGGGCTCAACCGGTGGTGCCTCTGCTGCTGGCTCGGTCGGCTCAGCCGGTAGATCGGTGGGATCGGCCGGTGGCTGAGCAGGTTCAACCGGCTCTGGTTCGGCCGGCTCTAAAACCGGGACGGTTGGCACCGGGTCCAGTTCGAGCCCGGGAGTTGAACAAGCGATCAGTAAAATAATAAGGAAGGATAATAGCCAAAAACGTTTCACACCATCACCTCAAGGAATTTTTGCTCATTGTAGCCGATCTACATCATTGGGGAGAACCTTTTTAGCTGGTGCTAAGTGG
>JAAUYD010278971.1_pt1 | contig 15236 bp, 15 predicted proteins | sample 7278101 | NCBI WGS metagenome assembly JAAUYD01 (sample SAMN14350128, study PRJNA611818) | marine sediment metagenome | isolation source: surface marine sediment (0.6m) | place: French Polynesia: Moorea | collected 2018-08 | reverse complement strand
GTGTCGAAAAAAATCCCTACGCCACGATTTCTGTACATAACCTACCTTCAGCAACAACAACTCGTTTGGGTGGAAGGCAAGCTTCAGAACTCTAAGTTATAGATGTTTTGAGTGTGTAGTATATTTTTTTACCTTGCATTACTTGGGGGCTTATTTCCTCTTCAAAAATTGGAAATGCTGTAGACATTACATCAACGATATTAAGTCTGGTTCTACCACTTATATCATGTCCGCCTGATTACTTATGATATTGCCATCTATGCAAAAATCACCAAAACTCTTTCTCCTCCTGCCCCCTACCTCCTGCCCCTTGCAGTCCTAATGATAAGTCTTTAACCGGACATGATATTACGGGCACGCGATCGCCAGGAAATGTAAAATTTTACTAATCTAAAATCTGCTTTATATTTCGTATCTTTCAAAACAATTAGTTATCAGGTAAATTAATATACGAGCTTTTACTTAGGTGTGTTCGTAAAAAAAGATGGGAAAAATCAAAATTAAATTACAAAATTATCCTTTCGCTTTTCTAGCGACTACTTTGCTAATTGGGGTAGGGAACCCAGGTTCCTTAGCTTCTGAACCCATAGCCGGGTGTAGTGGATCGAGTTCAACTACATCAATCGGTACGAATTCATCTAATGCTAAATTCTTGGCATCTGTACCAGCATATAACTGGTATAACGGTTGTGGCCCTACAGCCGCAGCTTCTGTATTAGGATATTGGGATTTAGCTGGTTTTTCAAACATCTTTGATGCGGATGGTAATGATGTCTACCTAACATCTCAAGTTCAAGACCAAATATCTAGTCCCGAACACAACGCTAAGTACAATCCAACTCCAGATAATCCAAATTTACCAACTCCGGCTTTTACTAGCATCGCTGATTGGTTCCGGACATCTGTAGACCCCTTAAATTATGGATGGAGTTATCTTTCGTTTGCCGACGATGCATTTAGGGGATATACAAATTTTCGGGGATATGATTTTGATTCTCAAAACAAGAGATTTAGCAATCAATCTTCCGATAATTTGTTTAATTGGGATGACCTTGTATCAGAAATTGATTCTAACCGTCCTTTGATGTTTCTTGTTGATACTGACGGCAATGGTGGAACAGACCATTTTGTGCCTGTAATCGGCTACGATGACCGTGGTTCCGAAGGAAAGTTTTATGGTTTATACACGACATGGAGTGAAGATGAAACTATTGTTTGGAAGCCATTTCAAGATTTAGGTAATCCCTGGGGTGTGGGATATGCAACTTTTGTCAGACCAGTTAATTTTCCTCAATCAGTTCCCGAACCTTCTTCTTATCTTGGGTTATTATTGTTTGGAACTGTAGGAGTAGTTCCAATTATTAAACGCAAATTGAAAACGCTATAATCGTCGTTTCTAGAAACTGATTCACCACAAAGATAATCGTTCAGTAACAGGTGATATCAGGTTCGCCTAATTAGTCACGAGCAAAACGAGTGCATAGTTCTTTGCGTCTTTGCGCGAGATAAAAGCTCGTTCAATTGTTTGAGTGCTTCTTTAATGCAAAAGGCGGATAAAACCAAATCTGCCCACCATTAACAGAATTTTTTCCCCCCACCAGTAAATTAAGGGAGAACGCCACACAAACAACGATGCACATAGCCATACGAATCCTCTTGAAACGAGTCAAGGAGTACGAAGCCGAATTGATTGCCCGGGGAACAACCCTAGCCGCAGAAACCGAACGATTGCGACAAGCAGGTCAACTATATGGCACAACCTCCACCCTACCCCGATCGCACCACACCACCTCAATTAAATCCCGGTAAATGGCATTGCGATCGCCAGGGGTCATTCCATCCCAAAAACCAGGGTGGACTACCATTTCCAGCAACTTCTCTTTCTCCTGGGATTCTATGGTTTTAATCTCCTCCGTTTCCTGGAGGAGGCGTAACTTAGTGTGTTTACGCTCAATCACCTCAGTTAAATCAGGGTCGTCAATGGCTTCGAGAATCTTAATTGACTCCCGTAACTCCACAATTTCCGGATTGATTGCCTGCACATTGGGGACTAACTTGGCTATGTGCTGCGCCCTCTGTGCCAAAGCTTCCCGCACCGCCTGCTCTGCTATATCAATGGTCAAACCGTGACCACGAGCATATTCTGCCTGACAATGCCCATTGCGGCTGCGGGCATTGCGACAAACCAGAACCCTGGCGCTATATTCCCCGTTAGTACGTTTGTATCCGGTTCGCTGGGACATGGCACCACTACAGCATCGGCATTTAGCAATGCCACTCAGGGGATTGATTAACTTACTGGGATTAACTGCCCTGCGGGTCTTGTTACTCGACAAAATTCCTTGTATCGCTATCCAATCATCCTCGGTAATTAACGGTGTGTGGGTTCCCTCCACAATGATTTGAGGCGTTTTGTGTCCCAATGACAAATACTGCAACTTTCCCCGCAATTGGGCATTTAACAACCAATTTTTCACCCCAGTGGTACTAGATGGGCATTTGAGGTGTATCTTACCCTCATAACTGGGAGCATGCATATAAAATTTGTTTTTGAATGTCTGCAAAGCCCCACCAAGCGATCGCACTTCTAGGAACATATCCACCAGTTCCCGCGCCACCTGGAAGTAACTCAAACCGCTATCCGGATATTTCCCTTGGTTCGGGACTATCACCCCATCAATTTTGATATACCCAAAAATCGGTTTGTATGGCTCCCTGCGTTCCCGGTGCTTGGCATGTCCTGCTAGGGAATGGGTACGAATGCGATCGCGTACCTGTGCGGCCAATGCTGCCTTGATTCGCCCCGTAAACAGCCCATCCGGGGATTCTAGGTCTAATTCCCCATCCTCTAGAAACTTTACCTGCACCCCATACTTGGTGAATAATTCCCTGGTTTGTTCCCACTGCAATGGCGAACGGGTTAACCTGTCGAAGTTGGGTATAACTACTGCTGCAACCTGCCCAGACTGTACCAAATCTAACACAGCATTAAATCCCTCCCGGCGATCGCTTACCCCCGATTCCACATCAAAATAAATCAAACTCTCAGGGATACCAAAACGCACTAGGGATTCAATATATCGCTCCAGGGCATGCCCTGACGAAAATTGCTTGTTGCTCGATACCCTGCAATATCCGATAATCAGTTTCATACTTAAGTATGCACACCACAAGTTAATAATATCACGGTACTAGGTAAACTACAGCAAAATCATGATTGTCCCGTGGTTGGTCATCAAAGCATTGTAGAAGTTGGGCTCGACTAAATCCGCATCTGGCGTTGCTAACTCCATGCGCATGGCCACAGCCATGAGTCCGCCAATCAAATAGAAGATAAATGCTGTGACTAGGTATTGAATACCAATCACCTTGTGATCGGTATTAAAAGTGAAGTAATGGTACCACTTCCAAGCGGGGGGATGGGGGGTATGATGTGCTAGAGAAGTACCATCATCAAAATGATGATCGTGGGGAATATCTACAGTCATAAACAATGTCCCTTGATGGTTTGGGTTCAACTATCCCTATTCTTGAAGTTGGGTGAGGGTTGCTGCATTCACTCCCAGGTTCTCAGCGTAGGGGGAGAGAAACTCAAAGTTAGATAAATCAGCAGGATTCATCGCTACGGTTGTGGCATCTGCATTAGTTTGGGCAACTTGACTTTCCTCAAGCCAATTAGCAAACTCATCAGCAGATTCTACCACAACTTGCGATCGCATGGAGCCATGATAACCACCACACAATTCCGTACAAACAATGGGATAAGTCCCCGGTTTAGTAGCCACAAACCGCAGTTTGGTAGTCATACCAGGAATAGCATCTTGCTTAATCCGGAATTGGGGAACCCATAGAGAATGAATTACATCCGTCGCCGCAATATTAAGTTGCACATCCGCACCCACGGGAACATGTAACTCCCCAGTATCTACGTCACTTGCGGGATAATTGAACAACCAAGCAAACTGCATCCCGGTAACATTTACCTCTAAATCAGGTGCTTTGACTGGTGCTGTGGAAGATACACCAATACCAATTTCCGGAGCCTTAGTCATGGATTCACTTCCAGAACTATCGCTCAAGGTAGCAGCAATCGCAGTTCCCGAAGTGTGAGTAGCTTGTGCTCCATGGGGATGATTTCCTGAATCCAAACCACCCATACGCCCATAGACATCAACGCTATAGATACCCAAAGCAATCACAATGATTGTGGGAATGGCTGTCCAAAAAACCTCTAAAGCCAAGCTACCTTCAACAGGTACGCCATCTGTATTATCGCCAGGACGACGACGATACTTAACAAGAAAAACTAGGATAGTCCCTTCTACCACCACAAACAAGACAATAGCGATGGAAAACATGACATTGAAAAATCCATCAACCAAAGGAGCTTGCGCCGAAGCTTGTAGGGGTAGTAAATTGTGGTGTTGACCTATACCTATCCAAACGCTGAAAACTGTAACAACTATTCCAGCAACGAGGGTTAAGAGTGAAACAGGAATTTGTGCCATAAATTACCTGTGTTAAATATTTTAATTCTGGTGGGGTGTTTGTCTTTGGAGCTATATTCTCACCACTGGAGCTACCACCTGATGGGGTAGTTAGTCATCGAAGGACAATAAAATATCACCTGCTGCTGGGATAAATAGGTAATAAGTTAATGGGTATAAAAACCAATTACTAATTACCAATTATCTAGCCTTATGTGTACAGTTGATTTTTGCTTGTCTACTCCATGGTGTCAAAAGAGGCGGGGGAACGGGGAGTTTCGGAGCAAGGGGGAAAGGTAGGGACGGAGCTTGTACTCCGCTCTGTGTTAAGAGTCCAAAAAAGAGTGAACCTTCACTCCGCCCACAGGATAAGGGCTTGCTCACCCTGCTCCCGTTCGGCTGAGCTCACGGCCGAAGCCTGCCCTCTTCCCCTCTGCCTCTTCGGTGAAGAGTTTGTGAGTATCGCTAGTGATGGTGGAAAATTACCTAGTGGTTTACCAAAGGAACTTTTCTGGGTTAGTAGTTGGGCTTTAGCCCTAGGAAATTCTCGGGATAATCACCCTTAAGCGTTACTACGAACCTTGAGTAATCCTTGAGAACTAATGTGGCTAACCACGAGCTATCTTGTTTTTATCATCCAACAACAGTACTTCCTATATTCACCCTTATATTGTCTATCTTGTTATCCAAAAAATTAGGGGGTTTAAAGATGTTTTAATATCTCTAACCCCGCAGTTATACATATTTTCTCTCAACCTTAAAGGCTAAAAGTCTTGATATATCAAACAAATCTATTGTTCTTGCCAGCCCATCACCCATCTTGAATGTCAGTTAGGGAATCTTAACAGTCAACTACAAATAGTTAACCAATTACAATTAGTAATTCACATATTAGTTTACTGCGAACACTTTCCCAGTTCGCAGTAAATTTACATCCCCTATATTTTCCTAGCAAATTTAATCATTCTCGCCAACAAACTTGTATAGAGGCAGATTGATTACTTATGCAAGAGTGAATCCAACAACAATAATTCGACACACAAAAATCATGTGCTAATTATTCACAGCTTCATGGGTGTAGCAATTTTTAGAACAGATTCTCGCACAAGCTTCACAACCAATGCAGTTTTCAGGATGAGCAACTACCATTACTTTCTTTTCAATTTCATCATCATCATCATCATCCACAAACTCACCCTCTTCATTCATTGCTTTTAATTCCAGCACATTCTGCCCACACACTTTAAAACATCTGCCACAACCAATGCATTTTGTTTCATCAATTGACTGGGCAAATTTTGGAGTCCAAGTACTACCACCAAATGTCAATCCTGTTACTACTGCCATGAATCTACCTTCTGCAATATACTTTACAAGTTTGTGTGCGTTGTTACGCTCATCTTAAGATAATCTAAATTAGATATTAATGATGTAAGAAAATATAATTTTATCAATATTTAATTTGTATTCTGCCAATCTAAATTCCTATATATTCTGTCATGTTTTGTTTGTCAGGATGTTATTGCTAATATTTAGCATTATCGCCATAAAAAAAATGAGCTATATATGATTATTAATAGCATATAAATATCTGGAAATCTCAATATGGTGTTTACTAAGCAACTGATTTACAGTTTAACTTCACCCTAATAAAGCTGTGCTTTATCTCCCCTCTCCTTACTAAGGAGAGAGGGGTGAGGTTGTGAGATATATTTCACTAGAATGTACATCTAACTAAAAAAGCTTATTCTTATTGTTATTATCCCAGTAAATTTATATTTAATAATTCGATTAAATCAAATGTTTTTGTTTATCTATGTTAGTCAATAACAGAAACATTAAAGAATTTTGGTGGAAAACAAAATATTATTGAATAATTTAGCAAATGTGAGCTATAAAAGGATTTGTTGGCTCGTTGCGAACAAATTTCTACCCGACTATATGAAATGTATAGATAAGAAATATTGAAATTTAGACTCAATATAAAAGTCTTGAGTCTCTTCTGATTGGATGCTGAGTCCGAATATTGGTGTTGGTAATTGTGATAGTCAATAACATAATTTGTCTAATTACAATTTGCACATGAGGAGTGGAGGAAGAGGATTGAGAAAATCAGGACACATCCGAGGAAGACTAGAGCCAAAAATCTCCATGAGTAAAGTGGCAATAGCCTTATGTCTTATACTATTCCCAATAAAAGTTGTCTTGGATGTGACAATTGTCGCCCCCAATGTCCTACGGGTGCAATTAGAATAGATAACGATAAATATTGGATAGATCCTTCCCTTTGTAATAATTGTGAAGGTTATTATCCCGAACCACAGTGCGTTAAAGTATGCCCCAATGACTCCCCTATTCCCTTACAAGCCAAAAGGGGTAGATGTAAAGTTGAACCTAGGGAAGCCACCAGTCCAGATTTATTTGCCAATGGTAAAAGTAACCCCTTTGCATCATCAATAGTTATTTGGGAAGCTTGTAATATTCTGGCACAAAGGGCTTCCCTGCCTTGGGAAACAGATGAAGACGGTAAAATTTGTTACCGTAGACAGGTTAATCAAGGTAGGGGAGAAATCGCCTTTCATGTTACTGATTCTGGGAATCAAGCCACAGATTTAGGAGTAATTGCCAACTTCGATATCAGAGCAGCTTGTCTGCATTTAATTTTAGCGGCCCATACCACCACCCTAGATAAACCTTGGGAACAGGAATTTACCATCGACGAACACCAAATTGAGAAATATTTAGGATTGGAAAAACGCAAGGATCTCAGCAAAAATGTCAAGTTAACTCTGATTAAAAACCTAGTGCAACAGGCTTGTTCCCTATTGGTTTCCGTCCAGTGGTTTCAACAAGGTAGAATTCAGAAATTTTCCTTTGCCAAGACTCCCCTATGGCATTTGCAAGGAATGCAACATTACTTTCAAGAAGATCAAAATGGTTGTCAATATTTAGTGGGTATTACTTTTAAAATTAGAGCTGGTATTTGGGCAAAACATTTCCTCAACAGGCAAGGATGCAAAGACTCAAAAGCATTTTATCAATATGGTAGTTTGCCCAGAACTTTGCTCACCACCGTTATGAGTATTTGGCAACAACATGAAGGAACAGCCAGATTGATGCTATGGTTGCTGTTCAAAGCCAAAATGGGTAAAGAACAGCGAATTATAGTCCCCACCCTCATGCGTGTTGCCTATGGTGAAGAAAAGGTTGTTAGGGCTGCTACCCACAGACAGGAGCGCAAACGCTTACTACGCACCTTTGAGAAGGATTTAGAAGTTCTCAACCATCATGGCATCAAAGCCATATTTGATCCAGTCACTTATCCACCGGAAATTCAACCATTGTGGGCCAAATTGATGGATATTCCCGAAGATCCCGATGAAGCATTAGAATTTTGGATCAATGATGCTGGCGCTAATAATCGTTTGACAGATAGGGGACCCCGTGGAAAGTGGAATCAATTGATGAATGCGCGGATTTTATCTTTTGAATTACCTCCACAATGGGAACAGCAAATGGTGAAAAGCGATCGCAAATCACGGGATAATAGGTATCGTAAAAATTCCAAAACCACTGGAGGTTTGTTAGGAGAACAGATTTCCCAAGCACGGAAAAACCTGAATATTTCCCAGAGGGAGTTAGCAAAATTGGCAGGGAAAAGCCAAAGCTGGATTCGAGATATCGAAAATGGCCGCCTCAAAGCTAAGGTGGAAGATCAAGCAGTGTTACGTAAGGTTTTGGGTATTGCTTAAATACTCAGTTGATAGTTGATAGTTGATGGTTGACGGTTAAGAGTTGATAGTTGATAGGTCAGAGTTAAGAGTTAGGAGTTCATAGTTGATAGTTGAAGATTTTAACTCCTTCCCTCACCCCCTCACCTCCTCACCTCCTCATCCCATCACCTCCCACACTCCCCTCACTCCCCCTGCTCCCTGTCCCCTGCCCCCCTGCCTCTTTTTGAGTCGAACAATACTTTTCTAACCAATATGTCCATTGCTGTAACCCTAGCTAAACCCTGAACCTTTTGAGGCACTCACGCTGGTGTTGTATCCTCATCAAGTCCAAAACAGAGCATCCCAAATATTAAATATTGTAGTGGGGACATTTTGTCCCCATTTTAGATTTTTAGATTTTAGATTTTAGATTTTATTCTTCCATACAGGCAAGTGCCTTTTTTTGCATAGTTTGAAAAATATTGTAAAAACCATTGGCGCGGGAAGGTGTGAGGCTAACATTTAATCCAGTTTCTTGAATAAAATCTGGAGCCAATTGGGCAATTTCTGTGGGTGATAATCCCTGTAATCCCTCAATTAAAAGTCCTACCAGACCTTTGGTTAATTGGGAATCAGAATCCCCTTGATATATTACTTTACCTGAATTTAAAGAAGCGGTGATATAAACTTGAGAAACACATCCAGGAACCTTATTTTCAGGTATTTTTCCCTCTTCTGGAAACTCATGTAAACGCTGACCATACCAAATTAGCTGTTCGTAGCGTCGCTTGGGGTCTGTAGCCCGTTGAAAACGCTGCACAATTTTGGCGAGGGCTGGCGGTAAAGAATCTATGGTTGAGGACATAAGAAGGCATATAATTGACGCTATTATCTTGAGTGTAAGGTATTGGAGACTAAACCTGACTACGCGCAAGCAAGTAATAAGTAATAAGTAATATGGCAGTTGACGGTTGACGGTTGACAGTTGACAGTTGATGGTATTAAGGAAACTTACTCATTACTCATTACTTCCCCACACTTCCCACACTCCCCACACTCCCCACACTCCAGTGCTCCCCTGCCTCTTCATGGCTTGGCAAATCAAAAAACAACCAAGGGATTACACCGGAACAGGAAACAATTTTTACCATTTGTATCGTAATCATGTTTCCATTGACAAAGCTGACAATGGTGGTCATAATCTTTGCTAAACCTTGACAAAGAGCAAGTATGGTGTTCTAAACAATAGTAAACCCTTGTGTGTGGGTAAGTAAGAGGATGTTTGATAAGTATTATGTTTAACATTAAAACCTGTTGAAACCTAACCCCCTAGCTCTTTCCTACAAGGAAAGGGAAGCGGAAAAACTTTTATGTTGGAATGGGGGGTTTAAAGCCTCTCTTATGTCGGGAGAGAGGTGCTTGTGTAAAGATTTTGACGTTACAAACATCCTTTCCAACTTCGACAGTACGTCCACATATTTGTTGGATAGTTAACCAAATAACTGATGAGAATGAAGAATCCAGAACCTAAAATTGTGATTGAGCATTTGATTAAAATTTATGGAGATAAACCCCATGGTGCTCTCAAGTTATTCCGCTCAGGTGGAACTAGGGAATCAATCCTCAAGGAAACAGGAAATGTTTTAGGGATTGCGGATGTATCCATGAACATCAATCAACAGGAATTGTTTGTCATCATGGGGTTGTCCGGTTCGGGTAAATCTACCTTGGTTCGCTGTATTAATCGCCTGATTAATCCTACTAGTGGGCATATTTACATAGACGGCGAAGACATTGCCCATGTTAACGAGCAACGGATGCGAGAAATTCGCCTTACCAAAGCATCCATGGTGTTTCAGAAATTTGGTTTATTTCCCCACAGAACAGTAGCTCAGAACGTGGAGTATGGTCTAAAAGTAAAGGGTATAGACAAAGACGAACGCCGTCAAAAAGCCCTGGACACCCTAAAAATAGTGGGTTTGGATCAATGGGCAGATTATTTACCCTCCTCCCTCAGTGGCGGGATGCAGCAAAGGGTAGGTTTAGCCCGCGCCTTAGCCACAGATGCAGATATTTTACTCATGGATGAGGCCTTCAGCGCCCTAGATCCCTTAATTCGCCGGGAAATGCAAGATGAATTACTCCGATTGCAAAAAGAACTACACAAAACTATTGTATTTATCAGTCATGATATTCAAGAAGCGTTAAAAATTGGCGATCGCATCGCGGTAATGAAGGATGGTGCAATTGTGCAAATTGGCACTCCAGAGGAAATGATTACCCAACCTGCTGATGAGTATATCCGGGCATTTATCCAAGATGTTAACCGCGCCCAAGTTGTCACCGCAGGGTCCATTGCTCGTCAAACTATTCCTGTAATTCTCGATCAAGATTCACCCAGTGAAGCACTAGGGAAAATATCAGAACATGTTGTCGAACATATGTGCGTTGTCAATGCCCAAGGTTCACCCGTGGGTATAATTAATAAACAAAGCCTTGAATCAGCTTTAGCACAGGAAAAATCAGATATTTCCCAAGTAATGCAAACTGATTTTCCTCAAATCAAGGCTAACAAACGCCTAGAAGATACTTTTCCTCTTTACCAGCAAGGGCTACCTGTAACGGTAGTTGATGGAGCGGGGAAATTCCAAGGCTTGGTAGAGTTGGCTGATGTTCTTGCCAGCATTGGCAATGCAGATAATTGCGGACATCAGAATGACGATTAGGGAAAAATACTTAAATTGAGAAAATATAACATACACTACAATTTTCCCATCGAATCAACCACATCTAAGGAACAATATCTTCAATAGACAGGAGACACCCTAATTGTGTTCATTTTTAACTTCATCGCCACTGCTCAAGGGGGTTTAAATAACATCCTCAATCCATTTGAACTTTATACCTTACCCCTCGATCAGTGGATCACTGACAGTGTTAACTTCATTGTTGATAACTATCGCCCTGTTTTCCAAGCCATTGGCCTTCCCATCGGTTTTACTCTACAGGGTATACAATCGATTTTCCTTGCCATTCCGCCATTAATTTTTCTCATCTTCCTTGGCTTACTGGCTTGGCAATTGGCAGGGGGGAGAATTGCCATTTATAGCGTTCTTGCCTTAAGTTTTATCGGCTTTATTGGGGCTTGGGAAGAAGCGATAGTATCACTTTCCCTGGTAATAACTGCTGTGGTTTTTTGCATGGTAGTTGGTATTACCATTGGCATCTTCAGTGCTAGTAATCAGCGCGTGGAGAAATGGCTAAGGCCCCTGCTGGATGCCATGCAAACCCTACCCTCGTTTGTGTATCTGGTGCCGGTGGTGATGCTATTTGGTATTGGTGAAGTTTCGGGGGTAATTGCTACGTTCATCTTCGCCGTACCGCCCTTAATTCGCCTCACCAATTTGGGAATTCGCCAAGTATCGGCAGAAGTGGTGGAAGCAGCCACCGCCTTTGGTTCCAATCCCAGGCAAGTGCTGTGGGAAGTACAAATTCCCCTAGCTATGCCAACTATTCTCGCCGGGGTAAACCAAGCTATTCTATTGGCTTTATCCATGTCAGTAGTCACCTCCATGATTGGTGTGGAAGGATTGGGAGGCATGGTGTTACAGGGTTTGGGTCAGGTAAATGTGGGACTGGCATCTGTGGGGGGATTGAGTATTGTCCTCATTGCTATTATGCTCGATCGCATGACCCATGTTTTTGGTACAGCCGATGGTCAAATTTCCTGGAAGGAACGGGGTCCCATAGGTTTCTTCACTTCCGGATCAAAAGCACAAAAAATTCCCTTAGCTATCTTTGGAGCAGGCATTATATTAGCCTTGTTAGTTACTTCTATTACCAGACAACAAACTTCCCCCGCTTCCACAACATCCACAGGAGAAGTAATGCCAGGTATTGGCGTGGAGGTGCAAGCTGCCCATAGCGCTTTACAAGAAGAAAGATTCCAAACCGAAATCATTAACATTGGTCTGAGAAAACTTGGTTACAAGACTCCAGAACCAAAACAAATTGAATACACCACCATGCACCTGGCTGTAGGGCAAGGTGACTTAGATTATATGCCTTTCCATTGGGAGAAAGGTCATAGATCATTTTTTGAAAAAGGTGGTGGGAAAAAGAAGTTAGAGCGATTAGGAGTTGTTACCCCCAATCTGTTGCAAGGTTATCAAATTGATAAAAAAACCGCAGATAAATACAATATTACTAGCCTTGGACAACTCAAAGATCCAGAAATTGCCAAACTTTTTGACTCAGATGGAGATGGGAAAGCAAATTTGACCGGATGCAATTCGGGTTGGTTTTGTGAGTTTGTGATTAACCATCATATTAAGGCTTACGGATTAGAAGACACTGTTGAGCAAGATCAAGGAAGTTACTCAGCTTTGATTGTCAATACCATTACCCGCCAAAAACAAGGAAAGCCAGTTCTTTATTACACCTGGACTCCTATGTGGATAGCTAGTGTCTTAAAAGTTGATAAAGATGTAAATTGGCTAGAAGTTCCCTTCACTTCTCTACCAAAAGAACAGGAAGACTTGACAGAAAAAGATACTTCATTTGAAGGCAAAAATCTCGGATTTGCCATTGATAATGTGAAAATTTTGGCTAACAAGAAGTTTGTGAGTGAGAATCCCTCTGCTAAACGTTTATTTGAACTGATTAAGATTCCCGTGGAAGATATCAATGCCCAAAACCAACAGTTCAAAGCAGGTGAAAACACCATCGCAGATATTCAACGTCATGCCCAAGAGTGGATTAAGAACAATCAAGATTTGTTTGATGGCTGGGTGAAACAAGCAAGACTTGGCTCAAGTAATGTTTCTGTAGAGTGATGACTGTTTTTATACCCCAATATTGTCATTGCAACACATAAATTCATGAAGTATTACCAACAAATGTTAATTATCAATTCACAAACATACTTTATGTTGACGTTTTTTGGTACAAACATCTCATCATGTTTGCGATGAAAATCAAGTTTTAGGAGTACATCTGGTGTTGACATCCTCCTTGCTAGCAACGGCTGCAACCACTCCCTTGTCATGGAGTCCTACCATAGGGATAATTATGGTCACATGCAATATTATTGCCATTGCCTTTGCCAAATCCACTGTTAAGTATCCCAGCTCAGAGCCAGCTTTGCCATCATCTAACTTTTTTGGTGGAATGGGCTTACCAGGGTTATTAGCTACTACATCCTTTGGTCATGTTTTGGGAGCGGGTGTAATTTTAGGGTTACATAGCATCGGTAAAATCTAGTTGTTTTACCATTCATCTTTATACCAATATCATTTTGTGAGCTAGATGTTAATTTAATCTAGCTCTTTTTTTGGGTGTTGACAGTTGATAGTTGATAGTTGACAGTTTTTGAGTAGAACAATATTGTACTAACCAATATGTCCATTGCTATATAACGCCCAATAAATTTTCCACTGTTTTTGGGATGATGGGATTTGTGGTTCAATAGATAGTAAGCTGACGAGCATTGAAATTGAATAATTCAGTGCCTGTAATTCTTTGAGAGCCAAGTTGTTATTTCACGTTGTCATCTCCCGGCTTCTAGCCATGAATAGCGTCAAAATACTAAATTATGCCAGCTAGAGATATCTTTCATAACGCAGTTAAACATGGGTTAGAAAAAGAAGGATGGAAAATTACCCATGATCCCTTAACTGTCAGTTTCGAGTTAGGGGATATGTACATAGACTTAGGTGCAGAAAAAATCTTAGCAGCAGAAAGAGAAGGTGAAAAAATCGCAGTTGAAGTTAAAAGCTTTTTTAAAACATCTGCAATTTCTGAATTTCACACCGCTTTAGGACAATTTATTAACTATCGACTAGCATTATTTGAACAAGAACCAGATCGTACATTGTATTTAGCAGTTCCTCTTGATACATATACCTCATTTTTTACCATCAGACTTGTACAAAATATTATCAATACATATCAACTTAAGCTAATTACTTATACGCCTGTAACAGAGGAGATAGTCGAATGGATAAAATAGCAAAATACCAACAAATAATTCAACAACTTCTCCAGGAATATGCTGCAATTTCCAGTCAAGAATCAGATATTGAAACCCAATTTATTTTTGACACAGAACGTCATCACTACCAACTCGTTAACGTTGGTTGGAAAAATGACCGTCGTATTTATGGCTGTTTTTTACTAAATTTAGGAATTCCCCAACAGGATATAGTCATCGGTTTTCATTCTCCATTCAAGCGCCTATTTACCGATTATGCTGTGGGTTAACATGGTCTTTCAAGAGAAAAATACTTACAAATTACTACCTTACCAACAACTTACCTTGATTTTTGGCTGCGGAAATTGCACCACCATTAGCAGTAAAAACTCTAATTCCTGTAACAGTGACATAATCACCATCATCTGTGATTATTTGTTTAACACTCGCTTTATCCATCGCTTCTAATATCAACAAATCGTAACCATCAAGTAACTGAGTTTTAAATCTACTAAGCGCAGTATTGGTTTTAGTTTCATCTATGAATATCTCAGTACAAGCAGCAATTGATCTAACCTGTTTCCAAGCAGTTTCTACTTCCGCAACTACCTTTGTTCTTTCTGTTGGGTAGTTATGACGGTATTCTTTTGCTTTGATAGTAGGAGAATATATTTTTCTTTCCGTCTGCTCAATATTGTGTGCTAATTCTGCAAGGGAAAGACCACAATATAAAAGTAACGAGTCAACAGAAATAGCCTTAGCTAAATAAGAAGGATATTCAGTAATTTGATAAGGAAGAGATGAAATACTGGCACTAGTATAAGTATACCAATACCAGACATTTGTATCTACTAAAAAAATATCATCTTTGCTGGGACTGTCAGACCGGATATCAACCACCTCAGCCTGAACTGTATAGTTGACAGCCATTATCTATGTATTTGCTTGTTCGTTGATAACTTGGTCTACCCGATTACGAAAATCTGAATCGGAATAGTAGCGCTTTGAGTTTTCGATTACTAACTTAAGTATTTGCCTACCAACTGTATTAAGATTAGAAAACTT
>JAAUYD010204705.1_pt1 | contig 15237 bp, 14 predicted proteins | sample 7278101 | NCBI WGS metagenome assembly JAAUYD01 (sample SAMN14350128, study PRJNA611818) | marine sediment metagenome | isolation source: surface marine sediment (0.6m) | place: French Polynesia: Moorea | collected 2018-08 | reverse complement strand
CCATGTGCTTGAACTCGGTGCGGGCGGCCGAAAACAACTCTTCGCAAGAGCGGACATAGCCGTCCATGGAGCCGCCTATGTCGAAAAACAGCAGCACTTTCACGGTGTTGCGCCGCTCCGGCATCATTTGGATGTCGAGCCAGCCCTTTTCGGCCGTGCCGCGGATCGTGCCGTCCAGATCAAGCTCTTCGGCCGCGCCTTCGCGGGCAAACTTGCGCAGGCGCCTCAGCGCCACTTTGATGTTGCGGGTGCCGAGCTCAACCGTGTCGTCGAGATCTTTGTATTCGCGCTTGTCCCACACCTTGATGGCGCGGCGGTGGCGGCTTTCTGATTGGCCAATGCGCACGCCTGCCGGGTTGTAGCCGTAAGCGCCGAAAGGGGAGGTGCCGGCGGTGCCGATCCACTTGTTGCCGCCCTGGTGGCGTTTTTCCTGCTCCTCGAGGCGCTTTTTCAGCTCCTCCATGATCTTCTCCCAACCGCCAAGGGCCTCGATCTGGGCCTTTTCCTCTTCGGTGAGGAACTTCTCGTTCATCTTGGCCAGCCACTCGTAGGGGATCTCCACCACCTCTTCCTCGCTCATCAGATCAAGGCCTTTGAAGGTGTGGCCGAACACCTGATCGAACCGGTCCAGATTGCGCTCGTCCTTCACCAGGGCAGCGCGGGAGAGATAATAGAAATCTTCCACCGACCCATGCACCACATGCGCTTCAAGCGCCTCCATGAGGGTGAGATACTCCTTCAAGGTCACCGGCACGCCGGCAGCCTTGAGATCATGAAAGAAGGTGACGAACATGGACGCCCTTTTAGCGCGATCTGGGTGTGGCGTCATGCGTCTTGTGGATTTTGGTAGCAATTGACACACCGGGACAAATCCGAACACTTGTCGCGCCAACTGAGGAGACGGACCGCCATGAAGATCACAGCTCTGGAGACCATCAGACCGGCTGAGCGGCCAAGTGTGATCTGGGTGGTTGTGCACACGGATGATGGATTGAGCGGGCTTGGGGAAAGCTGGTTCGGGGCGGGGGCCATTGAAGCGGATGTGCATGAGCGCATTGCGCCTCTGCTCATGGGCGAGGCCGCGGCTGGGATTGAGCGGTTGACCCGCAAAATCACGCCTTATACGGGCTTCTTTGGCACGGGCGCTGAAATGCGGGCACTCTCCGCTGTGGATGTGGCCTTGTGGGATTTGGCGGGCAAGCGGGCGGGCATGCCAATCACGGAGCTTCTGGGAGGACCGTTCCGCTCCTCCATCAAAGTGTACAATACCTGTGCTGGCCCGGATTATGTGTCTCAGACGTCGGACGTGCGGCCCGGGAACTTCGGGCTTGGTGGCGGCGGCGATCTGAAAGGGCGGCGCTTTGAAGACCTGGACGGGTTCTTGAACCGGCCCGAAGAGGTGGCCGCGGAGCTGATCGAGATGGGCATTACCTCCATGAAGATCTGGCCGTTCGATTTTGCCGAAGGGGCAGCTGATGGTGCCGACATCTCGACAGCTGATCTGAAGACTGCTCTAGAGCCGTTTGAGCGCATCCGCAAGGCCCATGGGGACAAAATGGCGATCAAGGCGGAACTGCACGGCTTGTGGAGTGTGCCGGCGGCCAAAAAGATCGCGGCCGCTCTGGAGGAGATTGAACCTGATTGGATTGAGGATCCGATTTGGATGGACCGCATAGAGGATCTGGCCGAGGTGGCCGCGTCCACCGATGCACCGATTGCCGGTGGGGAAACCCTTGGGGGATTGGGGCAAATTCGCTCACTGGTGGCCGGTGGCGGGGTTTCGGTGCCCATCATTGATGTGACCTGGGGCGGCGGTATTACATTTGCCCGCAAGGCGGCCGGTCTGGCCGAAGCCCACGGGCTCCCCATTGCTTTTCACGATTGTTCAGGCCCGGTGACTTTGGCCGCCTCAACCCATCTGGCCTTGAGCGCTCCCAATGTGGCCGAACAGGAGATCACCCGGGCATTCTATTATGGCTGGTATCATGAGTATGTGGACCAGCCCCCTCCGCTGGACCATGGAAAAATCGGTGTGAGCGCACGCCCGGGGCTGGGTTTGGAATTGACTGAGGGGCTGAGGCAGCGCCCGGGCGTCGCCGTGAGACGCTCCGAGAAGTGAGCGTGCGCTCACGGATCTGTGAGCGCTCTGAACAGGGCAAAAAGGCCTCTTCACGTTTCTGTAAGGCGCAGATCTAAAACAACCAAATGTGCGTTTCTCGGAGCGTTATCCCCACCTCACAAAAGGAACAAAGCACATGAATTTCCGTAAGATGATTTTAACGACAGCCACCGCAGCCGCTCTTTCGCTGAGTGCAGCAGCCGTGCAGGCAAAAGACATTGTCGACACCGCCGTGGGCGCAGGCTCCTTCGGCACCCTGGTCGCAGCCGTGAAAGCTGCAGGTCTTGTGGACACCCTGAAGGGTGACGGTCCGTTCACCGTTTTTGCCCCGACCGACGAGGCATTCAAAGCGTTGCCCGCCGGCACCGTCGAAGATCTCCTGAAGCCGGAAAATAAAGACAAGCTTGTGCAAGTGCTGACCTATCACGTGATCCCGGGCAAAGTGATGTCCAGCGATATCGCCGGCAAAATGATGTCCGTGAAGACCGTTGAGGGCAGCGAAGTGAAGATCGATGCAACCTCTGGCGTCTCCATCAACGAAGCCAAAGTGACGCAAGCTGATGTTGCCGCGGACAACGGCGTGATCCACGTGATCGACAAAGTGATCCTGCCTGGCAGCTAATCGCGCAAGTACCATGGTCAGCTCTGCCCCACACAAGCGGCCATGATGAAGGTTGTGGAGGCGCCGGCACGCCAATGTCAGTCCTAACGGCTGTGCGCCTCCGCAACCAGTTAAACCGCCTTTCCAGACACGTTTGGTTTACCGATCCAAGGTAGCTTTGTCTTCTGGCGGGCTCAGGTGCACATGACGTGCGCTATAGAGAGCATGAAGTCTTCCCACCACTGATTTTGAGTTTGCCATCACGCGCACAAAACCCGCGCGTCCGGTGTGTTGCTGGGAGGACCAGAATGAAGCTTAAGCTCGTCGAAGATGCCGAGCGCGAAGAGGAGGAGATCGAGCAAGCCGCTCTGGTCTTGTCGCTGCTTAAAGAGAACGAGCGGCTCCAAACAGAACTGAACGCCCAGCGCAGGAACAATGAGCTCTTCATGAGCGTGTTTAACAGCCTGCCTGATGGCTTGATGATTGCCGACAAGGAGCGGGAGATCCGGATCTCCAATCCGGGCGTTACCAGTCTGTTTGGATATCGCACCGAAGAGTTGGTCGGCCAGAAGACCGCGATGCTATACGAAAGCCTTGAAGAGTTCGAGGCACGGGGCAAGGAGCGGTTCAATCTGAGTGCACAGGAACAGCTAGCCCCCTATCAGGTTCAGTACCGTCGCAAAAGCGGCGAGGTGTTCACGGGCGAGACCATTGGCACGCCGCTGCGGGACAGCCGGGGCGACTTACTGGGTTACCTCGGCGCGATCCGCGATGTAACCCAGCGCGAGCAAAGCCACAAGCAGGTGGCCGCCAATGAGAGTTTGCTCTACCTGATCGCAAACTCGTTGCCGGAACTGGTCAATTATCTGAGCGCAGATGGCACGCTGCGGTTCGTCAACCGCACCGCGGAGGCCTGGTACAACAGAACGCGCGAGGAGCTTATCGGTCTGAGCTACAAGGAAGTGCTGGGACTTGATACGGCGATCAAGATCGAGCCCTGGATCTCGCAGGCTCTGCGCGGCGAGAAGGTTCGCAGACACGCCGAAGTCACTTACCCGGATGGGGTGACCAGATATGTCGAGATCTCCTACGTGCCGGACGTAGATGACGATGGCGAGGTGCATGGATTGGTGGCGCTCGTCATCGATGTGTCCGGCCGGCGGCACATAGAGCAAGAGCTCAAAGCATCCGAGGGACGCCTCAATGATGCGATCAACGCGATCCCCGACGGCTTTGCTTACTATGACAAGGACGATCGGTTGAGGGTCTTCAACGAACAATACCGCTCCATCTATACAAAAAGCGCTCATCTGATGACACCTGGGGTCACGTTTGAGGAGGTCATCAGAGGCGGGGTGGCGTGCGGTCAGTATCCCGAAGCCGTTGATCGGGAAGAGGCGTGGATCGAGCAGCGCCTTGAGGCGCACCAGAACCCCGGCGATCCCATTGAACAACGCCTGGAAGATGGCAGGTGGCTGCGCATTGAAGAGCGCAAGACCAAAGATGGGGGCACGGTCGGTATCCGCGTGGACATCACGGAGGCCAAACGGCGCGAGCATGAGTTGGAACGCCTCTCGATCACCGATGCCTTGACCGGCCTTTCAAACCGGCGGGCTTTCATGGACCGCATCGCCCAGGAACACGAGCGGGTGCGGCGCTATGGCGGTGTGATGAGCGTTCTGCTGATCGACGTGGATCATTTCAAGCACATCAACGACACGTTCGGGCACCTCACGGGAGATGTGGTGCTGAAAGAGCTGGCGGAGATCCTTTCTGAGGTGCTCAGGACGCCTGATGTGGTGTGCCGGTACGGCGGTGAAGAGTTCGCGGCCTTTTTGCCGGAGACCAGCATGGGCGGCGCCTTCTCCACCGCAGAGCGCTTGCGCGCGGCGGTGGAAGGCCACCAATTCTGTTCGGGCAACCCGACGATCGATGTGACGGTGAGCATTGGCGTCACGCAAACCGACCAAAGAGACAAACGCTACGAAAAGGCGCTCAACCGCGCTGATCAGGCGCTCTATAAGGCCAAGGAAGCCGGGCGCAATCGCGTTGTGGTCGCGCCGCCGGAAGAGATGGCGCCGGCCGCAGACTAACCGCACCTAGCGCCACTGCATCATGTAGCTGCGCTCTTCCAGGAAGCCGATGATCTGATCGGCCAGTACGTCAGGCCCCAGTTGGTCGGCTTTCAGCACCACTTCAGGCGCTTCGGGAGGTTCATAGGCTGAATCGATGCCGGTGAACTGCTTGATTTGGCCGGCCCGGGCCTTTTTGTAGAGCCCCTTGGGGTCACGCTCCTCACATACGGTGAGCGGGGTGTCCACGAAGATCTCAATGAACTCGCCATCATCCATCAAGGCGCGTGCCATCTCGCGTTCTGCCCGGAAGGGAGAGATGAACGAGACCAGGACGATGAGCCCTGCATCCACGAACAGCTTGGACATTTCCGCAATGCGCCGGATGTTTTCCACCCGGTCGTCATCGGAAAAGCCCAGGTCCCGGTTGAGGCCGTGGCGCACATTGTCGCCGTCCAGGAGATAGGTGCGCTTGCCTGCCTGATAGAGCTTTTGTTCCAGCTTGTCGGCAATGGTGGACTTGCCCGCGCCCGAAAGGCCTGTGAACCACAAGACGCACGGCTTCTGGCCGTTGGAGGTGGCCCGCAGGGTTTTGTCGATCTTCATCCCGTGCCATTCCACGTTGCTGGATTGCTGGGGCATGGGGGAAGCTGCGTGGTCGGTTGAACTGGTCATGCGGCTTGTCGTCCTTTGTTCTGAAGCCGGTGGCTGTGCAGGTGTTCGTAGTGGGGGAGCATACGCTCGTGGATCTCTTTCACCCGGTCAGGAGCTTGGGTGATGTCGATATACTTGCGCTTTTGCGGTTTCAGGCCGTCCGAGCTGCGCAGGTTCGCATGGAATGAACCTCCGTCCCACCAGCTCACCTCATCGCGCGCCCCGGGCTCCCAGCTCAGTGCTTCGGCCAGAAACGGGATGCCCACGGCATTGCACCAGATCTCAACCATGCCATGGGGGTCTTCCATGAGGTCATCGCTGTCCAGCACCGGGGGGGCCTTGCCCGTCTTCTCCGCCAACAGATCGAACAGCTCACGCTGCTCAGGGAAACCCAGTTCCTTCTCGTGAAAATCTGGCCATCTGGCATACATGGACGTGATGGTCTTGGCCGGATCACGGATCAGGAAGCTGTGGGTGAACTGGTCCAGAAACTCATCCGTCCACAGATGATCAATGTAGAGGGGGAAGTCTTTGGAGAACACCGGCCCTTTTTGCGCCGCCGCTTTGAGCGTTTCCCACACGCTCTCCAGGGTGAGCCCGGGCGTGCGCACACCACCTTCCTCAAAACGGGGCCAGAGCGGGTTTTCGCCCTGATACCAGGCTTCTCCGAACGGTTCGTGAAAACACTCCATATCGCCGCGCTGGCGCATCATCCATTCGAACGCGGTGGAGGTTGAGCGCGGGACCGCCCAGAGCGCAAGGATCTTATGCATGGATCTAGCCTTTGAGTGAGGACAAAAGCTGGCCCTGTTGGGTGAGCGGGGCCAGGCCAAGGGTTTTGAAGATGCGCCAGTAAAGCGCGTTGTCATGGCTGATGACGGGTTTGCCGAGCATGGCCTCCAGCTTTACCTCCAGGTGCACCGGGCGCTGGGCAAGGTCGTCACTTTCGCGCCGGAAGTTGCACATGCCGTTGATCAGGTAGGCGTCCGCATCGGGCGCCTTGTCGGCCACATAGGCAAAGCTCTTCTCCGCCAGATCGCCGTCGAAGCACCAAATGCAGGCGTTCAGCTCCTCCTGGCTGGCAAACCAGCCCTGGTCGTGGAAGTTGCCGGCCCAGAGCACATCAAAGCCTGCCTCTTTCAGGAAACCCACGGTGCCCTGCCACCAATCGGGATAATGATAGGCTGCGTTAAGGGCCACCTTCTCCACGTTCTGGTCGCGCAAGGCCTCCACCATCGCATAGCCGGCCATGTGAAAGGGCGTCTGGTACCTTTCGCTCAGCATCTCGCAATGCCGGCGCACGCCCTCAACGCCCAGCCCTGAGGCATGGACCCAGTTGGAGCCCACCTGGCCGCACACGTCCGCGCCATTGTTGGCCATGCATTCCACGAACTCTTCCAAGAGGCCGAAATTCTGTTTGCGCTGGTCCAGCCGGTGTTTGTAATCGGGCACATGCAGCATGCGTCCGTGCGCGCCCACATGCTCCGGGCACATGCGCAGGAAATCAGATACCGCTGCGTCATAGTCATGGGGCGGGCAGGTGAAGCCCACCTGGTGCTTGAACAGCTTGTTCTTGGGGTTGGACCAATGGGCCGGCTTGACGTACGCGCTCATCGGAACAGTCCTTACCTAACGTTTCTGAGGGGATAGTGCGGGAGAAAAAAGCCAATGTACACTGCTATTTGAGCAAGATGGCGATATCAGAATTGATATGATGTCAGCGCCGTGCATGCGCTCTGGAATTCGGCTATACTCAGGCCCGTCCCGACTTGGGGAGGAGACTTGCCATGGATCAGATCTACAAACGTCCGGACCCCTCAGTCGATATGTTCGATGCCGATGCGGGCCGCTCTTACACCTTGCCGGCTTGGATGTACTATGAGCCGGAGACGCTTCGTGAAGAGCGCGATGCGATCTTCCTGAAGTCCTGGATCTATGTGGCACACATCTCAGAGCTGAAAGAGCCCGGCAAGTATGTGACCGCGGAGATTGTCGATCAGCGCATTTACGTGATCCGCACCAGGGCCGGCGACCTGAAGGCCTTCTTCAATGTGTGCCAGCACCGCGGGCACTCGCTCCTGCGCGGCAAGGGCACGGCGCGGAACCTTCTGGTGTGCCCTTATCATTCCTGGAGCTATGATCATGACGGGGCACTGAAGGCGGCGCCCAATTGCGAGCATGTAAAGGACTTCGATAAGGGGTCGTTCTCTCTGCCCGAAGTGCGGGTTGAAGAGTTTGCCGGGTTCGTCTTCGTCAACCTGGACCCGGACGCCCGGCCCATGAGCGAGGTCTATCCGGGTGCTGAGGAGCGATTGCTGCAGCACTGTCCGGATGCGGCCGAATACGGCACCGCGCGCGAGATTGTCTTCGACATTAAGGGCAACTGGAAGAACGTGGGCGACAATCTGCTGGAGTGCTATCACTGTTCAACCGCCCACAAGGCGTTTGTGGATCTGGTGGAGATGCCCACCTACACGGTGGAGACCTATGAGAATTGGTCAATCCAGTGGGGCGAGTGCCGCTCCAGCAATGCGGCCTATGATTTTGATGCGGCCAGTGCGGTGACCTCCAATGTGACCCTTTACCTTTGGCCCACGCTGGCTTTCGCGCAGTTTCCGGGAACCGGCGGGATCGCAACCTTCTCCTTCATGCCCACCGCACCGGAAGTGACCCACCAGGTTTTTGCCTATCACGGCGCGGGCGGCACCATGACGGACACCGCCGAGCGGGCTCTGGATTACTTCCAGGACGTTCTGGGCCCGGAGGATGTGTCATTGGTGGAAGATGTGCAGAAGGGGCTGCACTCGCTGGGCTACCATCAGGGACGGTTCATGGTGGATCAGGAGCGCTCGGCCATCAGCGAGCATGCGGTGCATCACTTCCAGAACCTGGTGGCCCGTTCGCTCGGGATGGTGTGAGGATCGAGTAACACCGTCACCCCGGAACTTGCGCGGCAAATGTCCGGGGCCTAGGGGCCGTAACTCCGTGAGCTTGATGCTCTGGGTTCCCGCTTTCGCGGGGATGAGGACGTGCGGACGGGGGTGGCGGTGTAAGGAGCAGGGCGCGGGGGGAGCCTAACTCCCCGCTGCTTCCTTTGTCAGCTTGGCAAACAGCGCGTCCAACTCATCAGCCAGTGCTTTGAGCTTGTCGCCACCCTCTTTCATGTAGGGCGCAAATACCATCGACGGCGTCTTGTAGGAGAGGTCGGCCGTGCCGTCGGCATTTTCGGTCAGGTAGACCCGGATCGGGGCCTCAATCCCGGCCGCGATGCTGGCGTCCAGCATGCGCACCGCAAAGCGTGGATGATAAAGGCCCACCACCATGTTGCCCGCAATATCCTTCTTCAGCACCTTCTTGGCCCCCACCGTCGCCGAAGCCTTGGTCACGACACCGATCTTGTTGGCTTTTGCGGCGTCCATCACGCGGGTGATCAGGTCTGAATATTTGTGCGGGGTCTTCAGCACTACCCAGCCGTCCGGCGCCATAACGTCCGCATGGGCGGCAGAGGCGAAAAGAAGGGCCCCGGCCAGACCGGCCAGGACGGTGCGGGACATGCGTCTGATTAGCGCTCTCATAGTTGGTGGTCTCCCATGTTCTTTGCGGCTGCACTTTGCTACTGATTACGGCACGAGTGTGGTCACAAATAGGTGACTGTTGCAGCGAGGCCCACCAATGGCACCTATCCCCGATCCGGTACACAGCGACCTCACACTGCCCAAGTCCGCCGACGTGGTGGTGATCGGCGGCGGCATTATCGGCACAACCACGGCGCTGGAACTGGCTGAGCGTGGGGTCGATGTGGTGCTGTTGGAGAAGGGTGAAATCGCCGGCGAACAGTCGAGCCGCAATTGGGGCTGGTGCCGGCAGATGGGCCGCGATGTGCGCGAGATCCCTCTGATCGTGGAATCCATGCGACTGTGGCGCAACATGAACGTGCGCGTGGGCGCAGAGACCGGTTTCAATCAGTGCGGCATTCTTTATCTGTGTAAGGACGAGCGCCAGATGGCGCGCAACGAAACCTGGCTGGAAGAATATGCCAGGCCCTACCAGCTCGACAGCCGGATGGTTGGGGCGGACGAAGTGGCCGAGCTGGTGCCGGGCGCTGCCATTCCCCCGGTCGGCGCGCTCTACACCCCTTCGGACGGGCGCGGCGAGCCGCAGAAGGCCGCGCCCGCCATTGCCAACGCGGTGAGATCTCAAGGCGGCAAAGTGTTCACCCAATGCGCCGTGCGCGGACTGGAAACCAAGGCCGGGCGCGCCGGCACGGTGGTCACCGAAAAGGGAGCCATCGAAGCGGGAAGCGTGGTGCTGGCCGGCGGGGCATGGTCTCGCCATTTCTGCGATCGGCTCGGGATCGTTCTGCCTCAGCTCACCACCATCAGTTCCGTGTTCCGCACCGAGCCGCTCGATGCCGGCTTGGAGCGCTCCGTGGGCGGCGATAAGTATGCCTTCCGCAAGCGGCTTGACGGCGGCTACACGATTGCTCATGGCGGCATGAGCGTGTCCGACATCACCCCGGCTCACTTCCGCTTCTTTCGCCAGTTCATGCCCGCGCTCAAAACCGAGTGGGACAGCATTAAGCTGCGTTTCGGTCAGCGTTTCCTGGATGAATGGTCTCGGTCAAAACCCTGGAAGCTGGACGAGGTGTCGCCGTTTGAGAAGGTGCGCACACTTGACCCTGAACCGGTGGACTGGGTGGTCAAAGAATCAGAACAGAGCATCAAGCGCCATTACCCGGCCTTTCAGAACATGAAGGTGGCCGAGCGCTGGGCGGGGTGCATTGACGTAACGCCCGATGTGGTTCCGGTGATTTCCGAGGTGGAGCAGCTGCCGGGCTTTTTCCTGTCCACCGGGTTTTCCGGCCATGGCTTCGGCATCGGCCCGGGCGCCGGCAAGCTCACTGCAGATCTGGTGACCGGCAAGGCGCCGGTGGTGGATCCGGAACCCTTCCGCTATTCCCGCATGATCGATGGGACCAAATTTGCGCCCATGGCATTGCCCTAAAACTCACTACAAGACTTGCGAACACTTTTTGGCCGAGTAATATTCGCCACCTGGGTTGAGCTCTTTAGTAGTATCGGTGGACGCGATGAACCTAAGAGTGTTGTTGGTATTGGTGTTTGGAGCTTTTGTTTTGTCTTCTTCTTTCAACGCCAAGGCAGGGCCGATTGTGGAAGAGGCGGCACGGGCCGAAGCTCTTATTGCTGAAGGCAAGGGTGTGGACGCCGTGATCGCCATGGATACCGCCGTGGCCAAGCTCTGGGACCAGCTGCCCCTCACGTTCATGGAGGCCATGTTCGTCGACAAGCGGCCCACCGCCTACGGGGTCTATGACCGGCGCCAGTCCTCGGTCTTCAAGCCGGGTGAAGACATGATCGTCTATATGGAGATGGCGGGCTATGAATATGGCCGCGACGGGGACTTCTTCATCATTGATATGACGGCGGACGTGGAAGTGAAAACGGCCGAGGGCAAGGTCCTTGGCGGACAGAAGGATTTTGTGAAGCTGGGCTTGCGCTCTCGCATTCCTAACCGCGAATTTTTCGGCGTTGTGGTTTATCAATTTGAAGGTCTTGCAAAAGGGGACTACATCGCCACGACCACCATTAAAGACAAGCAATCTGGTGACGAGGCGGTGTTCGATCTTCCGTTTCAGATTCAGTAAGACGATTGTTTGACGTTGTTTCGCCCGACCGGGCCCATGGAGAGTGGGTATATCTGTGCACAGCCCTAGTCTTGAATCCCTGTTCAACCAGGCCTGGGCCGCCGTGGGCGCGCGCGCGGACAAGCTGACCGGTGCGCTGATTGACCTGCCGCCTACGGCCATGTGGGGCGAGGCCAATGCCGCAGAGCCGGGCGGATATGACCTGCCGGTTCTGCGTTATCTGGAAGAAGCGCTGATGATCTCGCAGGATTATCCGCTGGCTCATCTGGCGGCCAGCTTTGCGGGGTGTCTCGACCGTCTCGCCTGGTCGCAGAACCGGGCCTATGTGGAAATGGGCAAGAACCAGGAGTTCCTGGACGGCTACGGCTTCTCCACCCTGTGCGGGCCGCAGGCGCCCATCAAGCGGGCCGTGCCCATGTGCGGTTTCTTTTTGATGGCCCCGCATCTGCTTTATCCGGGCCACTACCATCCGCCGCGGGAGATTTATTTAATCCTCACGCCAGGCGCCCGTTGGAAGCTGGAGGATGGCGACTGGTTTGATGTGGCGCCTGGGGATTTGATCTTGCATCAGCCTTCCGTGGTGCACGCCACACAAACCGGAGACGAGCCGCTCCTGGCCTTCATTGCCTGGCTTGATGCCAGCACGCGCGAGGATATCAGCTGGGCTTGACCCGAGATGCCCGGAGGTCTTGGATGCGCGCATCCATATGTCCCGAACCTTTAAGGGGCTCATAACAAGAAGGACCTGCTGAATGTCGATTAAGGATCAGACCATCGGATTTATCGGCCTGGGCGCCATGGGGCGCGGCATGGCTGCGAACTGTGTGAAGAAGGGATTCACCCTCGTGGTGAGCGACCTCAATCGCGAACCGGTGGACTATCTGGTGAGCCTTGGGGCGACCGCCGTGGCAACACCTGCTGAGGTGGCTGCTGAGTGCAGCGTGATCGTCACCTGCCTGCCGAACGGGCAGGTGGTGCGCGATGTTGTGATGGGGACGGATGGTGTCCTGGCCCATTCCGGTGAGGGGAGCTTGATCGTGGATCTGTCCACCATTGAGCCTGAGACCACCGACGACTTGCATGCGGCCGCTGCCGCGCAAGGCCACCGGGCCATCGATGCACCCATTGGCCGTTTGGCCTGGCATGCCGAACGGGGCGAGAGCCTCTTCATGGTGGGCGGCGCGCGGGAGGATTTCGAGGCCATCACCCCGCTGCTTGAAGCCATGGGGACCACGATCCATTATTGCGGCAAAGGGGGCACGGGCACGCGCACCAAGCTGGTGAACAATTATCTGGCCATCATCCTTTGCCAGCTCAATGCTGAGGCGCTTTCCCTCTCCAACCGGTTTGGTTTGGACCTGGAGACCACCCTTGACGTGATCCACGGGACAACCGCCACCAACGGACAGTTGAAGGTGAACTGGCCGAACAAGGTTCTGGCCGGTGACACCGAGCCGGGCTTCACGATCGATTTGGCGCACAAGGATCTCTCGTTGATCTTGGGCGCGGCCAATGCGGCCAGGGTGCCGCTTCCGGTGGCTGCAGCGGCGAGGGAGGCGTTCTCATCCGCCCGCTCACGCGGCTATGGCGGACAGGACTTTTCCGCCATGGCTGATGTGATGTGTGATCTGGCGCAGATCGAGCGGGCGCGGTTGAAGTCGTAAGGCCCCCCGTTGCGCAAGGGCGCGGCAACATTCGTCATGCCGGAAGTTGCGCAGCAAATATCCGGGACCCAGAGCCGTGCTGCCCCTGGGTGCCCGCTTTCGCGGGAATGACGGAAAATTCGCCTCACGCATTCCAACTGGGCCGGGCGCGAACGGCTGCTTCCCACTTTTTCACATGCGCCAGATCCTCCGGCACGGAGAGCTCAACGATGTCGGAAATCCTGAGCGCGGTCATGCCCGTGATATCGGCAACTGAGAACACATCGCCCGCCACAAACGGCCGGCCATCTGAGATCTCCGCGTCCAGCCACGCCCAGCGCTCGATAAGCGTTTGCTTCTGGGCTTCGGCAAACTCGGCAACCTGGTGAACCCGGTCAGCAAAGAAGGGCAGGGAGTGCAGGCCGATATTGCCCACCGTGTTCATGATGAGCAGTTCCATCCGCCGGTTCCACATTTCAATCCACGCCTGATCCCGAGCGTCCGTGCCGAAGAGGGCCGGTTCGGGAAACTGGCTCTCCAGATAGCGGCAAATGGCGATGCTCTCCGGCAGGGCCTTGCCGTCTTCCAGCTCCAACACGGGCACCTGACCCAGGGAGTTCATCGCGAGATAGTGGTCGGTCTGCGTGTCACCCTTATCGAACTCGGCGTTGACGGTTTCAATCTCAGCGCCTTTTTCGGCCAGGAAAGCGCGAACGCGCCAGGCATTGGGGGCGACGGCGTGACTGTAGAGCTTCATGGAGTGGGGTCCTTGTGATAAAACTTAACTAAACGGTTAAGTATTATATTCGACCGGACCCGTCAAGGTGTAAGTGCGCGGGTGATCCGCCAAAGCGTCCCGGCGCAACAAACGGCACCGGCGCCAGGACGCTCCGAAGGGGCAGGCAGATTAACGGACCGTGCCTACCCCCCTGACCCGGAAGCGGCCGTAATAGCCGCGGTGGCCGTAGCCGCCATAGAAGCGATGCCCTCGGAAGCCGCGCCCGCCGCGATAGAAGCGGTGGCCCCGGAAACCGCGGCGGACCCCGAAGCTGCCGCGGCGGAAACCGCGATGGCCACGGAACCCGCGGCGTTTAAAGCCCACGGTCTGGCGCTTCACGCCCCAGTCAGGGGCGATTGCCGTATGGGCGGCTGGAGTTGAAGTGGTTTGAGATGCCGGAGCGGCATGGCCAATTCCGGCGGTCAGGCCCAGAAAGAGGGCCGCAAGGGCAATTTTCTTGATCATGAGTGATCTCCATCGTTATGGCTTTCATTTGCACTCATGGTGGCAAAGGGGCTCATCAAGTGGAATTCAAGTTAGGTTGAGACTGTCGGGAGCTTGGACCAGACAGCGCGCCGGTCGCTTTTGCGTGACAGGGTGTGAGGGTGAGAAATTGAGTCCGAAATGCTGTCTAAATTATCAAAATGATTAAGTTTTTCCGGCGCTGCGGAGGGCGCTCCAGCAAGTGCGCTGGTTCTGCTCCGGTGCGCGCGTGATCAGCATCGACAATCTTGTGATGCCTGCTTGAACCCATTGGGCCTTTTTGGGGCTCCCGGAGGATTAACCCGTGCGTCAAAGAACCTGCCGACTAATCCTAATGACTTGTTGCGTCTTGGCGCGAGTTTCGGCATATATCGCGCCGATTTGGGGTCCTGAGAGGTTTGGGACAGGTTTGATTCGGTGTCGAGCCGCCTTTCAGGCGAATTCATTCCAGTAAACTCAAGGATAGTTTGATGAGCTCAGCAATCTGGCTAATCATCCTGTGCGGCGCGTTGTCTATTGTCTACGGCATTTGGGCGACCCAGTCGGTGCTTGCTGCCGATGCGGGCAACAAGCGCATGCAGGAAATCGCCTCCGCCATTCAAGAAGGCGCGCAGGCTTACCTCACCCGGCAGTATACCACCATCGCGATTGCCGGCGTGGTCATCTTCTTCATCGTGATCTGGCTGCTCGGTCTGCCGGTCGCGATCGGTTTTGCCATTGGCGCCATTCTGTCCGGCGCGGCAGGCTTCATCGGCATGCTGATTTCGGTGCGCGCCAACGTGCGCACCACGCAAGCCGCTTCCAAGAGCCTGGCCGATGGCCTGTCCATCGCCTTTAAGGCGGGCGCCATCACCGGCATGCTGGTGGCCGGCCTCGCCCTTCTGGGTGTTGCGGTCTACTACTACATCCTGACCGGTCCCATGGGCAAAGCGCCCGGCGACCGTGTGGTGATCGACGCGCTCGTGGCGCTCGGGTTCGGGGCCTCCCTGATCTCGATCTTCGCCCGTCTGGGCGGCGGCATCTTCACCAAGGGTGCTGACGTGGGTGGCGACCTTGTGGGTAAAGTGGAAGCCGGTATCCCGGAAGACGATCCGCGCAACCCCGCCACCATCGCCGACAACGTGGGCGATAACGTGGGGGACTGTGCGGGCATGGCGGCCGACCTGTTTGAAACCTATGCGGTGACGGTTGTGGCCACCATGGTTCTGGCCACCATCTTCTT
>JAAUYD010046998.1_pt1 | contig 15242 bp, 8 predicted proteins | sample 7278101 | NCBI WGS metagenome assembly JAAUYD01 (sample SAMN14350128, study PRJNA611818) | marine sediment metagenome | isolation source: surface marine sediment (0.6m) | place: French Polynesia: Moorea | collected 2018-08 | reverse complement strand
TGGACAATTGAAAATCCCCCTGCCCCCTTTTTCAAGGGGGATTCTTTTCTGGCGATCCTACGCTATAAAAACACCCAAAAATCCTTAACCGAATGCCATTGCCCTGCGAGGGAAGGGGGAGGAAAACTGCTCTGAATCATTGGATTATCTAATTCCGGTGCCCCCTTTCCGCATCGGAGAGGGGGTTAGGGGGAGAGGTTTCCGGGACAGGTATTATGACATGGACCCTTGTCTGTCGAAATCGTCTATTGAAATTGACTCGCGCTTTAGTTCCCGCTAATTGTGTCCTTGGATTTAAAGAGGACCCGATAGCCGCGATCCAGTAGGTCGCGCGGATTGCGAGGTAAGCATGCACTTTGAACTCACAGAAGAACAACTGATGGTACGGGATACAGCCCGGGATTTTGCAGTGCGGGAGCTCGACCCCATTGCAGCTGAAATTGACCAGGAGGGTCGATTTCCAGCAGAAAAGATAGCCATGCTCGCCGAAATGGGATTCATGGGGGTGGCCATCCCAGATCAATACGGCGGCGGCGAGATGGACTACGTCTCCTATGTCGTAGCCATGGAGGAGATCTCCCGGGCGTGCGCCAGCACATCCGTGATCATGAGCGTGAACAACTCCCTGGTCTGTGATCCACTGATAAAATACTGCACAGAGGCGCAAAAAGAGACATTCCTCAAGCCCTTGGCATCGGGACAGAAGCTCGGCTGTTTCGGCCTTACCGAACCTGGGGCCGGGTCTGACGTATCTGGGATGAAGACCACAGCAGTGCTGAAGGGGGATGAGTGGGTACTGAACGGGGAAAAGAACTTTATCACCAACGCACCCAACGCCCACATCAGCATCATCTTTGCCTACACCGACAAATCAAAAAAACACAAAGGCATTTCGGCGTTTATCGTCCCCATGGACACACCGGGGGTCAGCTGCGGTCCCAAGGAACACAAGCTGGGCATCCGCGGTTCCCACTCTTCGTCAATTTTTCTCGAGGACGCCCACATCCCCAAGGACAACCTGCTCGGCGAGTTGGGACAGGGGTTTAAAATTGCCATGACCACCCTTGACGCCGGACGCATCGGCATTGCAGCCCAGGCCCTGGGCATTGGTCGCGCTGCCTTGGAGGAGGCGATCGCCTTTGCAAAGGAGCGGCAGGCATTTGGCCGCCCCATTGCAAAACTCCAGTCTATCCAGTTTAAAATCGCAGATATGGCCACCCGTCTGGAAGCGGCCCGCTTGCTCACCCTGCAGGCCGCTTGCTTCAAGGACGCTGGCAAGCCCTTTAGCCAGCAATCGGCCATGTGCAAGGTATTTGCCGCTGAAGCTGCCAACTTTGCGGCCAACCAGGGCCTTCAGGTCCACGGCGGCTATGGCTACACCACCGAGTACGCGGCTGAGCGCCACTTCCGCGATGCGCGCATTACAGAAATTTACGAGGGGACCTCTGAAATCCAGCGCGTGGTCATCGCATCGAACTTGCTCAGGGGATAAACAAACTTCTGAGGTTTTGACAGACGAAAAGTCGTGCGGTTCGCTCGCGGGTTGTCAAATTGACAAAACGCACGGACCAAAAATCAAGAATCCCACGCAAAGACAAAACTCGCCTTCTGGTTTGGATCTTGCTATTAATCGAGCATCATGACGAATAAAATGCCATTATTTCCAGTGGTCGCGCTCCTGATCGGGTTTTCGCCGGGCGTGGCCAGGGCTGCTGTTGTCATTGAATTGCTGGGTCGCAGCGACAATAGCGCTGACCTTCAGGCAGAATGGGACGAACGCGAAGTAAAGTTGAACGACTTTGACTGCGAGGAGCTAAACAGCGTCCTGTTGCGCGTTCGCGTCACTTTTTCAGGCGCTGAAGCCAATTCGACCAAACCCCTCCAATTATTGGTCGGCTCAGATTGCACCAACGACAATGAAACCTGTGCGAAACTTATAGATTACGATGCAAGTGAATGGCAAGCCGGACCAGTGACGCCTGACTTCGCCCTATCCGATATCTCCAGTGAATGCTCAGACACAAAAATCTGGGCCGGGCTCTTTGAAGACGGGGAGGAGTTTCCGATCTGGGCGGATAATCCCATAACCCTGGATTGGGATACCAGTGTTCCGGCCGCGCCAACGGGCATTTCAGCTACGCCCGGCAGCGACAAAGCGCTTATTTCTTGGCACTCAGATGGGGATGAAGGGGTAGGGGACACTGATTCGAACTCCGCTACCACAACTGACATCGCCGGGTATTTCATCGTTTACTGGAGCGGCTCAGGCACCGCGGATACGGATGTTCTGATAGATACCGATACCACCACAGACGCCGATATTGACAGTGGCATCAGTGATGGGGGCGCAGATACAGAGGTGGATACCCAGACAGACACCGATACCCAGATAGACACCGATACTCAGACCGATACCGGTAAGAATGCCGGTGTATCTGCAGCACCCCTGTCTCGCGCTGACGGTGGGCTCGATGACTGCCCAGAAGGGGGATTCGCAGCAGGCGACCCGTACAATCCAAATGCGGCATACAGTAAAAGAGAGATCATCGGTACTTTCTCAGAAGGCACCGTGACCGGCCTCACCAACGGCACTGCATATAAATTTGGCGTGGTCGCGTACGACGACTACCGAAATACGTCGGTCATTTCCCAGGTTGTCTGCACCACACCAGGAGAGTCTTCGGGCTTTTGGAACAACTGTGCCGAGTCCGGCTGCCAAGGGGGCAAGTTTTGTTTTGTGGCCACGGCTGCATTCGGTTCTTACGACCACCCGGTGGTGGTCACCCTGCGCAGGTTTCGAGATGATTTCCTCGAAAAGATACCTGTCGGGCGATTGTTGATCGACGCGTATTACGCGGTCGGCCCAGGTGCTGCAGCGTTCGTTGAAAAGAGCGAGATGTTAAGGGGGATGACCCAACCGGCCCTCAGTTTGATCGCCGTCTTGACGATACCATTGACAATGTTCGGCCCCACCGGCACTGCCGGTGTTGGCTTGCTCGCCCTCTTGGCCGCACTACTGGGCCACGGGATCTGGCGGCGCAGGAGGATGGGATGAGGTGGTCTTTACTTTGCATAATCCTCTTTATCGGAATGATTCCCAGAGGGGCCAATGCCTATGTACCCAGTCCCCAATACGGTGCGTTTGAGTTGAAATTCGGCCCCTATCGCCCGGCGGTAGACAAAAATGATTCCTTAGACGGCACGCCCTACGAGGACACCTTTGGGAACGCGATGATGTTCCTGACAACACTCGAATTAGATTGGCAGTTTTGGCACCCCCCTGGCCTGAGCCTAGGCATCGGCGGCTCGGTTGGATTTATGCAGGAATACAAACAGTCCGAGATCCTCGACGCAAGTGGCGCGGCGACCGATGTTGAATCCGCTGACTACACAGTGCTCAATGTCATCCCATTTGCAGCCCTGTTCGTGGTCCGCGTGGATATACTTGCCGACGCCCTTGGTGTTCCCTTGGTACCTTTTGCAAAGGCCGGGCTCAATTGGTATTTGTGGTGGGTGCATGACGGGGGCAAGGTACCCACCTTGCAAGGGCCGAATGGTCAACAGGAGAAGGGGGCGGGCGGGACCATTGGCTGGCAATTCAGCACTGGGCTGATGTTTCGGCTGGATGATTTTGATCAGATGTCTGCCCGCACCTTTGACAACGAGGCCGGTGTCAACCACAGCTACCTGTTTGCCGAGGTGTTGTGGGCCGTGGTGGACAGATTTGGCAACGACGACTTTATGAATCTCAGTACTGACACCGCGGGCAGTGCCACGTTCCTGTTCGGTCTGGCACTCGAGTTTTAAGCGCCGCGTGTCCACGTATCGCCTGACAATCGAATACGATGGCGCGCCCTTTTCAGGGTGGCAAATACAGCAGCCCAACATCCCCACCGTGCAGGGCCGGTTGCAAGAGGCCTTGTCGGTCGTACTGCGGCAAGAGATCCGCGTTCAAGGTGCCAGCCGAACCGATGCCGGGGTTCATGCCCTGGGGCAAGTTGCGAGCTTTTCTGCAGCAACCGACCTTCCCGTCGCCCGCATCCTACGGGGCGCTACCGCTCTGGCTGGTCCGGATATCGCCGCGTGTGACGGTGTCCTTGCACCCGATTCGTTCAATGCGCGCTTTGACGCCATCGGCAAGCACTACCGGTATCAGATACTATCCCGCAAAATTCCGTCTCCACATCACAGGCGGACCGCTGCGTTTGTTCCCCATCTGCTAGGCCTAAACCCCATGCGGGAAGCTGCCGCATACTTGGTCGGAGAACACGATTTTGCTGGATTCCGCGCAAAGGACTGCGAGCGTCAAACCACGGTGCGCTGCCTCAATGAAGTTACCGTCACTGAACAGGCCGGCAGCATCATCAATATCGATGTTAAAGGCGATGGGTTTTTAAAGAACATGGTGCGGATCATCGCCGGCACGCTCATCGACATTGGAAGGGGACGCTTGGCGCCTACCATTATCGACCAGGTGTTGAACAGCGGCGATCGGTCCGCTCTCGGTCATACAGCACCCGCCCTTGGATTGACGCTTATGGAAGTCTACTACGATCGCGGATCAGGGTAATTGCCGATTCACTGCAAACTTCTGGTTATCGTTACCGGTACATGTCCAAAGTTGTAGATTGGCGCCGCTAGTGGTGAAGCTGTTCTCAATGTCGAGACATTTATTGCTATTTACATTGATAATAGAGTAGTAGCCGCCTCCTGCGTCCAAAAGCTCAAAGCGATGGCTGTCATTGCCGTAGCACCACCACTGGGCCACATTTGTTCCATTCTCTGTGCTGCCCCCAAAGACCTCGAAGCATTTGTCGCTGTGCACGGGCCGGATGTTATACGTCCCGTTTCCTAGGTATTCGAATCTGAACTTCTGATTGTCGCCCCCGGTACAACCCCATTGTAAAATGTTCGCCCCATCCGCCTGGGAAGATTGTTCCACATCCACACACTGACCACTATGCTTGAGGACCAAGGTCGTAGTGAACTCCGTGTTCGTGTCGGTATCCGTGTCCGTGCCAGTATCCGTACCAGTATCCGTATCCGTGCCGGTGTCCGTACCAGTACCCGTGTCCGAGCCCGTGTCGGTGTCCGTATCCGTGCCAGTGCCCGTGTCGGTGTCCGTGTCCGTAACAGTGTCCGAGCCGGTGTCCGTATCCGTGCCAGTGCCCGTGTCCGTATCCGTGCCAGTGCCCGTGTCGGTGTCGGTGTCCGTATCCGTATCCGTGTCCGAGCCCGTGTCGGTATCTGTATCGGTGTCCGTATCCGAGCCGGTGTCCGTACCAGTACCCGTGTCCGAGCCGGTGTCGCTATCCGTATCCGTGTCGATGTCCGTATCCGTGTCGGTGTCCGTATCCGTGTCGGTGTCTGTATCCGTGTCGGTGTCTGTATCCGTGTCGATGTCCGTATCCGTGTCCGCATCCGTGTTGCTATCTGAGGAGATATCTGAATCAGTGTCGCTGTCCCCTGCCTCGCTATCGACTGTTTCAGGCAGACTGAAATCGAGGCACCCAAAAGCGAACCAGAGACATCCTATCATGACAAGCAAAAGCCTGGTTCTAACGTGCCGATACACTGCTATTTTTTGCAATATCACTATATTAATATAACCTCTTTAAAATATGCAGCAATTGATGATACTTCTTTGAATCTAGCCGAACCCAACTTTCCAATGAGCAACGTAAACCGAACTGTAAAAAACTCATGAGGTCTTTTCTTAGGACAGAGAACATCTGACTCTGATTCTCCTTTTATCTAGTCGCGATTCCGTGGTAGATTTCTAAAGACTAGTAATCTAGTGGACTATGACCACACTGCAAAAAAAGGAGAAAACACACCATGCAAGTGCTTAATGGAAAGCGAACCATGCTTATCTGCATCTGTATGTTGGCGATTTGGCCGGTCGGTCAGATCGCTTGCTCTGATACTGATAATGGCGGTTCAGGCGGGGATAGCGACAGCGATTCAGATGGGGATTCAGATTCTGACGGCGACGCTGACTCGGATGGGGATTCAGATTCTGACACGGACACTGATACTGACACGGACACCGATACTGATACGGACACCGATGCCGATACTGATACAGACACCGACACCGATACTGATACAGACACCGATACTGATACAGACACCGATACCGATACAGACACCGATACCGATACAGACACCGATACCGATACCGATACCGACACCGAGCCCGCATGCGATCCAGAAGACTTGGTCGCGGCGGTATCGCAGGACAATATAGAGGGAAGCGCTTTTGATTTGACCGAGCTGTACGAGCGTAGAACCTACGATGGCCAGCAGGCTGGGCTCGGCATCATCAAAGATCGGCTCGACAGCTATGGTGTGTCATACAGCGCCCATACCTATAGCTATCAGGGCAGAACGTGGACAAATCTGGAGGTTGAGTTTCCAGGGACCGACCTCGCAGACGAAATTGTCATGGCCGGAGGCCACTACGATTGCTTGCCGTTTAACGGACGGGCGCCCGGTGCAGACGACAATGCGTCCGGAACAGTGGCCCTGATTGAAATAGCCCGCGTGCTAAAGGACTGCAGCTATCGCCGGACGATTAAACTCGTGTTCTTCTCCAATGAGGAGATCGGCCTGGTGGGCAGTGAAAACTATGCCATAGATGCCATTCAAAACGGGGATGATATTATCGCTTTTTACGCACTGGATATGATCGGGTATGAACCTGTAGGCAGCGAAGAAGTTACCGTGGCGACAAAAGAGGACTCCCCATGGATGGCCCATACATTTGCCGATGCAAGCAACGCGTTTGTGGGTTTGTCGGTTGAGAAGGTGATCGACGACCAATGTGGGTGAGGTGACGAAGGATCGTTCTGGGACGTAGGTTACGTCGCAGCATTTATCATCGAAAAATATACAGGTGACCACAATAACCCGACTGATAATCCACACTACCATCAGTCGAGTGATGCGTACGATACGCTGAATTTTGGATTCCTGGCCGATGTGACCAAGGCATCGGCAGCGACACTAGCAGTGATGGCCGACGAATAGGTTTTTAGGTCTATCTCCCCATTCCGCCTTGACAACCCCGTTCCAACTGATGTCTCTTGCAAACAGGTGACACGCCCGTTATGGTGCGAGTAGAAAGGAGCAGATGGACGCTCTTGGCCTATTAAAAGAAATTTCCCAAAGAGACGGTGTCGAAGGCCCTATCGTGACGGCGCTTGAAAACGCGGCCCGCCTCCTGGGAGATGAAATCGAGGCGTTCGATAGCGCGCTCATACATGCTTGCAGTGACGCGCCAGCGGGTATCCTCGAACCCTGTCGACACATGATGGAGGCCGGCGGCAAGCGGATTCGACCCATGCTGTGTCTGGTCGCTTTTCGCGCTGCCGGCGGCGCCGATCCCCTGCCCACGGACCTCGCCATTGCGTGCGAGCTGTTACACAATGCCACGTTATTGCACGATGATGTCATCGACGAAGGGGAACTCCGGCGGGGATTGCCCGCCACAAGAGTGGTGTACGGCAACGCCATATCAGTGCTGGGAGGCGACTACCTGCTCACAAAAACCGTTGAGATCGTCTCCAAGCGAGACGCTGCATTTATGGGGATTTTTTTAGATACGCTGCACCAGATTATCTCTGGGGAGCTTACCCAGCTAAAGCGCCGCGGATCCATCGACACCACCGACGAGGAATACTTCCGCATCATCGAGGGAAAGACCGCCAGTCTGTTTCGCTTTGCAGCCCATTCAGGCACCCTTGCCGCAGGTGCGGATCCTATGCAGTGTAGAGATCTAGGGGATTTTGGTTGGCATACTGGGATCGCGTTTCAATTGATCGACGACGTCCTAGATTTTACCGCTGACGCCGACCGCTTGGGAAAGAGCCTGCTCGCTGACATTAGCGAGGGAAAGATGACCCTGCCGGTCATTCTGGCAAGCCGCACGTCTGAAACGCTGCGCCCCCTTCTCAAAGCGCTCGCATCTGTTGAGGATGCGGCCACTGTAGCACCCCAAATATCCGAAGCCGTCCGCAAAACAGGCGCTATTGAAGAGGCCCGGCAGCGCGCGGCAACCCATACGAAACTCGCTGTAGATGCACTCCATCGCCACAACGGGCTAGACCAGCAAGCCGCCCAGGCCCTCGAAGCGCTCGTCAATTCCCTGCTCCACCGGGATGCGTAACCCTATTGTAGTGGCCGTCCCGAAATAGTCATTCTCAATATCCTGTTGTAGCCGTGGGGTTTATCCCCACGGTGAAAAGCTATGTAATGCTAGGTTGTTCCTTCTGCGGGGATAAACCCCGCAGCTACATTTTGATCAAATAATTCCTATTTCGGGACGGGCACGATTTTAATTTTTTAGCGGCGCTTCGAGCTCGGCGACGAGCGCTGATTCTAGGTCGGTGCAGCGCTTGGCCACACTATTTACAAGGCCATCGGCCCGGCGCTTCAGATCTTCGGCGAACTGTTTATCATCGATACTGGGTAAGTTGATCAGCACGTTATAATAGGCGCCGAACGCCGCGGTCCGGGCCGCGAGCACAGCCACTGCAGCATCGGAAAGGGAGTTTTTATTGCCCCGCTCGGCAACGGCCTGGGCCAGATTGAGCACTTCCGGGATGGTCTCGACCACAGAGAGGGGAACCAACGCGGCATTCTTGTTTGCCTCGAGGATAGCAGCGTCCCGGTCCGGGCCCTTTGGCATGCCAAAACAGGCCATCACTGCATTAAATGCCGCCGCGTCGTCATCGACCGCCCGGAGCAGGCGATCTTTTAGGAATTGTCCGGCATCGGCGATCTTTATCATTTCCTTTTTGGCGCTTCGGTAGCCGGATTTTCCTATTGTTAGGTTGGCCACCATGGCCGCGAGACCAGCGGCGAGCGCACCGCATAGGGCTGCCACACTGCCCCCACCCGGCGCAGGAGAGGTGCGAGATAATTCATCGGCCAATTCAGCGATCGTACCGGAGATAATCGGCCGGTTTTCAGCCACTGCATACTCGACAATGCGCTCTTTTGGGTTGAACGGCGTAATTTGGTTGAGCCCCATGCTCATAATAGCGGTCTCAACTAGATCAGCTTCTGGAACACCCGTGCTTTGCCCTTGCTGGGCCAAGTAATATCGCCCGGCCTCCAACATGGCAGCCCGGGGTATGAGCCCGACAAGTTCAGATCCCGTGACCCTGATGCCCATTTCCCAGGCCAGCTCGTTGACCTTGTCGAAAACCACATGGGGCGGTGTCACGCGATAATCCGTCAGGTTCATGGTCACCTGGGCCACACCGTACTCCTCGATAAACCACCCCGTTGCCTTACATTTATCGAACAGCCCTTTGTCGTGCTTGAGGAATTTACCGTCCGGTCCCCGTATTTTCTTGCCCGCATCATCCCGCATCACAGCCCCGCCCTGGTCGCGAATGGTGAGACCGATGCGCTTGGCAAGCCGGGTATTTTTCGTGTTTAAATTAATGTTGTATGCAATGAGAAACTGGCGCGCCCCGATTTGGGTCGCACCGGTCCGCGCCACATAATCGTCGTATTTATCTGGGCCAAAGTCGGGTTTAAACTGGGGCGTTCCGAGTTTTTCCGGAAGCGCCTCGTACTCGCCCTTGCGGATATTGGCCAGTACGCGCCACTCGGGCTTGGCAGCTGCCTCTTCATATAAGTACACTGGAATGCCCAGCTCACGTCCGACCCGCTCCCCCAATTGCCTGGCCAGCTCGATACATTCTTCCATCGTCGTCTCGCCGAGCGGTACAAACGGCACGACATCCGTGGCCCCATTGCGGGCATGCGCGCCTTTCTGCGTCCGCATATCAATGCATTCAGCGGCCTTTTTGATAAGGCGAAAGCCAGCTTCCAAAGCTGCTTCGGGCGGACCTACAAATGTAATCACGGTTCGATTGGTCGCAGCGCCCGGATCCACGTCGAGGAGCCGAACCCCATCGACTGTCTCGACTTCAGCAGCCACGGTTTCGATGACCTGTGGGTTCCTGCCCTCACTGATGTTAGGTACGCACTCTACGAGTTTCATTTAAAACGCTCCGTTTTATTTGTTCATCTTCCCTTTAATTAATTTGGCAAGGCGTCTGCGTCAAGACATCGTCTTCTTTGTCAGTACCTTTTCTCGGTGCCCTGGAACCCGAAAAGCCATGAATTTCTGCAAATATATATATTTACTAGAATCCCCTCGTGCTTCATCTCTACGAAAAATTTTACTTTATTAACTAAATCGCGGAAGTAATATATAACGGTCCGATACCGTAATATATAATACTCCATTGCGGTAATTGCCATTTCGCCGTTGAACAGAATTTTCGCAATATGATAACCTTGACCGGGACATGGAATAGGTAATGAATTTAAAAGGGATGAATAACAATGTCTGACGCCGAAAAGTACCGTGCTATCCTTGAGAAAGACCCGACCGATACACAGGCATTTGTCGATCTCTGTGGCATTGCAGAGCGCAGCCGCGATTTCGAATACTTGGCCAACTTATACAAATATCGTGCACAAGTAATTAAGGATAAAAAGGAAATTGCAGACCTCTATTTCAAAGCCGGGGAGGTTTATCTCGATAAAATTTCAGACTTAACCCGCGGTGTGGAAGCCCTGTTGCAGGGATTTGACTGCGATCGATCCCATGCGGGCATTGGCGATCGCCTGGATGCGATATATCGGGAAGCCAGTGACTGGGAAGCCACTGTTCAAGTGCTAGAGCAGCGACTTGAGACCCTAACCGACATAGACGCAACCGGCACCAAAGTGGTGATTCGATCAGACCTGCACCAACAAGCCGGTGAGATTTGGGAACGGGTGTATCAGGATCACGAGCGGGCCCTGGACCACTATCGCAAGGCGATCGAGCTCGACAAGACAAACCTCCTTGCACTGTACAGTGCCCGTGAAATCTATTATGCGGCTGGCAAATACAAGAACGCTGCCAAGCTATGCGAGCTCGAGGCGCGCAGCGAAAAGGACACGGCCCGCCGTATTGCCTTGTACAAGGAGTTGGCCCACCTCCTGAGCGACCATTTGTCGGACACCACCCAGGCCGTGCTCGCCCTCAAACGCGCCCTAAAGCTCGCTCCAGACAACGAAGAGACGCGGATGGAGCTGGCGCGGACAATTTCCAAGACGCCGATCACGAGCGACAACACAAAAGATCACAAATGGGCCGCTGATTTTCTACTCCGCATGGCGAAAAAAGCCGATCTTCCTTCGAGTGTGGAACTCGCGCGACGCTCTGTCCAGGCCATGCCGGACAGCACAGCAGCGCTGGAATTTTTGGAATCCAGAGCAACTGAAGCAGGCGCGGTCGATCAGCTGGTCTCGGCCTATGAGGCAGTTATTGAGAGTAAGACAGATATTGAATCCCAAGCGCCGATCATCCGCAGGCTGGCCAAGTTGTATGTGGATGAAATGGGATCGCCTGAAGACGCCCTCGGGTGGCTTGAAAAATTAAAACCCCTGGGACAAGCAGAGGACGAGCGAACCATTTTACAGCTGTCTAAGGGCGTCGAACAAAGAGCCACCAAAGCAAAACCCCAGGAACAGGTGCCTCAAACCGGCCCTGCCTCGGACGCGGCACCTTCAGAAGCTGCATTGGCAGCGCCCTCAACCGAGGCACACCAGGCGCCTGCAGCAGAGGCATCAGCGCCCTCCCAGGTGACGCCCCAGGCAGCCAGCACTGCCTCAGAAGACATACAAGCTGACCCTGCGTCAACAATGTCTAGAGTCGAACGTCAAGCACCTGAGGGACTTCCCGAAGGCATGAAGGTCGAGGAATATATCGCGCTCCTGTACAAAGATGCGGATAAAGCGCGCAGACAAGGGGATGATGTAACAGCAGAGGATCGGATGCTCGAGGTCCTGGATCACAGCCCACAGGATCAAAAAGCCACCACGTATCTCGAACGTCGATTCCGCGCGCGAGGGGATTGGCTATCCCTGCGGGATCTGCTCACCCGGTCTGCTGGCGCGGCCCATCTGCCGCAGGCGGTCCAGACCGTTCGGTTGAGAGAGGCCGCGCGCATTTCCGAAGAACAGCTCTCAGACATCAACGGCGCCATTGATGTCTGGAATTTGATTCGAGAAATCGATCCCAAGGTGCGCGACGCCGGAGATGCATTGTCGCGCCTGCTCGCACAGGCGGAGCGGTGGGAAGATCTGCTAAAGATTTTGAAAATAGAAGCTGAAACCACCAAAAGCCGAACCAAGCGCGTCGAGGCGTATCGCCGCATCGCAGATGTGAACCGCATCCGACTGAACGATGTCCCAGCAGCAACAGCAGCATTTCAGATGCTGCTCAGCCTGAGTCCAGGGGATACCGCTGCCCTGGAAGCCCTCGACGAAATCTACCTGCGGGAACAGGACTATGAACAGTTGGTTCCCCTGCTCCAAAAACGCGCTGAGCTCTCCCAAGACAAGGGGGAAAAGCGCGACCTCCTCTTACGCGTGGTCGTCACGCTGAGGGAACGGCTGGATAGGCCAGACGATGCATACGAGCTAGCAAAAGAGATCTTGGCCATTTCGCAAAACGACGAAGAAGTGCTCGGCATCATGGCGTCCATAGACGAGGAGGGGGAACATTGGGGGCGGCTCCTCAACACGATGGACTTAATGGTCCGAACAGCAGCTGACCCGGCCACTAAGGCCGGCTTCTTGCGCAAGAAGGCCAGCATCGCTATCGATAAATTTCAAGACACTGCCACGGCTGTTAAGGCCCTCACAGAAATTCTGGCGTTCCTCCCCAATGACTTCCAGGCCATGGACGACCTCACCGAAATATACCGTACATCAGGGGAGTGGGACGCGCTTGTGACGGTGCTGCGAAAGCGACTCGACGCTATTGACGACGAAGGAGAGCAGGCCGAACTCCACCGCAACATTGCGAAAATCCTCGAGACAAAGCTCGAGAAAACCGATGAGGCAATGGAATCCTGGTGTATGGCCCTGGAGATTGAAGAAGACGTTGAATCACTGGGCGCTTTGTCCCGATACTACGAACGCTACGAGGATTGGGATGCATACATCGACGTGCTGCAGAAGCAAGCGCCATATGCAGAAGACCACGGGGAACGGGCGGATATCCTTTACAAGCGGGCGATAATCCTTTTCGAAGCGTTGGGTGAACAGGACCAGGCTGTTGCTGAGTTTAAAAAGATTGTCGACGAGGTCTTTCCAAACCACTTGCCTACGTTGGAAAAACTGCGCCAGATCCTGGTTGATGCCGAGCAATACGAAGAGGCCGCCGAGATACTCGAGAAGCAAATCACCAATACCGAGGATCAGGCAGGGCTGAAGGCGCTGCTCGTACTGCTCGGTGGATGGTATCGCAAGGAGATCGGCGATATGGAGCGGGCTGCTGAAGCCTTTGAACGGGCCGCCCGGATCGACTCAAATGACGACGATCTGCTCGATACGTTGGATGAGGTCTATGCCGCCTCAGAGGCATGGGACAATCTCCTCAACCTGATGCATCACCGCTTTCAAAATACCCTGGATGAAGACGACCGGCTCGATATGGCCATTCGGGCAGGCACGCTGTGCGAGGAAACCCTCGAGGATACCAAACGGGCTTGGATCTGGTATCGGTTGGCGTTCAAGGCACTTGGGCACATGCCCAGAACCATCGATGTTGTGGAGGAAGCGGCTCGACGCATGGAGATGTGGCAGCCGCTCATTGACGAAATATACGGCGTTCTGGCAACAACGGCAGAAAACACAGATGAGCAAGTGGATTGGTGGATGAAGATAGCCGATGTCTTCGAGGAGAAGCTCGAGGACGCACCCAAAGCACTGGAAGCCGTGTTGCGCGCCTTTGGCCTGGATCCAGAAAAAAGAGAACTGCTGGACAGCGTGGATCGCCTGGCTATCGCGGGAAAGAATTGGCAGCGCCTTTCGACAGTGTACGGCGTGCTCATACAGCGCTCCGAACAAAAGCAAGACAAAATAGATTTGCTCGTGCGGTATGCCAATCTGCTCGCAGGAGAAGAGGGGCAAGTATCACAGGCATTTGACATCAGCCTAAAAGCTTTTGAACTCGATCCCAACAGCGATGCATTGCTGGCTATCGTCGAGCAGATAGGCGAAAGCGCCGAGCGATGGGATGATCTGGTGCGCGTGTACAATGTATGCGCGAAGTTGGCCGAGGACACCCAGAAGAAGGTCGAGTTAAAGCTAAAGGCGGTTTACATTCTTCGCGACAGGCAAGAAGATCCTGATAGCGCCCTGCAGCACATCTTTGAGGTCATTCGCGTCAACCCATTTTTAGAAGACATTACCAGCCGCGCGTGGACCGAAGTCCGAAATTTGGAAGACGATCTCGTCTCAGCAGAAAAGGGCATCTATTGGGGCAAATTAACCGAGTGCTATCGACAACTCGCCGATGAACACCAAAAGGATCGGTTGAAACAGGCAGACCTGCTCATGGTGGTGGCGCGCATCTATATCGAGGAGCTCGATGATATCTCAGCAGCCTTTGAGTGCTTAAAGGAAGTGCAGCAAGTAAACCCGAGAGACGAAGAAACCATCGACAAACTCGAGGCACTGGCCGGCGGCCACAACTACTGGGAAGCATTGACCGACCACTATCAGGACATTCTCGATGAAACGTTTGAAATGGATATTGCCATCATGCTGCATCGACGGCGGGCGCGAATTTTAGAAGAGGAGCTCGATCGTCCGGACGAAGCATCTGAGCACTACTGGCAAATCATTCAGCTCGACGCATCAGACCACACCGGCTATGAAAAGCTGCTGTCCCACTATGAAAAAGCAGAAAAATGGAACGAGCTGGTCAACCTTTTGGAACGGCAACTGGATCATACCCAGGATCAAGAAGACAAGAAGCGCATCCTCTTGCATATTGCTGCTATCTGGGAAACCGACATTAAGAATCGGTTCGAGGCCGTTGATTGGTACGAGCAGGTTTTGGCTATTTGGCCGGATGACCGAGAAGCCAAGCAAGCGCTGGAACGCCTGAGCCAAGGCCAGAGGTCCCAAGATGCAGCAACTGACGAGGAGGACGAAGATATTCAATCCCTGTTTTCAATCCCAACCGATATGAGCAAGGATGAGGCTGAAAATACAGCTGAGGAAGCCGAAGCGCTGGATACCGCAAGTAGTGCGGAGGACGAACTTCCTGATGTGGAGGACGAGCTTCCTGATGTGGAGGACGAACTTCCTGATGTGGAGGACGAACTCTCGGATGCGGAGGGCGAACTTCCTGATGCGGAGGATGACCTCTC
>JAAUYD010221327.1_pt1 | contig 15245 bp, 11 predicted proteins | sample 7278101 | NCBI WGS metagenome assembly JAAUYD01 (sample SAMN14350128, study PRJNA611818) | marine sediment metagenome | isolation source: surface marine sediment (0.6m) | place: French Polynesia: Moorea | collected 2018-08 | reverse complement strand
GACGCGGCGGCGGCGACAACCTCCTGAACCTTGCGCGATGCCGCAATGCCCTGAATGAACCAGGATTCGACGATCTTGCCGACGTCGATATTGTCCATCCCTTTGCCAACCCGCTCGGTCAGCATCGACAGTGCTTCGTCCTGCAAGCCGGATATGTCGGGCAAGCCAAGTGATTCCCGAAATTCCTCGGGTGTCAGATCGAATTCCACTTTGATTTTCATCTGCTGTCTCTCAGGTTAGGCCGGCATACGCATTAACCGGCAAGCCAATTCTATCCCAGAGAGGCATAATCAAGCCCTAGCGACTTTTACTGACGTATTCGGTCGCATCGCAGGAGTTTCATCGCCGTGATGGATGTTTTGTTATACCTCGTGCTGGGCGGGATCATTGTCTGGCTTCTTGCCCGAATCTTTCTGCGCGGCGCCGATCACTCGCAGTTCGACCAGCCCAAGGTCGCCAACGTCAGCGACACCCCGAGCCCTGAGCACGCGGAACTCGAGCGCCGCCTCAACGACCTCACCGCGCAGTTGCAGAGTGTTTCGTTCAGGGAGCGCAACAATCTGTTGCGCGAGCTCATGGACGCAGGCTTGCTTGGGGGCACGGTTGACCCCGCCGCGCTCGGCGTGACCACCGACATCGTCGATGCCGGCGGTGTACCCGGCGAATGGGTGTTGGTGCCGGGTGCAGACCCGGACAGGCGCCTGCTGTACCTTCACGGCGGCGGCTTCTTTGCCGGCAGTCCGGCCAGCGCGCGGTCGCTGACCGCCGGACTGAGTCGGCGGGCGGGCATTGCGGTACTGTCACTCGACTATCGCCTGATGCCGGAAAACGGCCGCCACGATTCGGTAGCGGATACCGAGGCAGCGTATCAATGGCTGCTCGAAAACGGGCCTGAAGGCGCGGCACCCGCCAAAGAGGTGTTCGTTGCCGGCGATTCCGCAGGCGGCAACCTCGCGCTCGTCGTATCGGCGTCGGCAAGGGACAACGGCTGGCGCCAGCCCGATGGCGTCGTTGCGTTCTCACCGTCGACCGACTCAACCGTTGCGGCTCCCAGCTACCGCAGCAACATAGCGACGGACCCGGTGCTTGGACCACCGCTCGGCGGCTTTGCAAAACTCCCTGCGACGATCAGGGTCGTGCTGGGTTTCCTGATGGGCAAAGTTAACCCGGCGGGTACGCGCTCTTCTCCCTTGTTTGGCAATCTTGCCGGACTGTCGCCAACGCTCGTCCAGGCCGCGGACTGTGAAATGCTGATCGACGATGCGCGTCGCTACGTCAACAAGGCGCGTAGTCAGGGCACTCGTGCCGAACTGCAATCCTGGTCGGGCACGGTACACGTGTTCCAGATGTTCGGACACATCATCCCCGAGGCTGATCAGGCCCTCGACAAGGCAGCCGAATTCCTGGGCGATCCACAATCGCTCGGTCAATCCGGCTGATTGGCGATAGTATTACCGTATGTCGGAGCCGCAAACCGTCAGCCCATGGCCAGACCCTCCTGAAGATTCGGTCCTGTTTCTTCTGGACGCTGCTCACTCTGTCGAAGAGAAGCTGCTGAAAGACTGGTGCAGTGCAACGCGCGAAGCTGCCGGCGCGGCAAATTCCGACGCGGCGCAATCGACGTTGTCGATTCTATTCGGGCGGAAAGGGCGACTCGTTGTCGGCGACTTGCCGGACTACCTGGACCGACCGGGTGAAACGCACGTAATTCCGCTGCGCGTCGTCTGGGTGCCACCTGAATCCAGGCGCCGAAAAGGGCCGCGAATGCGCGACCTGATCATCGGCGATCCCCGCCACCCCCGGCGCCTCGCCGCCAGCGCCATACTCAAGCTGGACCGCAAGCGAGCGCAGTGCGTAAAAGGCGCGTCGGCTACGCTCGCCGAACTGCGCGCCGACTACGAGGCACTCCTGCAAGACGGCGACAACCAGCTGACCGACAGCGACGACACGTTCGCGGCGTTTATTGTGCGTCGTGCGAGCGTCGCGCTGGACATCGCCGAGCGGCGCTTGCAGGGAAATCGCTACAAGGTGCCTCACTATGTCGCGGACAGCGTGCGTTCGAGTCCCAAATTCAAGCGCGCTCTCGAAGATCTCGCGAAGGAACTCGGAAGACCCGTCGTGGCGCTTCGCGAAGACGCCGACAAGTACATGAAGGAGATGGTCGCAAGGCCCAACTCTTTCTTTATCGACTGGATGGGCAAGATCACGCGCTGGGTCGTGTCGCTGGGCTATAGCCGTGACATTGTCATTGATCCCGAAGACATCGAGCGGACCCGCCAGATCATGCGCGACTATCCAACCGCACTGCTATGGACACACAAGTCACATATCGATGCGGTTGCGTTGATCTCAGTCCTGTATGAAAACGACCTGCCGGCACCGCATTCTCTCGGTGGAATCAACATGGCCGTTGGCGGGCTCGGCGCGCTAGGCCGCAAGTCGGGTGTGATCTATATCCGCCGCACCTTCCAGGACAACCCGGTCTACAAACTCGTGTTTCGCCAGTACCTCGGTTACCTGATGGAAAAGCGCTTTCCATTCAGCTGGGCATTCGAGGGCACGCGCTCGCGAGTTGGCAAACTGATGCCGCCGCGCTTCGGATTGATGAAATACGTCGTTGAAGCCGCGCACGCGACCCACACGAGCGATCTGCATTTCATTCCCGTCTCGATCAGCTATGACCTGATTGGCGAAGCCAGCGAATACGCAAGGGAGCAGGCCGGCAAGGAAAAAGTCCCCGAGTCGCTGAGCTTTTTCGTCGGCTATCTGCGCAGAATGCGTGCGCCCAAAGGCCGTGTTTATCTCGATATCGGTGAGCCCGTGAAGATCGAGGGGCTGACGCCGCCGCCGGAAGAAATCGATCTGCCGAAAATCGCGTTCGAGGTCGCGGTTCGCGTCAACAACATGACGCCCGTGACGTTTCCGGCGCTCGCGTGCATGGCGCTGCTTGCTGCCGCGCCCAGAGCGCTGACGATGGAAGAAATGCGCGCGTCTATCATGGAGCTGTACCTGTGGCTGCACAAGCGCGGCATACGGATGACGGACAGTCTGCGCTACGGTCACGACGAAGAAATCAATGAGCTCACGCAGATTGCGCTCGATCGGCGGCTGGTGTCTCAATTCGACGAAGGGCCTGAAACGGTCTTCAATATTCACGAGGACCGATACCCGGTTGCCAGTTACTATCGCAATACGGTCGTTCATTACTTCGTCAATAAGGCTATCATCGAACTCGCCCTCGCGGGTGTGCTCAGTCGTCCACCGGCGGCGCGCGTCGCTGCCTTCTGGGACGAAACGGACCGGTTACGGGACCTGTTCAAGTTCGAGTTCTTCTATTCGCCCAAGGTCGAATACCGGCAACAACTGGATGACGAGCTGTCGCGATACAATCCGGACTGGCAGTCAGTGTTGGCCGGGTCGCGCAAAGAAGTGAAAGCTCTGCTAGCGGGCATGCGGCCGCTGGTCGCCCATGCGAGCTTGCTGCCCTACATAGAGGCCTATGGTGTCGTCGCCCAGGTACTCGAGCGGCTTGAGCCCGAAGACGGCATCGAGGAAAAGGAATGTGTCGCGGCAGCACTGAAGCTCGCGCAGCAGCGCCTGTTGCAGCGTCAGGTCAGTAGCAGGGCATCGATCGGCAAGCTCCTTTTCAGCAATGGCTATAACCTGTTCAGTAATCTCGGCCTGACGGGCGGAGGTGATGTGGGTGTCGGCGAGAAGCGCGCCGCGGCGGCAAGTGAATTCGCGCAGCTGTCCGAGCGGCTGCAGTTGATTGAGGAACTTGCCCGATTGCCGAGGAGGACAACTTAGGTGATACAACTAAAAACCGGACTGCTGGGCGGCGGGTCCTGGGGTACGACCGTCGCGGCGCTGGTCGCGCGGAATGCGCCGATAACGCTGTGGGCCCGCAAGCAGCAAACCGTCGATGAGATCAATTCACACCACACCAACTCGCGCTTCCTTCCCGATGCCGTGCTGCCCGACCAGGTCCACGCGACGACCGATATCGAAGAGGCGGTCGCGGGGATGGATGTCATCATCATGGGGATCCCGTCGCAGTCCTTTCGCAGTGTCCTCGAAAGAGTGCGTCCGCACATCCGCCCGTGGGTGCCAGTCATCAGCTTGAGCAAAGGCATTGAGCTCGATACGGGCAAGCGCATGACCGAAATCATCGACGAGGTACTTCCGGGACACCCGGCCGGTGTGCTCACGGGCCCCAACCTCGCTCGCGAAATCATGGCGGGTTTCGCCGCCGGCAGCGTCATCGCCATGAAGGATGAGGTCATTGTTCGTGAGCTGCAGAAGCTGTTTTCGAGCGGTCTGTTCCGTGTTTACACCAATCACGACGTCATCGGCTGCGAGGCAGGTGGGGTTCTCAAGAACATCATTGCAATCGCCGCGGGTATGGGTGATGGCCTCGGGGCCGGTGACAACACGCGTTCTGCAGTCATCACACGCGGGCTTGCGGAAATCACGCGCCTGGGCGTCGCAATGGGAGGCGAGCCGCAGACATTTGCCGGGCTGGCCGGTACGGGCGACCTGATTGCCACCTGCACGAGCCCGCAAAGCCGCAACAGGACCGTAGGCTACGAACTCGGTCGCGGCCGGTCGATGCGCGAGATTACGGATGAGATGTTCATGGTAGCTGAGGGCGTCAAGAGTGCGCCTGCCGTAATGGGGCTCGCCGAAAAACACGGGGTGGATACGCCAATCGTCCGCGAAGTGTTCCAGGTCGTACAGGGCAACAGCACGCCGCAACAAGCTTTCCGCGGTCTCCTGCGTACGGCGGCCGGCGCCGAATCCGATCCGGGCTGAGGGTACGGAGGCCTTCGCGTGGGACCACTTGCAGGCGTTCGCGTCCTCGAGGTTGCGGCCATCGGGCCGAGCCCAATGACCGGCATGATTTTAGCCGACATGGGGGCCGAAGTTATCCGCGTCGAGCGCGCATCTGAAGACACGCCGATGACGCGCTACGATCCGAGCAATCGTGGCAAGCGTTCCATAGCGATGGATCTCAAGTCGGCTGGCGGCGCGGACGCATTCCTGCGACTGGTGGAATCCGCCGACGTCGTTACCGAGGGCTTTCGGCCGGGCGTCATGGAACGGCTCGGCCTCGGCCCGGAAGACTGCCGCGCGCGTAATTCGCGTCTCGTCTACGGTCGCATGACCGGGTGGGGACAGGATGGCCCGCTTTCGCAAGCGGCTGGCCACGACATCAACTTCATCTCGCTGACGGGTGCGTTGCACGCAATCGGTAGCGCCGGAGCACCGCCAGTGCCACCACTAAACCTGGTCGGCGACATGGGGGGTGGTGGCATGCTCCTTGCGCTCGGCATTGTTGCCGCTTTGTATGAGAGCAAGTCGTCAGGGCAGGGGCAGGTGGTCGACGCGGCGATGACCGATGGCTCGGCACTCATGATGTGGATGTTCCACGGCTTTGCGGCCCTGGGATTCCACGATGTAGACGCCCGCGGTGCGAACGTGCTGGATGGCGGCGCGCATTTTTATGGCAGCTACGAGACGGCGGATGGCAAGTATGTCTCGATCGGGTCGATAGAGCCGCAATTCTATGCGCGGCTCATCGAGCTGGTCGGGCTCGATGCGCAAGACTTTGCGGCGCAGATGGACCAAGACGGCTGGCCAATTCTCAAGTCGAAACTGGCCGCTGTGTTCCGGCAGAAGACACGCGATGAGTGGTGCGAATTGCTGGAAGGCACGGATGTGTGTTTTGCGCCGGTCCTGTCACTCGCCGAGGCGCCGGAACACGCGCACAACGTCGCGCGCGGCACGTACGTTACCGTCGATGGAATGGTGCAACCGGCACCGGCGCCACGGTTCGACCGCACGCCGTCCGAAGTGCGCCATGGCAATCATGACCTGGGCAGTGATACAGAGGCGGTCCTGATCGAAGCGGGCTTCGATACCGATGAGATCGATGCGTTGCGAAAGTCCGGCTGCCTGACCTGATCGCGGAGAGAATTCTTCCTATGGCAAGAAAATTCGCACACCCGAAAGACCTGCTCGACGCGGTCGGCGAATCCCTCGGGCCAAGCGACTGGACCATAATTGAGCAAGAGCGCATCGATAAGTTTGCCGATGCAACGGAAGACCGGCAATGGATCCACGTCGATCCGGAGCGTGCCGCATCGGGACCGTTCGGCACGACCATCGCGCACGGCTTCCTGACGCTGTCGCTCGTCAACAAGTTCTTGCCGCAGATCATTACCGTCAATGGCACGGTGATGGCGATCAACTACGGGTGCGACAGAGTGCGCTTCCCGAACACGGTCAAGGCAGGTGCACGCGTGCGCGGCACCGGTGAGATCGTCAGTGCCGAGGAAAAACCCGGTGCCGTGCAGGCGATCGTGAGAATCTTCGTCGAGGTAGAGGGCGCGGAGCGGCCCGCCTGTGTCGCCGACACGATTTCACGCTTCTATTATGCTGAGTAACCAGCTCTCGTGATCGGTCCCCTGAAACCGCCGTCACATCGGCCGCCGCTGCCGGCTGACGAGGTCGACAGCACCTACCGCCGACTGCGTTTCCAGGTTTTCCTGGGCATTTTTATTGGTTATGCCGGCTACTACCTGGTGCGCCGCAATTTCACGCTGGCAATGCCCAACCTCATCGAGCTCGGTTACTCCAAGGCCGATCTCGGACTTGCGTTGTCCGGCGTGTCGATCGCCTACGGCCTGTCCAAGTTCATCATGGGCAGCGTGTCTGATCGCAGCAACGCGCGCAGGTTCATGGCGCTTGGGCTCGGATGTTCGGCTCTCGTGATGATCTTCATGGGCACCGCACCCATTGCCACCAGCTCCGTCGCAATTATGTTTGCGCTACTGCTGCTCAATGGCTGGTTCCAGGGAATGGGCTGGCCGCCGTCGGGCCGCGTCATGGCGCATTGGTTCTCACCCGGCGAGCGCGGCACCAAAATGGCCGTCTGGAACGTCGCGCACAATATCGGTGGCGGGCTCGTCGGTCCGATTGCGATCCTCGCTGTCGCCATGTTTGCCGACTGGCACGCCATCCTTTACCTGCACGGATTCTTCGCGCTTGGCGTTGCCGCGTTCATTCTGCTGACTGTTCGTGACACGCCGCAATCGCAAGGCTTGCCGGCAATTGAGCTGCATCGTAACGATTTCCCCAAGGCGTTCGACTACGATCCTGACCACGAGCACGAGTTTGCGGCGCGCGACATCTTCATCAAGTATGTGCTTCGCAACCGCCTGCTCTGGTTTATCGCCGTCGCAAACCTGTTCGTCTACTTCGTACGTTACGGAGTTCTTGACTGGGCTCCGACCTATCTTGGCGAAGTGAAGCGATTCTCGTTCGAGGATTCCGGCTGGGCATACGCGTTCTACGAATTCGCGGGCATTCCCGGCACGCTGCTGTGCGGGTGGATGTCGGACAAGGTCTTCGGAGGCCGTCGGGCACCGGCTTCAATCGTATTCATGCTGGCAACCCTGGTTTGCGTTGTCGTGTACTGGCTCAATCCGGCCGGTAATCCGCGGGTCGATATAGCGATGTTGATAGGTATCGGCTTTTTCATCTACGGCCCGGTAATGCTGATCGGCGTTCACGCGCTCGATCTGGCGCCGAAGAAAGCTGCGGGCACCGCCGCCGGCTTTACGGGGTTGTTCGGGTACGTCGGCGGGGCGGTTGGCGCCAGCGTGATTATCGGTGCGGTCGTGGATCGTGCGGGCTGGGATGCCGGATTCATGCTCATCGTCGGTGCCTGCGTTGCCGCGATGTTGTTACTTGGATTGACGATGCGGAATTACAAGCATGCTTGAGACCAGCGCTAGATTTCTATGCCCGCGTTCCGCAGCCTCGTGATCAAAGGCTCGAGTTGCGCCTCGAAACGACGCCAGCGCGACAGTGCATCGCGGTACAACGGGCTTCGTACCTGTGCTGCACTTGCCGTGGCGACCGGTGCCAGGTTCTTGTCGAAGGTCAGGCATTCGTCCTGCCATGCGAGTTCACAATGATCGAGCAATTCCCTCGATACTGATTCCTGGTCGGCAATAATTGCCTCGTAGGCGACATCGAAGATGCGGCCCGGAAGAATCGTATGCCAGTGCTCCATCAACCGGTTGTATGCGATGTAGTAGCGCGCAAGTTCATCGAGCTCATACGAGTAAAGATACGCCGAGCGAAACAGCGCGCGGTACAGGGACAGGCAACTGTCCACCGGGTGCCGTTTGACATGGATGATGCGGGACCCGGGCAGTGCTTTGGCAAGCAGGCCGACGTAAAGAAAGTTCGTCGGCGTCTTATCGATGAAGTAGGGCGTACCGGGATCGTAACCAGCGACGTTCTCGAGGTAGCCAAGGCCAAGCATGTCCGGATCGACATTGACAGACGCGTCCAGCGACCGGTTTCGATCGGACGTATTCACAATTCGCGTCAGCGCAATGGCGAAATCCGGTATCTCGCCCATACTGCTGACTTCAGTGTGACTGCTGATGATCCGGTCCACGAGTGTGGTGCCGCTACGTGGCAGGCCCAGTACGAAGATGGGGCCTGGACGGGGAGGTGCCGGTTCAACGCGCGCGACATAGTCACGGTCGAATAGCTGCGCGATACGCTCCATGACCCCGATCTCGGTGTTCACGTCGTAGCTGATCTGACGTCGATAGCTGTCCGCGCCACGCTTGAGGTATTCGAAGCACGCTTCATCCTCGCCGAGATCCTCATGTTCCTTCGCCAGCGCATAGCAAAGCGCAACGGTCCCGGCATCGCCGGCCGGCAACTCACCCAGTGCACGCTCGAGGTCTGCAACATAGTTGTCTTCGGCCGAGCGCTTGCGCAGCGTCGAACGGTTGTACCATGCGTCGGAATCTCCTGAATTCAGGCGTATGACTTTCGAGAAGAGCGTCTCGGCCTTGTCGAGATCGCCAACGGCAATGCAGGACGACGCGAGGCTACTCAGGGCGCCCGGGTCCTGCGGATCCAGACTGGATGCCTCCAGGAAGCAGCGGTGAGCGTCTTCGAATTTCCTGGTGCGGGTGTAGTTCTGTGCGACGTGCTGAAGCAAAACCGCATTTCCGCGGGCCTTCTTCTCGATCTTGCGGAGCTGCGCGAGGCCCTCGGCATGTCGGCCGCAGGAGCTGCAAGCCCCCGCAAACTGCAGCTGCGTGGCGATATTATTCGGGTCGCGCTCGAGAGCCGATTCGACGAGCTGGAACATGTCATCCAGGCGGCCCTGCATTTGCCGGGTTTTGCCAAGCAACAGCAATGCATCATTGGACTGCGGATAGCTCTTTGACAAGGCAATACAGGCACTCGCGGCCTCATCAAGGCGGTTTTGCCTGAGAAGGCCCATGATGTGGTTGACCGTCGCCTGGTAGTCGGTCGGTAATTGGCCGGACATTTGCTCGTTACCTTCGGAATTGGCTGTCCAGACGCAACTGATGCCGTACTGGGCTGTCTACTTGGTAGGTCAGAACGTACGGCAATGCGGCAATCTGGAGTGAATCGGTGACAATGCATGAGTCTATCAATGGCGACCTTACGCTAAAAGCGACCGTCGACACGAACGAGATGGAGTGGACATCAAGCCCGAGCGGCTCGGTGTTTCGCAAACGCGTGCACCTTGTCGGGCCGCCCGAATCCGGGCAGGTCACCTCGATTGTTCGCTACGAACCGGATTCATCGTTCCCCGCGCACGACCACCCCGACGGCGAAGAGATCCTGGTTCTCGAGGGTGTGTTCTCCGACGAGCACGGCGATTGGCCGGCCGGGACCTACCTGCTCAACCCGGAGGGGTTCAGGCACGCACCGTTTTCGAACGAAGGTTGCGTCCTCTTCGTCAAGCTTCGGCAGTTTCCAGGGCGGGATCGTGAACATCATGCTATCGACACACATGCGCTGGAGTGGCAACGAACCAGCATCGGAGGCGTTACCAGGAAGACTCTCTATAGCCAGAACGGTTTCAATGACCGGATGCACCTCGAGCGCTGGACTGCCGGCACGGAGAGCAGTGAAATTTTCTACGCGCACGGTGCCGAGCTTTTCGTGATTGAAGGCGTTCTACAGGACGAAGACGGCCGCTATCCGGCCGGGACCTGGCTGCGTTTGCCCGCGGGCGCGCGGCATCGACCTGCCACGTCTTCAGGCTGCGTCGTTTATGTAAAGCTTGCGGCCCACGAGTACTTAAGGTCGACGGTCGAGTAGTTCGCCCAACCTGTGTACGATCGCAGCCTGTGAATTCAATAACACGAAATCCGATCCTGATTCTGGGCGTCACTTCGTTAGCCGCATTCAGCCAGGGCTACGCGGCTATCGACGAGATTGTCGTCACGGCGGCTCCGGCCGAGGACCGTGTGTCGCCGCCATCGCTGGTGCTCGATCATGACGCATTGCAGGAGTTTCAGCCGATCGCAACGGCCGACGTCTTCCGCAACGTTACTGGGATCTCATTGCGCACGAACTCGCGCGGCGAATCCGTCATTCGAATCCGCGGTGCCGAAGAGCGCCAAACGCTCGTGTTTCTCGATGGCGCTCCTCTCGCTACCCCGTGGGACGGACGTGCCGACCTCGCGCTGTTGCCAGCCGGGCTCATCGACCGCCTCGAGGTGAAACGCGGCGTCGTGCCGATTGAATACGGGGCGAATGCTGTTGCGGGCGCCGTCGACCTGTTCACCCTTGTTCCGGACAGCGGAACCACGGTAAGAGCGGAAGCTCAACAAGGGTCCCTGGGTTCGAGCAACTTCAACGCGCTCGCCGGTGTTGGGCTGGACAATGGCTGGTCGTTCGTTGGTGGCGCCTCGAGCATTGAACGCGACGCGGAACGAATCGCGGACCGATCGAGCGTTGCCTTTGATCCGTCCCTGAACAGCGAACGCACAAATACTGACCTATCAGGCAACTCGATGTACCTGGCGACGGCCTATTCCGGTGAAACGCACTTTCTGCGTGCCTCACTCTTGCACGCCGACGTTGAACGCGGGGTCGCAGCCATGGGCAATCTCGATCCGTCGGTCTCGAACCCGCGGTTCTGGCGTGTGCCGGACTGGCACCTTACGCAGGCAACCCTGAACGGGTCCTGGAAACTTTCCGACCGCGCGGATCTTCGTGTTACAGGTTGGCGTCAATGGTTCGACCAGACGATAGATGCATATACCGATTACTCCTACACGGCGCTCGACGCGCGCGAAGAAGGCGCAGACGATACGGTTGGTGCACGAGTGACGCTGGCGATCGAATCTGACCGCGCGACCGTGCGGCTCGTGTCGACAGCGCAGGAAAGCACTCACGACCAGATCGAGTCCACGACTACGACCGGCGATGCCAGCGACTTCGTTGCGACACCTGAACTTCGCTATCGCCAGCGGCTCTTTACGATCGGCGCCGAGGCAGACATTCCCCTTGGCGAAACATTGACCAGCACGTTTGGGCTTGCGCGAGACCGGGCCGTGACACCGTTGACCGGCGACAAGCCGTCGCAGCCATCGTTGTCGGCAACCGGCTGGTCGGCCGGATTACGCTGGACGCCGGCCGAAAAGTGGGAGCTCGCAGCGACAGTCGGAGAGCGCACCCGGTTCCCTACGCCGCGCGAGTTATACGGCGCTTCACTCGGCAGGTTCCTGCTGAATCCGGAGCTGAAGCCGGAAAGATCACTGCTCAGCGATGTCAATCTGAAGATCCTGCCGAGCGACAGTCTGTCCCTCGACTTCGCCGTATGGGCGAATCGAAGCGACGACACGTTGTCGCAGCGCAATGTACAGGTCGACGGTGTCAGCAGACGTCAACGCTTCAACACCAACGGTTCCTTTACCTACGGCGTCGAGGCCGCTGCGACCTGGTACCTGACCGACAATTTCCGTACGGAGTTTTCCGCGGCGCTTCAGGACGGTAGCGTCGAGCGAGATGAAAACGGCGAGCGGCCGGTCCTGTTGCAGCGTCCCGATGCGCAAGTTCGCGTGGCGCTGGACTGGCAGGCGAACCGGCGCCTGGATCTCCGCGCGGAATTCATGCATACGGGTGAGTCATACGATCTGGAAGACAACGGTACGGTTGCAACGCTGCCAGACGCCAACACCATCAATCTGCGCGGCTTCTTCCAGATTGCCGAATGGCGTGGACGCGAGATCCAGGTTACGGCCTCCGTGGATAATCTAACCGACGAGTTGGTGCTGCCGCAGCTGGGATTACCGGCACCTGGCCGCATGTACCGGATCGGAGTCAGGATCGACTAGTCGCGATTCACTGACCCGACGAATATCCGCTGAGCCATGTCGGTCAACGTTCGTACGTACTCGTCGTTCGAGCGGCCGCACTCTATTGTAAGGTGCTCCCAGTTCGGTACGAGCAGCATCATCCAGAGTGCATCGATGGCTGGCCGAACTTCCCAACCGTCAGCCAGCGCACCGTCGGCGTGCAGTGCCTCGATCGCTGCGCGGCAGCCATCACGCATAGCGAGCATTCTGTCCCGCCAGGCGGCAGCGGCGGCTTCATCAGTGTCCTGGGCGACCATGAGGGCCTTGCCGACGCCATAAATCTCGGGAATGTAGTTCCCCCAGCACTCGATGTAGAGCCTTAGCCGCTCTTCGCCGGTCTTCGCTGCGCGCGACGGGGCCAAGCGGCTATCGACGTCGAGCTTCTCGTCGACATAGCGCGTCGCGGCGACCAGGAGCTCGGTTCGCGACGCGAAATGCAGGTAAACCGCCTGACGGGAAATGCCCGACGCCTTGGCGATGTCACCCATTCTTACGCCACAACCCCCGGATTTCTCAAGTATTTCTACCGTAGCCTCAAGAATGCGGGCACGCGTTTCTTCAGTTTTTCTTGACACAGTGTCAAGTTTCTCTTAGGGTGGACACCGTGTCAATTGACACAGTGTCAAGTTAACTAATTCTGGAGAAAGCAATGGCAACGAACTCGAACATAACGCTGGTCCTCGGCGGAACGGGCAAGACGGGCAGGCGGGTTGTGCAGCGGCTGCAAGGCCGTGGTATTGAAACCCGGATCGGTTCCCGGTCCGGTCGCCCGGGATTCGACTGGGATGATGCGGATACCTGGGACGCGGCGCTCGAGGGCGTCACGCGCGTCTACATCACCTACGTGCCGGATCTTGCGATTCCGGGTGCGACGGATGCAATTCGTGCGTTCGTCATCAAGGCGGTCGAGCAGGGCGTCGAGCGACTCGTCTTGCTATCCGGGCGTGGCGAGGAAGAAGCGCAGGCGTGTGAAAAGATCGTGCAAGAGTCTGGCGTCGACTGGACCGTGATACGCGCAAGCTGGTTCGCGCAGAACTTCTCCGAAGGGGAGTTTCTGGGAATGGTGCAGGGCGGCATGATCACGCTGCCCGCCGGGGACGTACCTGAGCCGTTCATTGACGTGAATGATATCGCCGACGTGGCCCTCGCGGCTCTGACCGAGGACGGTCATGCGGGCGAAGTCTACGACGTCACGGGACCCCGGCTAATGACGTTCGACGACATCGCGAAGGAAATCAGTGCAGCCGCCGGACGCGACGTGCAATTTATGCGGATTCCCAAAGAGGCGTTTGCCGCGGCCATCGCAGAATCGGGTGCTCCCGCAGAAGTCGCCTGGTTGCTGAATTACCTGTTCGAGACTGTGCTGGATGGCCGCAACGCGTGCCTGGGCGATGGCGTGCAGCGTGCGCTCGGACGTCAGCCGGCTGACTTTGCCGAGTTCGCGAAACGCATCGCCGCGCGCGGAGTGTGGGATCCGTCCGACAAATCTGTTGCCGCATGACAGCTGTCACCGACAAGCGATTCTCGAGGTGGAGAAGATGAAACGCTGGATGATCAACGTATCGTTACCGCTGGTCTTGCTGCTCCTCCTCGGAATCGCCGTCGTCCATTCACATGCGCGGACGCCGTCAGGAGAGGACGTCACCTTGCAGACGCCGATCGGCAACCAGGCCCTCGCGCGGCTGAAACATCCGGCGGAAGTCTTCGATGATTACGGCAACTGCGGGTGTAACGAACAGGACCATGAATCCTGATATCAGGATTCCGAACCCAAGGCTCACGCCCATTGGAATCAGAAACTGCGCTTGCGGACTTTTCTCGAACAGCAAGGGCGCCAGGCCGAGGGCCGTTGTCAGCGTCGTCAGCAGCACCGGACGGAAGCGACGAGCCGCAGATTCGGAGGCCGCCTCGATCGGGGTCATGCCACTGGCCCGATACTGGTTGTACAGATCGACCAACACTACCGACGCATTGACCGCGACACCGGCCAGCGCGACGATACCGAATATCGAAACGAACGAAAGCGGGAAACCGAGTAAGAAGTGGCCGAGGATTGCGCCCGCGACGCCGAGTGGAATGGCGACCAGAATTGCCAGCGGCTGGATGTACGAGCGCAATTGCGTTGCGATCATCGCAAAGATCACGAGCAGGACGACGATAAAGGCACTCGCCAACGTGGCGAGGTCCTCATTTTGTTCACGCGTTGAACCCGCCCGCACCCAACGCAGACCCGGGTGTTGAGCCTCGAGTTCAGGCATCACCGAGCTGACGATGGCGTCGTTGGCGAGATTCGGGGTAGACGTAGCCTCGTCAACGTCCGCACTGACCGTAACGACACGACGGCCATCAATGCGATCGATTGACGAGTAAGCGCGGCTCTCCTCGACGCGTGCCACCGTGAACAACGGCGCGCTGTCCCCGTTCGGCAACTGCACGCGGAAATTGTCCAGGGCGTCGAGGCTGGAGCGAGTGGTTTCGGGGTAGCGGACGTAAACGCGAATTTCCTCGCGCCCTCGTTGGATACGCTGTACTTCATCACCGAAAAAACCCTGGCGTACCTGGATGGCGACGTCGGCTTCGCGCAGACCGGCCGCTCGGCCGGCGGGTGTGAGCTCGAATATCAGTTGACGTTTGCCGAGATCGAAACTGTCCTCGATCTGGTTGACGCCATCGATCGCGCCCAGGCGCTGCTTCATATCGTCGACAGCCGCGACGAGCTGCGCCTCGTCCTGGTGAGCGAGTTCGAATTCGACGTCCGCACCAAACCTTACAAAGCTCGAGCTGAAGGTGACGCGCTCGGCGCCTTCAATAGGCCCAACGGCATTGCGCCAGCGACGCTCAATATCTGCGCCCGGCGTCGCACGATCACCGTAGGGCGTCAATTCGATGCGAACCTGACCAATGTTTTCCTGGCTCGAAAACGAATTCTGCGCTCCCGGACCATTCTGGCTCGATGCGCGGCCGCCGCTTGTTGACGTGACCGAAACGAACAGCGATTCGCCGGTTTCCTCGCCGATTTCGGCGGCAACT
>JAAUYD010253483.1_pt1 | contig 15246 bp, 17 predicted proteins | sample 7278101 | NCBI WGS metagenome assembly JAAUYD01 (sample SAMN14350128, study PRJNA611818) | marine sediment metagenome | isolation source: surface marine sediment (0.6m) | place: French Polynesia: Moorea | collected 2018-08 | reverse complement strand
CGAGTCCGGCGATCGCCGAGAGCAGGCCGGACAGCGCGGCCCCACCCAGCAGGAAGCCGGGGACGCCGACCGGATTCGACTTCAGGCCCTGCTCGACCTGCACCGCGTTGATGCGCGATCGGCGCAGCATGACGTGAGCTGGGCTGCCCCAGATGCTGTTGGCTTCGCGGCGCTCGTACAGCTTGCGGATGTTCGAGGCCAGGCTGTTCTGGTAACCCCGCACGATCCACCGCGTGACGAGCTGCACGATGAAGCCGACCACCGGCTTGAGCGGGCCGAGCGAGGAGGGCATCGGTGCGCCGCGGACCCCGTTGCGGTCGAGCACCTCGAGCGATCGCATCGCCATGCGGTGGGCCTCGGGGAACCTGCCGACCTCCCAGAGCGGCTTGATCTTCGAGAGCTCGCTGACGATGTCCTGCTCGACCTTGCCGGGACCCCCGATCTCTTCGAGCAATCGACCCTTCTCCTCGGCCGAGTCGGCACGGAGGACCCGGAGGGCGTCGATCCGGTCGAGCAGCTCGGGATCGTCGTCGCCCGCGTGAGGATCGTGGTCGAGTGCCATCGGGCGAACACCGTAGCCAAGCAGGCCTGACCGGGCCTCGGCGGTGATCGCCCGCCGGGCGGTCGGCCCAGCGCGGTGTGCGCGATTTCGTCAGCGCCGTGTGCTTAGCTATCGCGCCAGGGGACCGACTGACCCGCAAGGAGAAAACCTGACATGCAGAACATGCTTGACGAGTTCAAGGCCTTCATCGCGAAGGGGGACATCGTCACGATTGCCGTGGGCCTGATCATGGCCCTGTACTTCCAGAAGATCGTCGAGGCCCTCCTCGACGGCGTGATCAACCCGATCATCGCCGCGATCTTCGGCGAGTCCACGTTCACCAACATCGGATTCGACATCGGCGACGCCCGGATCAGCATCGGTCTCGTCATCGACGCCGCGATCAGCTTCGTGGTCGTCGCGTTCATCTTGTTCTTGATGGTCAAGGCCTACAACAACATGAAGAACGCCGAGGAAGAAGAAGCCGGTCCCTCCGAGATCGACCTGCTCACCGAGATCCGCGACGGTCTGCAGAACCGCTGATCGCATGCGGGCTCGCTGGCCGGCGAGCCCGCCGATCCGCTTCAATGTGCCCTGCATGAGCAGGGCGGACCGACGAGCCACACCATCTCGAGCTGCCGTCCTGGCAGCTGCGGTGGTGTGGCTCGCTGTCGTTGCGGGGTGCGGCGGCGACGGGGCGACGTCGACGCGTGCGACGGCGATCTCCGAGACCGTCGCCATCGGGGATCTGCCCCCGCCGCTGTCCGATGTCGAACCTCCGCCGGCACCGCCGACCACACCCCCCGAATCCTCGCCGCCGACCACCGCGCCGACCGGTCCGATCGACGGTCCGATCGGCGAGCTGGTCTTCGGGAACCGCGTGCTTTTCGTCGGTGACGAGATCATGGCGTCGACCGCACCACGGTTCGACGGCGCGATGTGCGACGCCCTCAACGGCTTCGGTTGGGACGTCGAGATCGCCGCCGAGCCCGGGAGGTTCGTCGAGTTCGGGCGCCAGGTGTTCGATGTCCGGTTGTCGGAGGACGACGACGACGAGGACTTCGACGTCGTGGCGATCATGCTCGGCAACCAGTTCGACGGCGACCGCGAGGCGTTCGCCCGCCAGTTCGACGAGCTGATCGTCGATGCAGCGCCGCGCCCGGTGATCGTCTACACGCTCACCGAGGTCGACGAGGACCGAACCGCCTTGAACGAGTTCATCCGCGAACGTCCGCGGTTCCATCGCCACGTGGTCGTCGTCGACTGGGCCGAGCTGGCCGCGGCCGATCCCGACCTGCTGCTCGTCGACGGCGGGCCCCAGCTCACCGAGGACGGCAGCGACCGGCTGGTGATCTTCACGGCTGCCGAGCTCGATCGTGCTCCGGAGGATCCACCGGGGGAGTGCCTGCCGTCGATGTTCACCGACGACACCGCGATCGTGCTCTGAGGCTGCGGCGCCGACGCGGCCGTCTGCACGCGACGGTTCAGCCGCGGAGGCCGTCGATGCCCGGCACGTTGCGCACGACTGCGAAGGCGAACAGCACGGCGCCGGCGGCGACCTGGGCCCACACGGGGATGCGTGCTGCCCATCGAACCGATCTGCCGGCGGCGTGCAGCGTCCAGCCGAGCCAGACTGCGGCGAGGGAGGCGAGGATCACCACGACGAACGCGTTGAAGCGCAACGCCTGGACGATGTCGCCGCGGAAGAGATGGTGGGTGGCGCGGGTCACCCCGCATCCGGGGCACCAGAGGCCGGTCAGCGTGCGGAACGGGCAGGGCAGGAAGCCGCCGTCGGACGGATCGTCGGCGACGACGTATGCGGTGCCGGCGGCGAGGCAGCAGCCGACCGCCATCGGCGCCGCGAGCGACGGCCGCTGCGGCGAGGTGAGCGTGGCCGTCATGGGCCACCACCGTAGCCTGACGCCGTGTTGCAGGCGCGTGCGCTCTCGGTCGAAGTGGGTGGTCGCGTGCTCGTCGACGGCCTGAGCTTCACGGTCATGCCCAAGGACAAGGTCGGCATCGTCGGCCGCAACGGCGCCGGCAAGACATCGCTGTTCCGTGTGCTCGGCGGCGCGTCCGATGCGGCGTCGGGTGATGTCGTCCGCAAGGGCGGGTTCGGCTACCTGCCGCAGGACCCGCGCATCGAGGGCGACCACGACGCCCGGACGGCCGTGCAGCATGTGCTCTCGGGCCGCGGCATCGACAACGAGATCGTGCGCATCGAGAAGCTCCGGATCGCGATGGAGGAGACCCCGAGCGATCGGAACGTCGAGCGCTACAGCCGCGCCGAGGAGGCGTTCCGGATCAACGGCGGGTACTCCGCCGAGAGTGAGGCGCGGTCGCTCGCCGCCGGCCTGGGCATCGGTGAGGACCGGATCGAGTTGCCGATCGGCGTGCTGTCGGGTGGTGAGCGCCGCCGGGTCGAACTGGCGCGGATCCTGTTCGCGGGGAGCGACGTGCTGTGCCTCGACGAGCCGACCAACCACCTCGACCTCGACGCGAAGACCTGGTTGATGGGCTTCCTCCGGCAGTACCGGGGCGCGCTGCTGGTCATCAGCCACGACCTCGACCTGCTCGACGAGGCGATCACGCGGGTGATCCATCTCGACCGGCCGACCGAGGCCGCCACCGGCACCGTCGTCGAGTACCGGGGCACGTACGGCCAGTACCTCACGGCGCGCGCCGAGGACGAGAAGCGGCTGGCCAAGCAAGCGGCGCTGCAGGCCAAGGAGATCAACCGGCTCCAGACGGTCGTCGATCGCTTCGGCGCCAAGGCGACCAAGGCGTCGATGGCCCACAGCATGGAGAAGCGGATCGCTCGACTCGAGGCCGACAAGGTCGACGCGCCCAGGAACGCCAAGTCGATCACGGTGCGGTTCCCCGACCCACCCTCGTGCGGCCAGACCGTCATCGAGGCAGCGGGGCTCTGCAAGGGCTACGGCGGCCCGCCGGTGTTCGAGGACGTGGGATTCGATCTCGGCCGGGGTGAGCGGCTGCTCGTGCTGGGCCTCAACGGCGCCGGCAAGACGAGCCTCTTGCGGATCCTCGCCGGCGAGACCGACGCCGACCTCGGCCACTTCGAGTTCGGCTACCACGTCACGCCCGGCTACTACGCACAAGAGCACGACAATCTCGACGTTGCGACGACGCTGCTCGACAACATCCGCGCCGACGTGCCCGCCGACGTCAACCTGACCGAGACCGAGCTTCGCGGTCTGCTCGGCATGTTCGGGTTGTCCGGCGACAAGGTGTTCCAGGAGGCCGGCACGCTGTCGGGTGGCGAGAAGACCAAGCTCGCGCTGGCGATGCTGATGGTCGGTCGCAACAACCTGCTGCTGCTCGACGAGCCCACCAACAACCTCGACCCGCCGTCCCGCCAGGCCGTCGCCGATTCGTTGAAGAGCTGGCCGGGGTCGATCATCTTCGTCAGCCACGACACCGAGTTCGTGACCGAGCTCGACCCCACCAAGGTGCTGCTGATGCCCGACGGCGCCGTCGACTACTTCAACGACGACTGGCTCGAGTTGGTGAGCCTGGCGTGAGCGAGCGTGGCGACGCCCCCGGAGCGCGCGTGCGGTCCGTGCGCCGACGCTCGGCCGTTGCGTTCGTGGCGGTCGTGTTCGCCCTCGCCGCGTGTGCCGACCAGGGCGTGTCGACGCTCGGTGCCGTCACCAGTCCGACCGCGCCGCCCACCACGGTTCCGCCCACGACGACGTCCCCACTCGATGAGCCCGCCACGACGACGACGCTTCCCGCGACGCCGACCGTCGAGTTCGAGCCGTGTGAGGAGTCGGGGCTGGACGCGCCGTCACTCGAGTCGTGGGAGTGCGGCGTCCTGACGGCGCCGATGGATCCGGGTGACCCGAGTGGTCCCACCGTCGACATCGCCGTCACGCGCCGCCCGGGGAGCCGGAGCGGTGGTCGTGCGCTGCTCGTGTCGCCCGGCGGTCCCGGTGCGGGCGGGGTCGAGTACGTGTGGCAGTTCGCCGAGTTCCTGCCGATCGATCTCCTCCGGCTCTACGACGTCGTCTCGTGGGACCCCCGTGGCGTCGGACGGTCCGAGCCGAGCGTGACCTGCCCGCGCGGCGCGCGGTGGTCCGACACCGATCTGCTCGCCAGGTGCGCGGAGTCGACGGGGCAGCTGATGGCGCACATGTCGACCCCCAACCACGTTGCCGATCTCGAGGCCTTGCGTGTCGCGCTCGAGCAAGAGCGACTCGACTACGTCGGGTACAGCTATGGCACCTACCTGGGTGCCGCCTACGCCAACGCCCACCCCGAGGGTGTCGGCCGATTCGTCCTGGACGGGCCGGTGTCGCCGGTCAGCGGGACGCTCGACGCGCCGGTCGTGCTCGGCGAGCCCTGGTACGCGGACGACGGCTACGGCACCGCCCGTTCCCGGTTCTTCGAGCTCTGCGACGCCACGACGCTCTGCGACCTCGGCGACAGCGGTGACGCGTTCGACGCACTCGTCGTGGCGGTGCAGGACCTGCCGACCGACACGTACCCAGGTCAGCGGTCGATCGACGCACTGCAGCTCGAGGCGATCGTGGACGCTGCGATGTTCGATCCGTTCAACTGGGGTCTGCTGGCGACCGGGCTGGAGGACGCCCGAGCGGGCGACGCGTCGACGCTCGACGCGCTCGCCGATCTCTACGAGGTCTCACCCCTCTACTTCGGCGATGTCGTGGACCTGCGCGCCTCGAACGAGTCGATCGCACGATCGGTCATCTACTGCGCCGACTTCCGCAAGCACCCCGAGGTTCCCGATGTGTGTTCGGGAATGCCCGCCAACCTGTTGCAGGTCGGGGCGATCGACACCGTCGACGTCCGGCACCCGATCCTCGTGATCGGGACGGCGTACGATCCAGCGACCCCGATCCAGCATGCCGAGCAGATGCGTGACGCCCTGGGTGACGCGGTCGTGCTCAACTGGGACGGCGTGGCGCACACTGCGTTCGTGTCGAACACGTTCTGCATCGACGACGCGGTGGTCGAGTATCTGCTCGACGACGTCGTGCCCGATGACGGGACGACCTGCGACTTCGTGCCGTTCGCGGAGGGCTTGGAGGACACCGCCGAGTACCTGTTCGAGCTGCCGCCCTTCTACGCCGAGAGTCTGATCGCAGAAGCCCTGGACGGTCGTGGTGAGCGCAACGCCGACTGCCTCGCGCTCGAGCTGTCCGGCGCCGGCGACCGGGTCGCGACGCATGCGATCCTCGGCGTGGAGTCGAGTGACTACGTCGCGGCTCGCGAAGCGGCCGTGGCGGCCTGCGGGTAGGCGGCAGCCGGTTCGCCTCGGCCCTGGCTCAGCCGGTCCGGTCGCCTGCCTCGGCCTCGGCCAGCTCGTCGGGGCCGTCGAGGTCGGGTCGCAGCTCGCGGTACACCGAGCGGGCGAGGATGTGGGCGCCGACCGGCCCCGCGATCAGCTGCAGGACGATCACCAGGACGACCGCGCCGACGGCGATCGTGGTCCGGATCGTCAGCGCAGCGCCGACGCCGATCGCCAGGACGCCGAGTGCCGGCGCCTTGGCGGCGGCGTGCATGCGGGCGTAGATGTCGTCGAAGCGGACGACGCCGACGCCGGCGAGCAGGATGAACAGCGCCCCGACGATCAGGAAGATCCCTCCGATGATGTCCATCATCCGCCCCGTTGCTCGACGTAGCGGGCGAGCACGCCGGTGCCGATGAAGCCGAGCAGGGCGACGACCAGCACGGTGTCGATGCCCACCGCCGACCGCTGGTCGGCGGCGGCCACGAGCACCCCGCACATCACCGTGATCAGCAGGCCGTCGAGGGCGACGACGCGGTCGGGCACGGTCGGGCCGACCAGCAGCCGCACGACGAACAGCACGGCGGCGAGGGCGAGGATGACGTAGGCGGTGGCGATCAAGCCGGGCTCCCTTCGTCGATTCGATCGGAGGTCTGGTCGGCGAGCTGGGCTCGAGCGGCGCGAGAGCCGAACGCCCGCACCGAGAGCTCCTCGATCCGCAGCAGGTCGCGCCGGACGTCCTCGATGTCGTGGAGGTGCAGCACGTTGACGTAGATCACGGGCGGCGAACCGGCGACCTCGATCGTCATCGTGCCCGGCGTCAGCGTGATCACGTTCGCGACCGTCATCATCGCCATCCGCGACTCCGTCCGGAGCGGCACCGCCACGACACCGGCGTTGATGCGGTTGCGGGGCGTCACGATCTCCCACGCCAGCACGACGTTCGACTCGACCAGCTTGTACAGCACGTACACGCCGAACCAGAGCGTGGCGGGAAGGCTGACGCGGGCGACGTCGGCATCGCGGCGGCGGGCCAGCCGCGGCAGGCGAGCCACGGTGACGACGACGACGGCGACGACGGCCCCGCTCAGCACGTTGGCCCAGCTGAGGTCACCCCACAGCAGCACCCACAGGGCGATCAGCCACACGACGATGCCGGAGGCGCGGGTCACGGCTCGACCTCCAGGATCGCCTCGACGTAGCGGCCCGGATCGAGCAGATCGAGGCTCGCCCGCTCGGACACGTCGTAGAGCGCGCCCGCCCAGATGCTGACGGCGATCGATGCCAGCGCCAGCACGGCGGTGGGGAGCGCCATCCCGAGCGGCACCCCGAGCCGGCCCTGGACCCGCGGTTCCCGGCGTGGCTCCTCGTCCGGCTCGCCCCAGAACGCGCCCGACCAGATCTTCGTCATCGAGAACAGGGTCAGCATCCCGACGGCGAGACTGGCGGCGACGGCGATCCACGAGCTCGCATCGAGCCCGGCGTCGACGAGGGCGAACTTGGCGAGGAAGCCCGAGAAGGGTGGCAGGCCGGCCAGGCTCAGCGCCGGTACGGCGAACAGCACGGCGACGATCGGTGCCGACCGCACGAGCCCGCCGACCTCGGAGAGCCGGCTCGAACCCGCCCGCCTCGCCACCAGCCCGCTGACGAGGAACAGCGCGGTCTTCACGATGATGTGGTGCACGATGTAGAAGACGGCGCCGGCCACGCCGGCCACGGTGAACAGCCCGAGCCCGAAGATCATGTAGCCGATCTGGCTGATGATGTGGAACGCGAGGATGCGTTTCATGTCGTCCTGGGCGATGGCGCCGAGCACGCCGACGACCATCGTCAGCACCGCCACGACCACGAGCACCGTGCCCATCCAGTCGGGCGTGTCGAACAGCAGGGTCTGGGTGCGGATGATCGCGTAGACGCCGACCTTGGTGAGCAGGCCGGCGAAGATCGCCGTGACCGGCCCGGGCGCCGTCGGGTAGCTGTCGGGCAGCCAGAAGAACAGCGGGAACAAGCCGGCCTTGATGCCGAACACCACGAGGAGAGCGAGCGCGAACGCGTTGCGGACGCCCGGATCGACCTCGCCGAGGCGAACGGCGAGGTCGGCCATGTTGACCGTGCCGGTGCTCGCGTAGAGCAGGGCGAGCATCGTGATGAAGAGCGTCGATGCGACCAGGCTGATGACGACGTAGCTCATGCCCGACCGCACCTGGTCAGGTCGCCCGCCGAACGTGATCAGCACGTAGCTGGCCGCCAGCATCATCTCGAACGCCACGAACAGGTTGAACAGGTCGGCGGTGACGAAGCTCGCCGACACGCCGGCGGCGAGCACGAGGTAGACCGGGTGGAAGCCGACGCGGCGGCTCTCCTCGCCGGCCTGGCCGATGGCGTAGAGCAGCACGGCGAGCAGGACCAGTGACGACACGACGAGCATTAACCCGGCCAGCCGGTCGACGACGAGGCTGATGCCGATGCTGGCCGGCCAGCCGCCGGAGCGGTGCACGACGAAGCCGTCGTCGTCGGCGCCGACGAGGAGCGCGATGCTCACGCCGAACACGGCAGTGAGCGCCCCGACGCTGATCACCCGTTGTGCGGCACGGAAACGGCCGGTCACGATCGACAGCGCAGCTGCGATCAGCGGGACGACCACCGGCAGGGGGACGAGTGTGCTCATGGCGTCCCTCCGGTCGGGACCTCGCCGTCCTCGAAGTCCGTCGCCGGCGCCTCCTCGATCGGCTCTCCTTCCGCGCCCTCGGCCGCCCGTCGGGCGACCAGGCGGTCCTCGACGTCGTCCTCGACCCGGTCGTCGCGGGTCAGCTGCCAGCTGCGGAAGCCCAGCGCGAGCAGGAACGCCGTCACACCGAACGTGATCACGATCGCCGTCAGCGCAAGCGCCTGGGGGAGGGGGTCGGCGTAGTCGCCGGTGCCCTCGCCGATGATCGGCGAGCGGCCCGGCCCGCCACCGCCGGTGACCAGCAGCAGGTTGGCGCCGTGTCCGAGCAGGCCGATGCCGATGATGATGCGCGACAGCCGGCGCTGCATGAGCAGCCAGCTGCCGCAGGCGAACAGCACGGCCGTGACGAGCGCCAGCAGCACCGTCACGTTCCCACCGCCGATGCTGCGACAGGCGCAGCCTCGTCTGCGCCGTTCTCGTCGTCCGGTTCGGCGTCGTCGCCGAACGCCTCGTAGGCCATCAGGACGAGCCCGACGACCACGAGGTACACGCCGATGTCGAAGGGCAGGGCCGACGTCGTCTTGACCGTGCCGAGGATCGGCAGCTCCTCCTCGAAGTCGGCGTGCTCGAGCAGCGAGTTGCCGGTCAGCAGCGGCACGATCGCCGTCGACGCCGCGACGATGAGGCCGCCGCCGAGCACGGTCCACGGCTTGACGCGCAGCGACTTGCGCACCGCCGACACCCCACCGGCCACGTACCGCAGGCTGATCGCGGCGCCGGCGGTGAGCCCACCGACGAACCCGCCGCCGGGTTGGTTGTGGCCGGCGAACAGGAAGTACAGCGACAGCACGAGGATGCTGCCGAACAGCAGGCGCGACGACGTGTCGACGACGGGCAGGCGGGCGAATGGGGCGTGGCCACCTCCGCCGGCGGCGCCGGGTCGCCGTGCCACCCGTGCCAGGGCCACGAGGCCGAGCCCGGCCACGACGAGCACCGTGATCTCGCCGAGCGTGTCGAGACCACGGAAGTCGACGAGGATGACGTTGACGACATTCGAGCCCTTGCCGTCGGGCACCGAGCGCTCGAGCATCTCCTCCGACACCGACGGCCGGGCGACGTCCTGGCGCGCGTCGGTCGCGACCAGCGCGAGCACGAAAACGCTGATGCCCACCGTCACGGCGACTGCGATGCGGACGGGCGCCGTGACGGCGGCGCGCGGATCCGCGAACCGGCGCGGCAGGAACCGCAGGACGAGCACGAAGAGCACGGTGGCGAGCGTCTCGATCGCGAACTGCGTGAGCGCGAGGTCGGGCGCGCCCTGCACCACGTAGAAGCCCGCCATCGCCAGCCCGACGCCACCGAGCAGCAGCGCCGCCGCGATGCGCCGTCGGACGATGGTCGCGCCGAGCGCCGCAGTCACGATGACCACGGCGATCGGGATGTGCTCCCACGGTCCGACCCAGTCGGGGAGGTCGCCGACCTCGCCGATCGCCGGCACGGCCGGCGCGATCGCCGCCACCCCCAGGATGACCATCAGGTACACCGGGAGTGACCCGTTCTGGACGATCCGCGTGCACCGCTTGGCGAACGCCAGCGTCCCCGTCACCGCAGCCCAGAACACCCGATCGCTGTCGGGCAGCGGCGCGATCACGCCGTGGAACGCGACCTGCGCACGCTCGACCGCCGCACGGGCGACGACCAGCGCAGCGCCGGCACCGATGATCACGAGCGACAACACGAACGCGGTGTTGAAGCCGGCCCAGAGCACGACGTCCTTCGGCTTGGCGGCGGCGTCGATCGCCGTCGTGCCGGCCCGCACGAGCTCGTCCACCAGCACGGGGGCGACGCCCGCCGCGAGCGAGAACGCCGCGAGCAGCACGGCCGGGCCGGCGAACGACCACGTTGGGGCCGGCGCAGTCGGGGTCGCGGGCTCGTGCTCGTCGGTGCCGAGCCGTCCCATGACGCCGAGCACGAACCGGCCCGAGTAGGCGAACGTCAGGATCGACCCGACCACGAGCACGACCACCAACGCCGTGGCGCCACCGAAGTCGCCGTCGAGGGCGGCGTCGAGGCCCTTCTCCTTCGCGATGAACCCGAGGAGCGGCGGGAACCCGGCCATCGACGCGGCGGCGAGCACGCTCACGACGACGATCGGGCGCCACGCCGTGCCGAAACCGTGCAGCCGGCGGACGTCGCGCGTCCCGACCTGGTGGTCGACGATGCCGACGACCATGAAGAGTGCGGCCTTGAAGGCACCGTGAGCGAGCAGCACGATCACGCCGGCCTGGGCGAGGGCGGACGCTCCCATCCCGAACAGCAGCATCATGAAGCCGAGCTGGCTCACCGTGCCGTATGCGAGCAGCAGCTTGAGATCGTGCTGACGCAGTGCCCGCCAGCCACCGACGATCATCGTCGCCGAGGAGACGACGAGCACGAGGGTTCGCCAGCTGCCGACGTCGGCGAGCGCCGGCGAGAGGCGGGCGACCAGGTACACCCCGGCCTTCACCATCGTGGCGGCGTGCAGGTAGGTGCTGATCGGCGTCGGCGCGACCATCGCGCCGGGCAGCCAGCCCGCGCACGGCAGTTGCGCCGACTTCGTGAACGCTCCGACCAGGACCAGGACGACCCCGACCTCGACCGTCGTGCCGGACGGTGCCGCGGCGACGAGCTCGCTCATGCGATAGGTGTCGGCGGCCTGCCCGATCAGCACGAGGCCGGCCAGCAGCGCCAACCCGCCGGCCCCGGTGATCAGCAGCGCGTTGAGCGCCGAGTCGCGCGTGCGCGGGTTGGTGTCGTCGTTGCCGATGAGGAGGTAGGAGGTGACCGACGTCAGCTCCCAGAAGACGAACAGCGCCAGGAGGTGGTCCGAGAGGACGACGCCGAGCATCGCGCCGGCGAACAGCGTCAGCAGCCCGGCGAGCCGCGCGGTCCCGGGCTTCGGGTGTGAGAAGTAGCCGACGGCGTAGATGCAGACGAGGAGGCCGATGCCCGACACGAGACCCACCATCACCACCCCGAGCGCGTCGAGTCGGAGCTCGAGCGCGAGGTCGAGTTGCGGGATCCACTCGATGCGCTGGCTCGCGGGCTCGCCGTCGATGGCATCGCCGGCGCGGGTGGCTAGCCAGCCGAGCGAGACGAGCGGAGCGATGGCGGCGATCGCGAACCCACGCCGACCGAGGCGGTCCCCGGCCGCGACGATGCCCGTACCGAGCACGAGGTGGAGGAGCAGGACGGTCAGGATCAAGACGGTGACGCCGACCCGACTTCCCGGCACGCCTCGGTTGTTGCGCGAAGACTACCGGGAGAATCCACCAACTAGATTGACCTATTTCAAATGGTATGTCTAGAATGGCACATATGGATGGTCAGACGTATCCCGCCATACGTTCCGTCATGACCCGGAGCGCTCAGACGCACCTCGACGACCTCGTCGCCCGGGTCGGCGCGCTGAGGGGTGTCGAGCCCCATGTCAGCCCGTCGATCCGCGAGGACCTGCTCGCCGAGCTGCACCGCCTCGACGGCGACCTCGAGCGACTCGCCCGCCGCTGCGCAGCCGGCGCCTCCGTGACGCTCGACGACTTCCGGTCGTACCAGCGGCGCTACCTCTGGCTGCGCGAGCGCTTGCACCCCGTCACCGAGAGGAGAGCTGCATGACCGCCTTGTCGATCGCCCTCGTCTGGTCGGCCTGCGGCGTGATCGCCGCACTGACCGACGGGCACGAGCGTGCCGGCGCCTGGGTGGCGGCCGGGGCGCTCATGGGCCCGCTGTGGCTGATCGTCTGCGCCGACCGCCCGGTCGCGGATCGGCTGCAGCCGGTCCGGATCGAGCTGCGTCCGTCCCGTCTCCTGCCTCGCGATCGCCCGCAGCGTCGCGGCCGTCGGCCGGTCGCGGCGTGATCGTCCGAGGCGGTGCGCCGCAAAGCACCCAATCCAAGACCTATGATCGGATCATGGCGTTGCCCGGCCACACGCGCCCGTCATGGACCTTCTTCACCAACCACGCCCACGTCCTGATCGCGATCAGCCGCGACCCCGGGCTTCGGCAACGTGACATCGCCCAGCTCGTCGGCATCACCGAGGGGGCGGTGCAGCGCATCCTCCACGACCTCGAGGCCGGCGGGTATCTGCGGCGCGAGCGGATCGGGCGGCGTAACCGGTACCACGTCGAGGCCGATCAGCCGCTCCGGCACCCGCTCGAGTCCGACCGTTCGGTGGACGACATCCTCCGGACGGTCAACGAGCCGGCCGAGATGAGCCGCACCGCTTCCTGACCGCCCGGCGGCCGGTTCACTCGTCGCCGACCGGACGCAGCTGGGCCTCGTCGACTCCATCGACGACGCCGGTGATGCGAGCGCCCAGGAACGTCACGACGGCCGCACGGCGCGTCGGCGCAGGGCGAGTCCGGCGTCACCGCCTCCGGTGATGTGGCCGCGATCGCGGGCGACGATGTCGTCGACGCTCGGGGTGAACGGGTCGTCGGTCATGCGGCCCCCTCCAGCGACGGCCGTAGGACGCGAGCCCGAGTGGCACCCCAGACGGCCGGGTCGATCGGGACCGTGTCGACCCGGGCGGCGCGCAGTCCGAGACGTCGGGCGGCCTCGACGTTGGTCTCGTTGTCGTCGACGAACAGCACGCGCCGCCGAGCGGACTCGGCGACCAGCTCGTCGAAGGCGGCGGGTGTCGGCTTCGCCGCACCGATGGCGTCGGAGACCAGCACGCGCTCGAACCGGTCGGCCAGACCGAAGCGCTGCAGCCGCGGGAGCAGCCACTCCGAGCGGTGGTTCGACAGCAGCCAGAGCGGCCGATCACCGGCGGTGACGGCATCGAAGAGCGGGCCAGGCTCGAATCGGGCCTCGAGCTCTGCCTCCAGCACGCGGTGGTCGAGGCCGGGAGCGAGCTGCGCCCACAGCTCGCGACTCGTCAGCCGGCCGCCCCAGAACGGCTCGCGCCAGACGCCCTTCCAGCGGCCCCAGTGCTCGGCGGGGTCGAACCCGCACCGGATGGCGAGATCGCGAACGAAGCCGGGGAAGGGGCGATTGAATACCACGCCGTGGGCATCGAGGACGATCAGGTCGCGGCGTTGCATGTCGCTCATGCGGCCTCCGGGCGGGAGGGATCCGTCCCGGAGGCCGGCGCTACGGGCGGCGACGCGGCCGCCCGAGCGACGATCTCGTCGACGATGTCCTGCGTCATCTCGCCGGCCAGACCGACGTCGACCACGCCGGTGCCGGTTTCGGCGGCGGTGTCGACGAGGTGGTCGCTGATGGCTCGTATCCGATCGAACGACCCCACGTGGCGCTCGCCGCCGCGCAGTGGCTCGGACGTTGCGCGCTGGCGGAGGTTGGCGGCGTGGGTGCCCGCCGGTGCGATCGCGAGGCGCTCGACGACGATCGGCGCCGCCGGGTGATCGGCGAGTGCGGTGGTCAGCGCACCGGGCACGAGGTGGACGCCCTCGGCGATCATCGAGCGGTGCTCAGCGGCCAGCCGCTGTGCGACCGACGTCATGGCCGACGTCACCACGTCGCACTGACGGTCGAACGACGCGAACCCGTCCCGACCGGGAGCGTCTGTGAGCTCGAACGTCGAGGCGTGGAGCTCGGAGAGGACGGCTGCGGGGACCACCGTGCGGAGAACCTCCCGGATCGCATCGGTGGTGACGATGCGCGTGATGCCCAGCCGGACGGCGAGCCGGGTGGCGAACGTGCTCTTGCCGACGCCTGGGGCACCGCCGAGTGCGATCACGAGCGGGCGACCGGTTCGTTTGGCGGTGCGCCACGCCATCCACCGCTCGGCGATCGCGTCGCCGCCCTCCCGCGACCGCAGGATCGCTTCCGTGATCTCGACGAGCTCCTCGGCCGGCAGCTCCCGGCCGCTGTCACGGTGCAGCTCGGCCTGGATGGACGACGCCAGCCGGTACGCCTCCTCGGTGCTGACGCCGGTCGCCAGCAGGCTGGTGGCCATGATGCCCCGCGAGTAGGGGAGGCGTTCGCCGCTGCGATCGACGACGACGATCGACGGGTCGGTGAGCTGGAGATCGAGGGGCATGGTGTCCTTCCGGCGGTCGAGGAACTCTCCCCTCACCATACACACAAATCCAAAAGAGGTAAACACAAAAGACCTATTACAGATATGATATCTGCATGTCGATGCGAACCTTCCACGCCCTGCCCGACGCCCCGATCACGAGCCTCCCTTCGTTCCTCGAGGCCGGCGGGGGGCTGGGGTTGCGTCGCGCCCTCGAATCCGGACCGGCTGCCGTCCTGGACGCGATCGACGAGGCCGGCGTGCGCGGCCGCGGGGGCGCCGGCTTCCCCACCGGACGCAAGTGGCGCAGTGTCCTGTCGGAGCCGACGCGCGGCGATCGCGTCGACGTCGTCGTCAATGCCGCCGAGGGCGAGCCGGGCACGTTCAAGGACCGGGCGCTGTTGCGAGCCAACCCCTACCTCGTGCTCGAGGGTGCGCTCGTCGCCGCTCACACGGTCGGTGCCAGCCGCGTGATCGTCGCCACCAAGGCGGCCTACGCAACCGAGTTGTCGGCGCTCGAGCGCGCCGTCGGCGAGCTCCGGGAGGCCGGCTGGCTGGACGGCGTCGAGGTGGTGGTCGTGCGCGGGCCCGATCACTACCTCTACGGCGAGGAGACCGCGCTGCTCGAGGTCATCGAGGGGGAGGAGCCGCTGCCGCGTCACCTCCCGCCGTACCAATACGGACTCTTCTCGGCCGAGCCCCAGCTCGGCTGGTCGGCCGGCACCGACGACGGGAGCGGTGG